>OIEV01001114.1_pt1 | contig 12893 bp, 8 predicted proteins | sample 1581881 | NCBI WGS metagenome assembly OIEV01 (sample SAMN03279760, study PRJEB24777) | human gut metagenome | isolation source: fecal sample PR121 from 1 month old male Malay infant, vaginally delivered... | place: Singapore | collected 2005-09-16 | reverse complement strand
ACGAGCTCGAGCTTGCGCAAGCCAAGCGCGCGAGCGATGAGCTGATTCGCTATAAGGATGAAGAGATTGAGCGCCTTAAGGACATGAAGGTCCGCCTGTCCACCAAGATGGTGGGCGAGTCGCTCGAACAGCATTGCGAGACCGAGTTTAACCGTCTGCGCATGACGGCGTTTCCTAACGCGTACTTCGAGAAAGATAACGATGCGTCCGAGGGCACCAAGGGCGACTTCATTTTCCGTGAGTGCGACGCGAGCGGCAACGAGGTCATCTCGATTATGTTCGAGATGAAAAACGAGAATGACGAGACCGCGACCAAGCATAAAAACGAGGACTTCTTTAAGAAACTCGATCACGATCGTCGCCAGAAAGGCTGTGAGTACGCGGTGCTCTGCACGCTGCTCGAGCCCGAGAGCGAGCTCTATAACGCAGGAATCGTGGACGTGAGCTATCGCTACGAGAAGATGTACGTGATTCGCCCACAGTTTTTCATTCCCATGATCACGCTTCTTCGCAACGCTGCCATGGGTTCGCTGCGCTATAAGCAGGAGCTGGCGGAGTACAAACAGCAGAACATCGACGTCACGAACTTCGAGGCCAAGATGGAGAAGTTCAAGAACGACTTCGGCCGCAACTACGAGATCGCGAGCCGCAAGTTCCAAACGGCGATCGATGAGATCGACAAGACGATTAGCCACCTGCAGAAAACCAAGGAGGCGTTGCTGTCCTCCGAGAACAATCTGCGCCTTGCCAACAAGAAAGCCGACGATCTTACCATTCGCAAACTCACGTGGGGCAATAAGACCATGAAGGCCGCCTTTGACGAGGCGCGCGGGGCTGCGCCAGAGACAAACGATGAGCCAGCCGAGGCGGATTCGTATGAGGTCGAGGATGCCGAGTAGGGGATAGCGTATCGCACGAAAAGCGGGGCCGCTGGCGATGTTGCCAGCGGCCCCGCTTCGTTTCGTCCCATTGCGCCCGGCTAGTCTTCGAGCAGGTCCTCGATAAAGCCGACACGGTAGTTCTTGAAGATGACCTCGCCGCCGTCTTGCGTGGCATCCAGGTCGACGTCGCCCATGATGCCAAAGTCGTGGTCGCCATCCTCGTCGGCAAAGATCTGATGCACGTGCCACACGTGATCGGTCTTCTCGTCGGACTCATCGATGGAAAACATTGCGGCACTGCGGGCATCTCCGTCGGTGAGGATTTCCTCGTGCTGCTCATGGTAGGCGTCGAGTGCTTTTTGCCAGCGGATCTCGCTCATGCCCCAGTCGTCGTCGAGTTCGCCCAGGTCGCGAATGTGCTCGCGGGCGGCAAGGGTCACGCGGCGGAAGAGCGCGTTGCGCACCAGCAGGGTGCAGCCACGGCGGTCTGCCACGACCTCGTCGATGCCCTGCGGCGGTGCGGCATCGAGGGCTGCCGGGTTGCCGGCGTTCTCCCATTCGTCCACCAGGCTCGAGTCCACCGAGCGCACCACAAAGCCCAGCCACGAGATGATGTCGCGCAGGCGCTCGTCGCGCTTCTCGATGGGTACGGTGCGATCGAGGGAACGGTAGGCCTCGGCTAGGTAGCGCAGCAGAATGCCCTCGGAGCGGGCGATGCCGAGCTTTTGGATATAGCCCTTAAAGTCGCTCGCGCTCTCCAGCATGTCGCGCAGGACGCTTTTAGGCGAGAGCTGGTAGTCGTTGGCCCAGGGTACTTCCTGACAGTACTTGTCGAAGGCGGCATCGAGTAAGTCCTCGAGCGGCTTTTCGTAGCTGACATCCTGGATACGCTCCAGGCGTTCCTCATAGTCGACGCCGTCGGCCTTCATCTCGGCCATCGCGCGGTCGCGCGCAGCGCGCTCCTGTGCGCGCAATACCTGCTTGGGGTCCTCGAGCGTAGCCTCGACCATCGAGATGAGGTCCATGGTATAGGTCTCACTCTCGGGGTCGAGCAGCTCCAGCGCGGCAAGCAAAAACGGCGAGAGCGGCTGGTCGAGCGCAAAGTCCTCGGGCAGGTCGACCGTCAACGCGTAGTCGATGTCCGGCGCGGCGTCAGCCGGAGCGTCAGGTGCGGGCGGCACCTCGGTGCGCACGACGACGCCGGAGTCGATGAGCGTGGCGAAGATCTCGTCGGCACGAACCTCGAGCTTTGCCTTTTCCTCGGGCGTTTGCAGGCTTGTCTCGATGAGGTCGTGCACGCGGGCGCGAGCGTCGCCGCCCTGCTCGACCACGCTAATCACCATGGAGTGTGTGATGCGAAGGCGCGGCTTGAGCGTTTCGGGTTGCGTCTCGATCAGGCGCTCAAAGGTCTGCTTGTTCCAGGTGACAAAGCCCTCGGGAGGCTTCTTCTTTTTGATCTTGCGGAGTTTTTTGGGGTCGTCGCCCGCCTTGGCCATGAGCTTGGCATTCTCGATCTCGTGCTCGGGTGCCTCGGCAATCACCATGCCCTCGGTATCGAAGCCCGAGCGGCCGGCGCGACCGGCAATCTGATGGAACTCGCGGGCGCGCAGACGACGCATCTTGTAGCCGTCGAACTTGGTGAGCGCGGTGAGCACCACGGTGTGGATGGGTACGTTGATGCCGACGCCGAGCGTATCGGTACCGCAGATGACGGGCAGCAGGCCCTGTTGAGCTAAGCGCTCGACCAGCAGGCGATAGCGCGGCAACATGCCAGCATGGTGCACGCCGACGCCGCAGCCGAGCAAGCGCTTGAGGATCTTGCCGAAGGCCGTCGAGAAGCTCGTCCCCTTTGCCGCTTCTTTGATGGCTTCGCGCTGCTCCTTGCTGGCGATGCCAAAATTGGCGAGCGACTGTGCCGTCGCAAGGGCGGCATCCTGGCTAAAGTGCACGATATAGAGCGGGGCCTCGCCGCGGCGCATGGCGAGCTCGACCGTGCCCTCGAGGGAGGTCGTCACATAGTCGTAGCTCAGCGGAACAGGACGCGGGGCGTCGACAACCAAGTCGCAAGCAGCGCCGGTGTGCTCCTCGAGTGAGGCGGCGATGGCAGTGACATCGCCGAGCGTGGCGCTCATGAGCATAAACTGCGTGTGGGGCAGGGTGAGCAGCGGCACCTGCCAGGCCCAACCGCGATCGGGGTCGGCAAAGTAGTGGAACTCGTCCATGGCCACGCAGCCCACATCGGCGTCCTCACCCTCGCGCAGCGCATCGTTGGCAAGGATTTCGGCCGTGCAGCAGATGACGGGTGCTTTGGTGTTGATGTGCGTATCACCGGTTATCATACCGACGTTATCGCGGCCGAGTACCTGTACCAGGTCGAAGAACTTTTCGCTGACCAGGGCCTTGATGGGGGCCGTGTAATAACAGCGTTTGCCCTGTGCCATGCCTATAAAGAGCATGCCCAGCGCGACGAGCGATTTACCCGAGCCGGTCGGTGTGCCTAAAATGACGTGATCGCCGGCTGCCAGGTCCATGAGGGCCTCTTCTTGGTGATCCCACAGCTCAATGCCGCGGCCGCTCGTCCATTCAAAGAAGCGTTCGAAGGCCTGATCGGGCGTGAGCCATGGTTCGGGCTCACTGCCGTCCTCGGGCTCCCACCAGGTGGGGGAGAGCGCGCCGAGCGAGCCGAACTCGGCTTCGGTTCCCGTGCCACCCGAGAATGAGCTGGCGGCGCCGGCGCCGGAAACGGTGCTGGCGGTGATATCTGTCGTGGTCTGTGCCATGTGGTTGCTTTCTCTCGCCGTTTGTCCGTCAACTATTATGGCGTAGCGGCGGCGCGGGGTGCCAGCGGGCGAGAAAATGCAGGAAATGGGCGCGCGGTGCTAGCGTTCCTGAGGCAGGCGTTTCTTGCCTTTACGGGCGCGGTTCTTAAAGTTCTCGACGGCCTCTTCCATGCCCAGAGGTACATAGGTGAGCTCATCAAGGTTTTCGGGCAGGTAGCAGGCAAGGCTTTGCTCCTGCGCGCGGCCCGCCGCGAGCTGTTCATCGCTGGGCTGCGCGCCGGGTGTGGCGCAAATGCCATAGACGGCGGCGCCCATCTCGCGTGTGCGGCATTCATATTCGGTCTCGGGGTGCTCGGGATGGTCGCGGCGGACGTCGTCACTTACCCAAAGCGTGTCGTAGCCTGCCGCGGCAAACTGCCCCAGGGCGTAGTCGCGCAGTGGCTTGCTATCGGTGCGCAGCGTGACGGTGGCGCCGGCCGTAAGGAGCGGGCGGTAGAGCATCAGATGGTCGACATGGACGAGTCGTTTTTTGGCGTACTTGGCCTTGGGCTGCGGCGTGGGGAAGTTGATGGTGATGGCATCGAGCTCGCCTGCGGCAAACAGCTGCGGCAGCGATGCGGCACCTCGGGGCAGGACGAGCGCGTTGGATAGCTCCTGCTCGCGGATTTTCTGTGCGGCATAGGCGATGCAGATGGGCTCCTGGTCCATGCCGATAAAGAGCGTGTTTGGCTCGTGGGCCGCGCGCTCTACAAGGTACGTTCCCTTGCCACAACCAAGATCCAGGTGAAGGTGTTCGAAAGGCTTGCTGCCTGCGGGCGCACAGGCCTTGCGCCAATCTCCGACATAGGCCTCGGGGTTCGTCTCAATCGCATCGGCGTAGCGCTCCAGGCGCTCCTCGAGTACAAAGTTCTTAGGCGTGCGAACGTGGACGGCTCCCATGAGGCTCCTTGATCATAAATGCGAAACGCATGGCTGCGCGTTTCGGTGATGCGTTGGAAGAAGGTGGGCATAGTTTGCCCGAAAGATGCGGCTCGGCTCGGCGGCGCGTCGTCGGTGCCTACAGACGCTTGAGAATCACATAGCGGTTGAGCTCGCCGCTGCGACCGTCGGCATGGAAACGCTCAAGCTCGCGCACGGGGACCTCGCCGCTCTTGTAGAACGTACGGACGCCGCGCACCAGGTCGGTGATCTGCTGATCGTCAAAGTGATGACAATAGCGGTAAGCGTGGCGGTCGTTTTGCCAGCCAATGAGGTGGTCGCCGGCTTCAAACTGCGCGGAATCGTAACCCTCAAACGGTGGGGTGAGCTCGGCGCGGGCTTCGGCGCGAACGGCCTTGCGCGCCATGCGCTCGTCGTTCATAAACTCCCAAAAGCTGATGGCGATGATGCCGCCCGGTCGCGTCTGGCGCACCAAGGCGTCGAGCACGCGTACGCGGTACTCGCACGACGGCACGTGGTGCATAAAGCCAAAACAGACCGAGATATCGGCGAGCGGGGCGTCGAAAAGCACGTCGGGTGTCTCGGCGGGGTTGAGCTTCATGAGGGCGTCGAGCACGTCGAGTTCCTGGAAGTGCAGATTGGGAATGCGCAGGGCGTGGCCGTGGGCATCGATGGCCAGGTCCTGGCACGAGTCGACACCATAGAACTCAAACGGGCAGCTGGCATCTGCCGAGGGGTTTGTGCCGTCGATGCCCTTGGCGGCAAGTGCGCCGCCGGCGGCAAAGTTCTCGAATCGCATATTGCCGCAGGCAAGATCGAAGACGCGGACGGGATGCTCGATCGTGGCCGCATCGAGCTGTTCGAGCGCGATGTCCATGGTACGCACCCAGCCGGGCCACGGGGCCTGGCGCGTATCGGAAAAGGAAGCGGAGTGCTCGCGATAGAACGTATTGTTGAGCTGGATGAGCGATGAGGCGAAATCGCGGTTCACGGCGCGGAACTCCCTCCGTTGGCGGTGCGGAATAAACAGTACGACCATACTACCGTTAACGCCGCAACGGGGACAACCGAGCTGCGGGTCATTGCTTTGTTTGGACACATTTCCGCAGCTCATATGCACCCGCAACCGCCGGTTGTCAAAAATCTCACTAGAATAGGTGGCATGCTTTTGGCGGTGGCGGATAGATTTTTAACTGTGCAAGGCGCCTTAAGAACAAAAACGGTCCGGCGGCACGGCTGGCATCACATAGGAGGAACCATGAATGTAGAAACTGCGCAGCGGCTCGCCGACCTTCGTCGCAGCAAGGGTTTTAGCCAAGAAGGGCTTGCACGAAAGCTGGGACTGTCGCGCCAGGCGGTCAGTAAATGGGAGCGCGCGGAGAGCTCTCCCGATACCGAGAACCTGATCTCGCTCGCAAAACTCTATGGCGTGAGTCTGGACGAGCTGCTCAATCCGAGCGACGAGATTGAGGACGATATCGAGTTTGAGAACGAGGACCGCGCCCGTCAGCGCGAGGCTGAGGCGGCGGAGCGCGCCCGTACCCATGAGGCGGCGGCACGTGCTACCGAGGCGGCAACGCAGGCGAGTGATGCCGCCGCCAAGGCGGCGCAAGCGGCAAGCTGGAGTGCGCAGGCCGCCAATGCCGCTACGGCACAGGCGACGAACACTGGTGCGCTTAATCCGACTCCGGTGAAGGGGCCATTCCAGTCGTTCCCGTATTGGGCTGTGTGCTGGCTGCTGTTCTTTTTGCTAATGTTCCTGTTTGGTGCCGGCCCCTTTGCCGCGCTAATCTTCTTTACGATCCCCATCTATCACTGGGTGGCGCGTGCGCTCGATGGCGATTGGGCGCGCGGGGATATCCAGGTTGGTCCGGCGCCGGTGGCGATCAAGGCCCAGGGGAAGGATACTTCTGCGGAACCTGATGCTGACGTGGCTACCGCGACCACCGCTGCGCCGATTTCCAAAGAGGGTGACGAATGATGAAGCTTTCGCATGAATCCAAGGTACGCCTGGGCGTTGGCATCGGGGCGTTTGTGCTCATTGTTGGGCTTGTATTTGGCGTTTCACGGACATTGATTCATTTTGATGGCCCGTGGGATCTCGACGATGTTGTATCCGGCTTGTCCGGTAGGGACGATGTGGCGGACGAGGGCGATCTTTTGGATGACGGTAACTATTCCGCTCAGCCTCAGCAGCTTTCGAGCACGACTTTTGATGCCGATATGTTCCGCTACCTCGATTTCGATATCAATGCGGCTTCGGTGGACGTCAAGGTTGTTGATGGCAACAAGGCTCGCGTTATCGAGCGGGGGCGCGTTGCCAAGGGTATGGATGCCTCCAAGGCCGCGGCGCAACACATCGCATCCGTCGAGGACTCGACGCTCAAGGTTTCCCAGTTTGGAAGTGATGACGGTAAGGCAATCGATTGCTCGGTTACGGTTGAGCTGCCACGCCGTGTTGCCGAACATCTGAAGGGGATCAACGCGCACGTGGGCTCGGGTGATTTGCAGATCGCCGGTGTCATCTGTGATGGTTTTGACCTTTTCCTGGGTGCGGGAGATGTAGAGTTTACGGGCAGCGTGACTGATGCGCTCAGTGCAGAGGTCGGTTCGGGCGATGTGACGTTCGAGCTCTACCAGGCCCCCGCGAAGTCGATGAACGTAAGCGTGGACTCGGGCGATGTGGAGGTAACGGTTCCGAACTCTACGGGCTTTACGGCGAGCCTTACTCTGGGTAGCGGTGACTTCGAGAGCGATTTCCTTCCGGATAGCTACGACGACGAGGCGATTTCGAGCCTCGAGTTCGAGAATGGCGACAAGTCCGCCACGTATCGCTTTGCGGTTGGTTCGGGCGACATGTCGTTCAATCCGGAATGACGACGGCGGACTAAGTCCGCAAACATAGATGCTTATACGCGCTGTTTGATGTAGGTGCCGGAGCCGTGACGGGCTCCGGCGCCTTTGCCTTTACAATGGGGTCATGGAACAGATTATTTTGAACATACTCGATGCCCTGCGTCGCGGCGAGACCGTGGACGACAAGGCACTCGTCAAACTGATACATGCCGAGGCGCGCCGTGAGGGTGCCGACAAGCGTGATCTGGCCAAGCGCCGTCTGCTGCCGTTTTACCAGCGGGTTAAACGCGAGGAGCCGGCTCGTTGGACTGCGTGGAATGTCGATGCCGATCTGGAACGCCAGTTGCTGCGAGTGCTGAGGATGAAGCCGCGTCGCACGGCTTCGGGCGTGGCGACCATTACCGTCATCACCAAGCCCTGGCCGTGCTCGGGCGATTGCCTGTTTTGCCCCAGCGATCTGCGCATGCCCAAAAGCTATCTGCACGACGAGCCGGCGTGCGCCCGTGCGGAGCAAAACTGCTTCGACCCGTATCTGCAGGTGAGCGCTCGTCTGACGGCGCTTTCGCAGATGGGGCATGCGACCGATAAGATCGAGCTCATCGTGCTCGGTGGCACCTGGAGCGACTATCCGGAAGGCTATCAGACATGGTTTATGTCGGAGCTTTTCCGTGCGCTCAATGACGATGCCGTGGCCGGCGTGGCGGCCAATCCCATGCTGGCGCGTCCGGGTATCAGTCGTGCCGAGGCAGGGCGCGTGCTCGATGATGCTCCCGCCGATGCTCTTCCGTCGGTAGTGGCGGAGCGTCGCGAGCGCTATCGGGCCGCCGGCATTGCGACAGACGAGGCTGAGCTTACTGCCGGCGTTGCCGACGAGCAGGAGCGTGTGGATGCCGCCGTGGGCGGCTACAACCGCGCGGTGCGTCGTCTGTACGGCCCATGTACGCCGTGGGGCGAGGTTGCCGAGTGGCAGACCGCCACGATGGAGGAGCTTGAGCGGCAACAGCGCATCAACGAGACGGCGAAGCATCGCGTGGTGGGACTCGTTATCGAGACCCGGCCCGATGCCGTGACGCCGCAAGCGCTTACGCTCGTTCGCCGCCTGGGCTGCACCAAGATTCAGATGGGTATCCAGAGTCTCGACCAGCACCTGCTCGATATCAACGAGCGTCGTATTTCGGTGGCGAAGATCGAGCGAGCGTTTTCGCTCGCGCGCCTATTTGGCTTTAAGATCCACGCGCACTTTATGCTCAACTTGCTCGGCGCCACGCCCGAGGGGGACAAGCGCGACTACGAGCGCTTTATGACCGAGGGCGCCTTTATGCCCGACGAGGTCAAGGTCTACCCGTGTGCGCTCATTGAGGGCTCGCGTCTGGTGGGCTGCTATGAGCGTGGCGAGTGGCGCCCCTATACCGAGGACGAGCTGCTCGATGTGTTGGCCGACGACATCGTGGTGACGCCGGCGTTCTGTCGCATTAGCCGCATGATTCGCGACTTTAGTTCCGACGACATTATGGTGGGCAACAAGAAGCCCAACCTTCGCCAACTGGTCGAGAATCGCCTGGCGGCGCAGGGCAAGGGCGCCAAGGTGCGAGAGATTCGCTATCGCGAGATCAGCACCGCGGGCGCCGACCTGGACGAACTGTCTCTTGATGAGGTCGCTTACGAGACGCCGGTGACGCGCGAGCGCTTTTTGCAGTGGGTGACGCCGCGGGGCAAGATCGCGGGCTTTTTGCGCCTGTCTCTGCCCGACCATTCGTTTGTAGCCACGCATGCGGACGAGTTGCCGACGACGCTGGACGAGGCGATGATTCGCGAGGTGCACGTGTATGGCATGGCGGCGCGCGTGGGGGATCAAGGCCGGGCGGCGCAGCATCACGGTTTGGGGCGTTTGCTCGTAGAGCATGCATGCGAGATTGCCCGGGATGCGGGTTATGCGCGCATCAACGTGATTAGCGCGATTGGCACACGCGAGTACTATCGCCATCTTGGATTTTATGACCATGGCCTTTATCTGCAAAAGGAGCTCTAGATGAACAAGCCGAGTGTTTCTGCCGGCGTCGTTGCCGGCGTTGCTCTGGGAGCCGCGGCGCTTGGTGCGGCCGCTGTCGCTGTTCGTGCTGCCTGTCTGCAGGTCGCACGTACCCGCAACGGGTTGGCGCGTGTGAAGCGTGTACACGACGAGAGCGGTGACGAGGTCCGTGTGCTCGTGCAGGGCGGCGTCTACCAAAGCGCGAGCTACGTTGGCGAGCGTTGGGCGGAGCCCGTCTTTGCGTACTATCGTGCGTTTGACGATGTGTTTGAGGCTGAGGGCGCAATGCGTGACGCTTATGGTCACGGTATCGACCGCATGCTCATGCTGGGCGGCGGCGGGTTTGCCTATCCTGAGTTCGCGCTGATGTCGCACGAGGGCTTGCGCATGGACGTTATTGAGTATGACGGAGAGATAACGCGTCTGGCGCGCCGTTGGTTCTACCTGGATGAGCTGGAGCACACGGTGGGCGATCGCCTGCGGGTGATTACCGCTGAGGCTCGCTCATATCTGGGCGTGACGAGCGTGGGTCATCGTCGCTACGACGTGGTCGTGAGCGATTGCTTTGGCGGTGCCGAGCCCGTGCGCGAGCTGGCAACCGTTGAGGCGTTGCGTTTAGTGCGGGGCAGCCTAAATGTCGGCGGCATCTACGTTGCCAATATCGTGAGTGCGAACGAGGGGAGCGATGTGTCGTTCCTGCGCGATTGCGCCGCCACGACGCTCGAGGTGTTCGATCACGTTTGGGTGGTGCCCTGCGGCGATGCGGAGTTCGGCGGCGAGGAAAACTACCTGCTCATCGCCAGCGACGGCGACTACGCCTTTGCCGAAACCGTGCCCTTCGACGCCGACTTCCTTGGCACTGCCCTCCGCGACTAGCCTATTGGGAGTAGTCAGTCCCGTCTTAGGTGTGGTCGCGCCAGCTGCGGACGCGCTGCTTCATGCCCTCTATGTCGAGCACGCCTTCGGCGAAGCCTTTGCGCACGAGCTCTTCGGGAACAAACTCGTCGTAGCGGTCAAAATAAGGCACCTCGCCGGGATAGACGAGCTCGATGGGATCGAAGTCCTTTTCGGCCTCGGCGGCGAGTACCTCAAAGAACGTCTCCTCGTCGGCCTTCATCTTAAACTGCATAAAGTACGGGCGCGACGGATCGAGCCCTCGAAGGCCCAGTTCGGCTGCACATTTAATCTTGAGCATGCGCTCGAGTGCCAAAAAAGCGTAGCTACCCAGCCAGGGGAAGAGCACCCAGGTGTCGCCGCCCAGGTTAATGAGCGGTTTAGTTCCCGCCCCCGAAATCTCGGCGGTATGACGAGCCTGTGCAAGGCGTGCCCGTGCGTTGCCCATGAGGTACGGATATGCCGCGTGCTCGTTGAGCGCCTTGCGCATGCGCTCGAGTACGTGTGTATTGATGTCGCCGGGGCAGTCGCCAAAGTAGGCCGGCACACGGCCCTTGACCTGCGTGGCAAAGACGTTATGACGCTTCCAGTCCACTTCCTCGACAATCCAGCAGTGTCCGGCGATGGCGATGCGCTCACCGGGCGGGGGCGGATTAACGATCGTGCCCAGCTCGGCCGATTCGCTCCGGACGGTAAACTCCTCGTTTTCCTGGAACACGGCGTAGAACTTAAAGTTGTTGATGATGCGCTCGCCCGCGAGGCCCACGATAAGCCCGCCACCTTCGGTGACCTGGATATGGTCGATTGTAATGAGGTGACGTAGCAGCACACGGTAATCGTCTGCCGAGACACGGTGGAAATAGCTGAGCGTGAGCACGCGCTGGGCAAGCTCTGCTGGCGTGAGCTCTCCGGTGCTGGCGAGCGTCGACATGGTCTGGTGATAGAGCAGGCTGTAGGGGAGTCGATCGAGCTCGGGCGGTTCGACCCACTTTTCTTCGCGATAGAGTTGTACGAGCGCGATGCCCTGTAGGAGCTTCCAGGGAATGGTCTCGGGCATCATCGTGCGCGGCTCGGGCTCTTCCTCGCGCATGACGAACCACATCTCGGGCGGAAGATCGCGGCGTCCCGTGCGGCCCATGCGCTGCAGAAAGGAGCTGACGGTAAACGGCGCATCGATCTGAAAGGCACGCTCCAAGCGGCCGATATCAATACCGAGCTCCAGCGTAGAGGTGGTGACGGTTGTTTGCGCCTGTTCCTCGTCGCGCATGAGCTCCTCGGCGGTCTCGCGTAACGATGCCGAAAGGTTGCCGTGGTGGATGAGAAAGCGGTCGGGCTCGTGCCGGCTCTCGCAGTAACTGCGCAGCATGGAGCATACGGCCTCCGCCTCCTCGCGCGAGTTGGCAAAGACCAGGCACTTGCGGCCGCGCGTGTGCTCAAAGATATAGCCCATGCCGGGGTCGGCGTTGTCTGGCGCTGTGTCGGTGGGGTTGAGTAATGCCTGTTCGGGTGCTCGGGGGATATCGACTTCGCCCTCGGGGGCCGAGGAAGTGCGGGGACCCTTCGGTGCAGCCTTGCCCTGTGCCTGTTCGCGACGCTGACGGCGCTCCTCCTGCGTGAGCTGTCCGCTGTGGCACCTGTCCTGGGCGCCGGCGGGCAGCGCCGCGGGTGCCGCTGCTTCAATGCGCTCGCACGCAAGCACTTCGGCCTCTTGAGGACCTGTGCTCTCAAATCCTCGCTGCTGCGCCTGGGGACCCGAGTTGTAGAAGTGCTCCATGGAGATACGCCACACGCGGCGCGGCTCCTCAAAACGGGGGATAACGCAATCGCGTCCCGTTCCCTGTGAGAGAAAGGCGCCCGTGCGCTCGGGGTCGCCGATGGTAGCAGAAAGGCCGACGCGGCGGGGCTGCACGCCTGCCATACGCGAGAGTCGCTCGATAAGGCAGAGCGTTTGCCCGCCACGGTCGCCGCGCATAAGCGAATGAACCTCGTCGATAACCACATAGCGCAGGTCGCAAAACATGCGCGGGATTGCCATGTGCTTGTGGATCAGGAGTGCCTCGAGTGATTCGGGCGTAATCTGTAGGATACCGCTCGGCTTTTTGATGAGCTTTGCTTTGTGCGACTGCGAGACATCTCCGTGCCAGTGCCAGACGGGGATATCGGCTTCTTCGCACAGGTCGTTGAGGCGGACGAATTGGTCGTTGATGAGCGCCTTGAGGGGGCCAATGTAGAGGGCGCCCACGCTCGCGGGCGGGTTCTCCCAAAACTCGGTCAGGATGGGAAAGAAGGCCGCCTCAGTTTTGCCAGATGCCGTGGATGCCGTCAGGAGCACATTGTCTTGCGTGTTGAAGATGGCATCTGCCGCCGCAACCTGGATGGAGCGCAGACTCTCCCAATCGTGGGAGTAGATGAAGTCTTGGATAAACGGGGCGTAGCGGTCAAAGGCGTTCACGGGGCCTCCTTTCAACAACGAATCTCTCAACGCGGCTGGCAACGGCTTGCTGCATTACTGCT
>OIEV01001112.1_pt1 | contig 12905 bp, 8 predicted proteins | sample 1581881 | NCBI WGS metagenome assembly OIEV01 (sample SAMN03279760, study PRJEB24777) | human gut metagenome | isolation source: fecal sample PR121 from 1 month old male Malay infant, vaginally delivered... | place: Singapore | collected 2005-09-16 | reverse complement strand
GCTGCGCCGCACGCCCGAACGGCATCTGGAGGATGTGCGCGCCGAGATCCTTGCGGCCGTCGACCGCGGGATGAAGGTGAACCTCTACCTTGAGGATTGGTCCAACGGCATGCGCCGTTCGCCCGACTACGTCTACGCGATGCTCGACGGACTGGCCGACGCTCCCGTCAGCCGGTTCATGTGCCCCGATACGCTGGGCGTCCTCGACCCCTACGACACCGAACGTTTCTGCCGCGACCTGGTGGAGCGTTATCCGTCGCTGCATTTCGATTTCCACGCCCACAACGACTACGACCTCGCCGTGGCCAACACCGCCGCCGCCGTGCGTGCGGGTTTCCACGGCGTTCACGTCACCGTGAACGGGCTGGGTGAGCGGGCCGGCAACGCGCCGCTGTCGAGCGCGGTGGCCGTGCTGCACGACCGCCTGGGCCGCACGACGGGGATCGACGAAACGAAGATCAACCGCGTCAGCCGCACGGTCGAGAGCTATACGGGCATCCGCATTCCCGCCAACCGACCGATCGTCGGCGCGAGCGTCTTCACGCAGTGCGCGGGCATCCACGCCGACGGCGACAGCAAGAACAACCTCTACTTCAACGAACTGCTTCCCGAGCGTTTCGGGCGCGTCCGCGAATACGCCCTGGGCAAAACCTCGGGCAAGGCCAATGTCTTGAAAAACCTCGAAGCGCGCGGCATCGACCTCGACGAGGCCGCGATGCGCAAGGTGACCGAACGGGTGGTCGAGTTGAGCGACAAGAAGGAGCAGGTGACGGCCGAGGACCTGCCGTATATCATCGCCGACGTGCTGCGCTACGACCCGGTCGACACCCCGGTCCGGATTCTCAATTACAGCCTCTCGCTGGCGCAGGGGATGCACCCCGTCGCGACGCTCCGGATCGAGATTCACGGCTGCGCGTACGAGCGGACCTCGGCGGGCGACGGCCAGTACGACGCCTTCATGCGTGCCCTGCGGCAAATCTACCGCGAACAGCTCGGGCGCGAGTTTCCGATGCTGCGCGACTATACCGTTTCGATTCCGCCCGGAGGCCGCACCGACGCCTTCGTGCAGACGATCATCACCTGGGAGATGGACGGCCGCGAGTTCAAGACCCGCGGGCTGGACGCCGACCAGACGGAGGCTGCCATCAAGGCGACTGTCAAAATGTTGAATATCATTGAAATAAACTATAACGACAATGGATGTTAAAATCGCTCTTTTAGCCGGCGACGGCATCGGTCCCGAGATCGTCGCCGAAGCCACGAAAGTGTTGGACCGCGTGGCGGAAAAATTCGGACACAAGATCGAATACCGTCCCGCATTGGTGGGCGCCGCGGCCATCGACGCCGTGGGCGACCCCTATCCCGACGAGACGCACGCCGTCTGTCTTGCGGCGGACGCCGTGCTGTTCGGAGCCATCGGGGACCCCAAATACGACAACGACCCCACGGCGAAGGTGCGGCCCGAGCAGGGGCTGCTGCGGATGCGCAAGTCGCTGGGGCTGTTCGCCAACCTGCGCCCCGTGGCGCTGTTCGACGCCCTGGCCGACCGTTCGCCGCTCCGGGCGGAGGTGGTCCGCGGCACGGATTTCATCTGCGTGCGCGAACTCACGGGCGGCATCTACTTCGGCCGTCCGCAGGGCCGCGACGAGGAGGGCGCGCGCGCCTTCGACACCTGCACCTACACGGTCTCGGAGATCGAACGGGTCCTGCACGTGGCGTCTCGGCTGGCCGTGTCGCGCCGCCGCAAACTGACGGTCGTCGACAAGGCCAACGTGCTGGAAACCTCGCGTCTGTGGCGTGAAACGGCCCAGCGGGTAGCCCGGGAGTATCCCGAGGTGGCGGTGGACTATATGTTCGTGGACAACGCTGCCATGCAGATCATCCGCCAACCGGCTTATTTCGATGTCATCGTCACCGAAAACATGTTCGGCGACATCCTCACCGACGAGGCCAGCGTCATCAGCGGTTCGCTGGGCATGCTCTCCTCGGCGAGCGTGGGGGCCGAAGTGGCCCTTTTCGAGCCGATCCACGGCTCCTATCCGCAGGCCGCGGGAAAGAACATCGCCAACCCGATGGCCACGATTCTTTCGGCCGCGATGCTTCTGGAGCACCTGGGTCTCGATGCCGAGGGCAGGGCTGTGCGGCGTGCCGTCGATCGGGCGCTGGCCGAAGGAGTCGTCACCGAGGACCTTGCAGCGCCGGGCGAAAAGGCCCGTTCGACCTCCGAGGTGGGGGATTACGTCGCTTCGCAGATTTAATCCCGTTATTCCGAATTGCCGGCAGACCGTTTTTTCGCGGTCTGCCTTTTTTGGGTGTCGTAACGACACTTTTATTTTTGTTGCGGCGTTTTACCGAACTGCATGCGAATCAATTTTGTTCTCGTCCGACTTTTATGTGCCTTTGTCGCTTCAAGAACAATGAATGACATGGCAGGTTCCAATTTCGTAGATTACGTAAAGATATTCGCCCGCTCGGGGCACGGCGGCGGCGGCTCGACGCATTTTCGCCGCGAAAAATTCGTGGCTTTCGGCGGTCCCGACGGCGGTGACGGCGGCAAGGGCGGGAGCATCGTCCTGCAAGGCGACAAGCAGTACTGGACGCTCATCCACCTCAAATACCAGCGTCACCAGTTCGCCGAGGACGGCGAGCACGGCTCCGGGGCGCGCTCCTCGGGCAAGGATGCCCGCGACATCGTGATCCCGGTTCCGCTGGGCACGGTAGCCAAGCGCGTTTTCGAGAACGAGGACGGGACTGCGACCACCGAAACGGTGGGCGAGGTGACGGCCGACGGCGAGCGGCTCGTGCTGCTCCGGGGCGGCCGGGGCGGTCTGGGCAACTGGCATTTCAAGAGCGCCACTAATCAGACGCCGCGCTACGCCCAGCCGGGCGGGGGGGGGCGCGAGATGCCCGCTCGCGCGGGCCCTGGAGGGGGGCGCGCCGTCGCGGCACATGGCCGGCACAAACATGGCATCGTAGGCGCTACCCAGCGCATACGTGGGGAAGTAGCCAAACGAACCGCCGCTCCAATGCGTATCCTGCAGGCAGCCGTGCGTGTCGTCGGGAACGGGAATGCCCAGGTACTCGTCCATAAAGCGGTTCCAAAGCGCGGGGATGTCCTTGGCCGCAGCCTCGCCGGCAAACAGCATACGCTCAATCTGGTAGCGCACCATAATATGCAGCGGATAGGTGAGCTCGTCGGCCTCGGTGCGGATCAACGACGGCTGCGCGATGTTCACGGCGCGGTAGAGCGTGTCTTCGTCGACGTCGCCGTAGACCTCGGGCGCGTGACGACGCAGCACCTCGAGCAGCGGGCCCATAAAGGCGCGGCTGCGACCCACGGTGTTCTCGAAAAAGCGGCTCTGGCTCTCGTGGATGCCCATGGAGGTGCCGCCCTCCAGGCAGGTGCGCGCGTAGGCGGGATTGACGCCCAGCTCGTACATGGTGTGCCCCGCCTCGTGGATGATGCTGTAGACGTTGGAGATGCAGTCGTCCTCGTAGATGTGCGTCGCGATGCGCGCATCACCCACGGCAAAGCCCTCGCTAAACGGATGCTCGGTAAAGGCAAGCGTGGTGTCGTCCAGGTCCAGGCCGACAAGCTTCATAAGGTCGAAGCTCATGGCGCGCTGGGCAGCCTCGGGCACGTGGGCGTGCAAAAAGTCGGCAGCCGGCTGCTGGCCGCGCTCGCCGATGGCGTGCACGAGCGGCACGACCGTGGCCTTGACCTCGTCGCAAAACGCGTCGAAGCTCTTGGCGGAAAGGCCGCGCTCGTACTGGTCGAGCCAAACGTCGTATGGATCGCGCTTGGGGTCCATGAGCTCGGCCTGATGCTTAAGTTGGGCGACGATTCTATCCACATAGGTCTCAAAGCTCGCCCAGTCGTTGGCTGCCTTGGCCTTGTGCCACACGGCGTCCGCCTCGCAGGTGAGCCTGGTCCAGGCCTCGGCTTCTTCGGTGGGGATGGCACTGGCCTCACGTTGATCGCGGCCGAGCACACGGATCTCGTCGAGCAGCTGCGGGTCGTCGATCTTGCCGCCGGCGACGGTCTCGCGTGCCAGCGAGCGCACAAGCTCGACAGACTTTTTGCTGGTCAGGAGCTTGTGATGTTCACCGGCAAGGGTGCCCATGGCATCGGCGCGCGCTGCGGCACCGTTGGCGGGGGCAATGGTCGCGCCGTCAAACTCGGCAATCTTGAGCAGGTACTCGCGAGTCCACAGCTTGCCTTCGAGCTTGCGGAGCTTCTTGATGCTCTTGCCCGCCTTGGCCTTCTTATCGAGTTTCTTTCCCATACCTATATCCTTGATCTCGCAGACCGGACGCCACGGGTGGGCGTGCGGCCAGTTTGCACAGCTACCTGCCTTGTACCCAGTGCGAACAAAACGGAACGCGGCGATATGCTCGCAGAATGTGTTATCCTGTAGCCCAATGCGTTGACGGAGAGGGTTTTGCCCGCCGCGTCGCCGGCAAGAGAGGGAAGGCCATGGGCTGCAAGCCTTCCTGCGGTGGCAAGGGCCAAGCGTTCACTCCCGAGCAGCGACCTCAACGGGCGCGCGGCCAGCGGCGGCGAAGCCCCAGTAGGGAAGCCGTGAGCCTCGCGATAAGGGGCGCAGAGTGGGCACGGCGGGCCAGACATCCGCCGGGTCAAACAAGGTGGTACCGCGGAATTCAACCGTCCTTGGGCAATGCACATGCCCGAGGACGGTTTTTTATTACCGAACCGGGCCGCGTTTTCGCAACGTCAGACGGCGGCAGCCGCCTCGGCAAACGGAGAGCGCGAGAGACGAAAGGGAAGACATGAGTCTGATTGATGATCTGGTCAAACTCGAGGAAGAGGCCAAGGAGCTCGTCGCAGGCGCCGACGACGCAGCCAAGCTCGAGGCTGCGCGCGTTGAGCTGCTCGGCCGCAAGGGCCGCATCACCGGCCTGATGCGCATGATGGGCAAGCTCGCCCCCGAGGATCGTCCCGTGATGGGCAAGCGCGCCAACGAGATGCGCCAGCTGATCGAGGGCATGCTCGACGAGCGCAACACCGAGATGAAGGCCGCCGCCCTCAAGCGCGCACTCGAGCACGACGCCGTCGACATCACGCTGCCGGGCATCCGTCCGCAGATCGGCCACCAGCACCTGATCAAGCAGATCATCGAGGAGGCCGAGGACATCTTCTGCGGCATCGGCTACACCGTCGAGTCCGGTCCCATGGTCGACACCTCCTACTACAACTTCACCGCGCTCAACGCCCCCATGGATCACCCGAGCCGCTCGGCCCGCGATACCTTCTACGTGGTCGACAATAACCCCGGCAGCGTCGCGCACCCCGAGGCCCACGCCCACGGCGAGTCCGACGTGCTGCTGCGCACCCAGACCTCGGGCGTGCAGATCCACACCATGGAGTCGCAAAAGCCGCCCATCTACATGATCTGCCCGGGCACCGTCTACCGTCCCGACACGGCCGATGCCTGCCACCTTCCGCAGTTCAACCAGATTGAGGGTCTGGTCGTCGACGAGGGCATTACCTTTGGCGACCTTAAGGGCACGCTCGACTACTTTGTTAAGTGCATGTTTGGCGAGGACCGCAAGACGCGCTATCGCCCGCACTTCTTCCCCTTCACCGAGCCCAGCTGCGAGGTGGACGTGAGCTGCCACGTGTGCGGCGGCAAGGGCTGCAACTTCTGCAAGCACAGCGGCTGGATCGAGATCCTGGGCTGCGGCATGGTCGACCCCAACGTCCTGATCAACTGCGGCATCGACCCCGAGAAGTACACCGGCTTCGCCTTTGGTATTGGCGCCGAGCGCGTCGCGGCACTGCGCTACGACCTGCCCGACCTGCGAACGCTCATGACTGGCGATATGCGCTTCTTGAACCAATTTTAAGTTGACCTGTCCCGGCGGCTTCCCGAGCCACCGCACCTTGCCTTTCAATCGTCGGTTGCGTACCTAAGTACGCGGCCCTCCTCTTTCAAGGCAATCTGCGGCACCTCGGAAACCCGTCTCCGTAGCTGGAGTTTTCCGTCTGCTTATTGCAGGCGTTACAGATGAAAGGAGACCAGTTAGATGCGCGTTTCTTACGACTGGCTCAAGACCATGATCGATATTCCGGAGGATCCCAAGACCCTTTCGGACGAATATATCCGTACCGGCACCGAGGTCGAGGCGATCGACACCGTGGGCGAGTCCTTCGACCACGTGGTGACTGCCAAGGTGCTCACCAAGACCCCGCACCCCGATAGCGACCATATGTATGTGTGCTCGGTCGACGTGGGTGACAAGAATCTCGACGCCGACGGCAACCCCGCTCCGCTGCAGATCGTCTGTGGCGCGCAGAACTTCGAGGCCGGCGACCACATCGTCACGGCCATGATCGGCGCCGTGCTTCCCGGCGACGTCAAAATCAAGAAGAGCAAGCTTCGCGGCGTCGTGTCCATGGGCATGAACTGCTCCGCACGCGAGCTCGGCCTGGGCGGCGACCACTCTGGCATTATGATCCTGCCCGAGGATACGCCCTGCGGCATGCCGTTTGCCGAGTATGTGGGCTCGAGTGATACTGTGCTCGACTGCGAGATCACGCCCAACCGCCCCGACTGCCTGTCCATGATCGGCATGGCCCGCGAGACCGGCGCCATTTTCGATCGCGATTTCCACGTTGAGCTGCCCGCCATCAAGGCGGAGACTGGCCGCGCGACCGACGACGAGCTTTCCGTCGAGATTGCCGACGAGGGCCTGTGCGACCGCTATGTCGCCCGCATCGTGCGCAACGTGAAGGTCGGCCCGTCGCCCGACTGGATGGTCAAGCGCCTTAACGCCCTGGGCGTGCGTCCGCACAACAACATCGTCGACATCACCAACTACGTGATGATGCTCACCGGTCAGCCGCTGCACGCCTTTGACCTGGACACCTTTGCCGAGCGCGATGGCCACCGTCGCGTGGTGGTTCGCGCCGCTCAGCAGGATGAGAAGTTCACGACCCTCGACGGCGAGGAGCGCGTGCTCGACGCCGGCATGGGCCTTATCACCGACGGCGAGCGTCCCGTGGCACTGGCCGGCGTTATGGGCGGCATGGATTCCGAGATCGAGGACGACACCGTCGACGTGATGGTCGAGAGCGCCTGCTTCAACGCCGGCCGCACCTCGCATACCAGCCGCGACCTGTCGCTGATCTCCGATGCTTCCATCCGCTTTGAGCGCCAGGTCGACGAGACCGGCTGCGTGGACGTCGCCAACGTCACGTGCGCACTCATCGAGGAGATCGCCGGCGGCGAGGTTGCTCCCGGCTACGTCGACGTTTTCCCTGCGCCCAAGACCATCGACAGCATTAAGCTGCGCCTGGCCCGCGTGCACGCCATCTGCGGTGCCGACATCGAGCCCGACTTTATCGAGCGTTCGCTCACCCGTCTGGGCTGCACCGTCGAGCGCGACGGCGAGGACTTTATGGTCACCCCGCCGAGCTTCCGTCCCGACCTGCCGCGCGAGATCGACCTGATCGAGGAGGTCCTGCGCCTGTGGGGTATGGGCCGCGTGACGGCGACCATCCCGGCCGCTAAGAACCATATCGGCGGTCTGACCCGCGAGCAGAAGCTCACCCGCAAGGTCGGCGAGATCCTGCGCGCCTGCGGTCTCAACGAGACCACGACCTTTGGCTTTGCCGCTCCGGGCGATCTGGAGAAGATCGGCATGTCCACCGAGGGCCGCGGCTGCCCCGTGGTGCTCATGAATCCGCTGGTGGCCGAGCAGACCGAGATGCGCCGCTCGCTGCTGCCGGGTCTGCTCCAGTCCGTTGCCTACAACGAGGCCCACGGCACGCCCAACGTGCACCTGTACGAGGTCGGCAGCCTGTTCCACGGTCGCGAGAACGCCAGCCTGCCCAAGGAGACCAAGTCCGTGGCGGGTGTGCTCTCGGGCCAGTGGAGCGAGCAGTCCTGGAACATGAAGTACCGCAAGCTACGCTTCTTCTTTGGCAAGGGCATTGTCGAGGAGCTGCTCGCCCAGCTGCGCATCGAGAAGGTTCGCTTCCGTCCCGTCGAGGGCGAGGGCTATGCCTTCTTGCAGCCGGGCCGTGCTGCTGAGGTTCTGTCCGGCGGTACCGTGCTGGGCTGGGTCGGCGAGATCCACCCCGAGGCGCGCGAGGCGATGGGCATCGATGAGGTCGTCGTTGCCTTTGAGCTCGATCTGGACAAGCTGATCAAGGGCGCCCGCAACCAGGAGAACTACCGCGAGTTCTCGCAGTACCCGGCCGTTGAGCACGACCTGGCTATCGTGGTTGACAGCTCCGTGACCTGCGAGGATCTTGAGCGTCGCATCACCAGTGCCGGCGGCAAGCTGCTCGAGGGTGTGCGCCTGTTCGACGTCTACCGCGATCCGGTCCGCATCGGTGTGGGCAAGAAGTCCATGGCCTTTGCGCTCACGTATCGCTCCGACGATCACACGCTCACCAGCGAAGAGGTCGAGAAGGCGCACCAGAAGATCGTCACCAAGGTGTGCAAGGGCGTAAACGGCGAGGTCCGCTCGTAATCTATGCTGTTCGGAACCCGCCCCCTGCGGGGTTTTCACGGCAACGTCCTCGCCGCTTCGCGGCTGCGGGATGTTGCCTTAGAAAACCCCTCTCGGGGGCGGGTTCCTGCGTTAACCTTGTTGCGAGCGGACCGCACCTTCTTCCGGGTGACCGGAAAGTTGGGAGTGCATGGGCCCTTTATTGGGCGGTGCGTGGACCTGGGTTAATAACGTACGTATTGCAAGGACGTGCTGCGTTGTGGGCGGTGCGCCTTTTTGTTAGTATGCTGAGTCGGTGTTACGGATTGTTGGAAACGTAACACGCAACGTTCTGATTGAGAGGGCTCATGCATATTCCCGATAACTATCTGTCCCCGCAGACCGATGCCGTCATGGCGGTGGCGATGGTGCCCGTTTGGGTCCATTGCATCAAAAAGGTACGCGCCACGCTCGATCGCGAGCATATGGCGTTCCTGGGCATCTGCGCCGCGTTTTCCTTCTTGCTCATGATGTTCAACGTGCCGCTCCCCGGTGGCACCACTGGTCACGCCGTTGGTGGCGCGCTCATCGCACTGCTGCTGGGTCCCGAGGCCGCTGCCATCGCGGTTTCGGTCGCGCTGGCGCTGCAGGCGCTGCTGTTTGGCGACGGCGGCGTTCTGTCCTTTGGCGCAAACTGCTTTAACATGGCCTTTGTGCTGCCGTTTACCGCTGCTATCGTGTTCCGTGCGCTCAACAGCCGTCTGCACGACAAGAGCTGGGGCACCTCGGTTTCTGCCATCGTGAGCGGTTGGGTCGGCCTGTGTCTGGCGGCCCTGTGCGCGGCGATCGAGTTCGGTATTCAGCCGATGCTCTTCACCAACGCTTCGGGCGCTCCACTGTACTGCTCCTTCCCGCTGTCCGTTGCCATTCCGGCCATGATGATTCCGCATATGTTGGTTGCTGGCGTGGTCGAGGGCGTGGCGACGGCCGCCATCTACGGTTTCATTAAGAAGACGGCGCCGAGCGTTATCGTCGGGCCCGAGGCCGTCGATGGCCAGTTTGCTGCCGAGGGCGCTGCCGCCAAGAAGACCTCGCTGGTCCCCACGCTCATCCTGGTCGCCGTGCTTGTCGTGGCCACGCCGCTGGGCCTGTTGGCCACAGGTGACGCATGGGGCGAGTGGGACGCCGAGGGCGCCGCGACCGCCGTTCAGGAGACTGGTGACGACAGTCTGCAGGCTTCGGTCGGCCTCGATACCCCGACCTTTGCCGACGCTCTGCCTACGGGCGATTATCTGCAGGCCTATTCCGAGGAGCAGGGCCTTGGCTTTGCCGGCCAGGCCGCGATGTATATTCTTTCGGGCGTGATTGGCGTGGCGGTGCTCACCATCGCATTCCGCCTGGTCTCGCTGACGGTCAAGGAAAGCGGAGCCCATGGCGACGGTCGAGCTGCCTAGCTGGCTTGCGGTCGAGCAGCGTTACGAGCCCGCGGGGGCTCGGCATCGTGTAATGCAAAAGAATGTCCTGCACCTGGCGAGCCTGCTTGAGCGGGTTCGCCTGGGTGGAGGCGCGAACGAGGGCGGGTCGATGGTCGACCGCGCCCTTTCTTGCGTTTCGGCTCCGGTGCGCCTGGTGGGGATGTTCGTCTGCGTTCTGTGCGTGTGCCTGACGCAGAGCCCGCTGTACCTGATGTTGATGGCGGCTATCGCGTTGGTGCTGGTCGCGGTGCGCCCTGTACGCGGGCTGTGCGCTACCTTTGTGCCGGCGTTGGCTGCCGCGGGGTTTGCCGTGGTTTTGGCGCTGCCTGCCCTGCTGCTGGGTGCTTCCGCCACGGGCGCCATGCTCAAGATTGCACTCAAGACGTTCATTAACGTGTCGCTGGTGCTGGGCGTTTCGTGGACGCTCACCTGGAGTCGCATGTCGGCGGCGCTTAAGATGCTGCGCCTGCCCGACGAGGTCATCTTTACCTTTGATATGGCACTCAAGCATATCGAGGTGCTGGGATGCACGGCGCACGATCTGTGCGAATCGGTCATGTTGCGCAGCGTTGGCCGTGCGCCTGAGGGATTTTCGCGTACCGATTCGATCGCGGGTATCATGGGCATGACCTTTATCAAGGCGATGGAATGCAGCCGCGCGATGGACGAGGCTATGCTTTGCCGCGGCTTTGCCGGTGCGTATCCGGCTGCCGCGCGCGCCAGGTTTGGCTGGCGCGATGCGGTCTATGCGGCCGGCGTGGCGCTGCTGGCAGTGTTGTGCGCCGTGCTGTAGGCGCTGCTGGTTCCGACTGGGGATGCAAATGGGGAAGGGCGACATTTTGACGATCGATATGAATAGTGCGGCGGGCACGAACGGTGCGGGCGGCGCCGAGGTCGCGCCGCTCATCGAGCTGCGCGACGTGGTGTTCTCCTATGCGGGGCATACGGTTGTCGATGGCGTGTCGCTGCAGATCGATCGTGGTGAACTCGTTGCCCTGCTCGGTCCCAACGGCTGCGGTAAGACGACGATTATGCGTCTTATTAACGGCCTTGAACTCGCGGACGCAGGGGCATACCTGTTTGACGGGCACGCGATCGACGCGGCGTTTCTAAAGAATTCCGCGGCCGCTCAGCGTTTTCATCAGCGCGTAGGTTTTGTGTTTCAAAATGCCGACGCCCAGCTGTTCTGCGCTACGGTGGGCGAGGAAGTTGCTTTTGGTCCCGCGCAGATGGGGCTGCCGGCAGACGAGCTCGAGCGCCGCGTGCGCGATGCCATGGAGCTGTTCCAGGTTGCCGATCTGGTCGATGCCTCGCCCTATCAGCTTTCGGGCGGGCAAAAGAAGCGCGTGGCGCTGGCTGCCGTCGTGTCGATGAACCCCGATATCCTGGTGCTCGACGAGCCTACCAACGGACTTGACGAGGACTCGTGCGACATCGTGGTCAACTTTCTACTGGCCTATGTTGCTGCCGGTAAGACGGTCTTGATGAGCACGCACCATCAGGATTTGGTACGACGCCTGGGTGCCCGCGCCATCTATATCGATCGATATCACCATGTGGTCGAGGCGCCGGTGTCGTCGTATGGAACCGAGAGCGGCGCTGCGGAATAGTTGCTGCGTAGAGCGTGCGTAGCCGCCCGCGCGGCTTTGCCGTGATGGTATAGTTATCCAGGTTTTTATGGGGGTGGCTATGCCAAGCTGGAACATTCATATTGCTCAGACGGAGCGTTTGCTGGAGCGCACCGGTGCGCTTGCCAGTAGCGTGCGCGACCGCAATGCCTTTTTGTTTGGCTGCGTGGTTCCGGATATCTTCGTGGGCTATATGGTCCCTGGCATCGCCGATCCCATCCCGTACCGCATTACGCACTTTGCCAAGCCTGAGCCCATCCCTAAGCCTCGTGAGCATGAGTTCTGGGATACCTATGTGGCACCGTTGCTTAAAAGTTTGCCCACCGGTGCGCCGGCCGCGGCGACCTCGATTATCGAGGAACGCGAGCGACTGAACCGCGTGCACTATCCCCAGCGCTACAAGGATGCCGAGCCGGTTGCCGGTCCCGGCGCCTGTGAGTTCTCGCTTGCGTCCGAAGATGTGGCGCAGTCGCTGCTCGATTTAACGCTGGGCGTCTGGTCGCATCTGGTGGCCGACACGGTATGGAACACGCGTGTGAACCAGTATCTGGAAGCACACGGTGGCAAGCCGTGCGAGGAGTTCCGCATTAAAAAGCAAGGCGACTTTGACTGGTTTGGTAAGACGCTGGGCATTGTTTCCATCCCGCGTGCGACCGATCGCCTGTATACCGCTGCGACGCGTTTTGGGCAGTATCCCATCCATAAGGAGTATGTGCTCAAGACCATCGGCGTCATGCACGAGATTGTACGCGAAAACCCCGGCGAGCCCGATCATCCGCCGTATCGCCTGCTAACCGAGAAGTTCTTCGACGCAACGTTTACCGAGGTCATCGAGCTGACCGAGGCGGGATTTGCGGCCCGCGTTGCTGCTTCTGACGTTCCCGCAGTCCCCCTGATCGCTAGCTGCTAGCCGGCCGGCTTAACGGTGAACAGTTCATTCCAATTGACCAACGGCTCCCGTCGCAGGGCGTCTTCGGTGGTGCGCTCGGCATCGGAGAGGCTTGCGACTGAACACAAATCGATGATGCGGCATACGAAGAAGGTCTAAAAAGGGCCCGGAAGGCAAAGCCTTCCGGGCCCTTTTGCAATGCAAGCGTGCTTGCAAGTGCGATTTAGCGCACCTGAGCGACGTAAGCGACGTTGGTCGAGGAGACCTTGTCCTCGAGCTGAACACTCATGCGGGGATCGCCGGCGGTAGCGACGGTCAGATCGCCGGCCTCGACGTAGCCGAGCTCCTTAGCGGTCTCGATCGCCTTGACGATCGTGCCGTTGACGGTGCCCTGGGTAATCTCGGCCTGGTGCGGGATAACGCCCCAGTACATGATCATCTGCTGGACGGCCC
>OIEV01001109.1_pt1 | contig 12946 bp, 6 predicted proteins | sample 1581881 | NCBI WGS metagenome assembly OIEV01 (sample SAMN03279760, study PRJEB24777) | human gut metagenome | isolation source: fecal sample PR121 from 1 month old male Malay infant, vaginally delivered... | place: Singapore | collected 2005-09-16 | reverse complement strand
ACGAGTACAAGGGCGAGGTCGTGGGCGTGTTTAGCGAGAAGTCGCTGTACCGCCGCAGCATGGACCTGCTCGACCAGACCGTGGCCGATCAGCTCTTTGACCCCGAGCGCCCGATCCTGACCAAGGCCCACGACGTGCCGCCTTCGCGCTATGCGACCGGCAGCCACGCGTGCAACTCGATCATCTCGGCCGGCTGCATCATCAAGGGCACCGTGCGCAACTCAATCCTGTCACGCGGCGTCGTGGTCGAGGAAGGAGCTTCGGTGACCAACTCGATCATCAACCAGAGCTGCATCATCAAGAGCGGCGCACGCGTTGAGAACGCCATCCTGGACAAGAACAACGTGGTCCCCACCAACACCGAGCTTCGCGGCACGCCCGAGAACATCCTGGTGCTGGGCAAGGCTCCGTTAACTTCCGACACCACCATCGTACGTTAACGTTGGCACCGCAACATCGCTCGTAACATGTAGAATAGCCGCCCGGTTAGCGCCAGGCGGCTATTCTCGAATTGCAACATGGGAGACAATATGGCAGATTCCAGCAAAAAGATGCAGATCGTGTTTGCCTCGGCCGAGTGCGCACCGTTTGTTAAGACCGGTGGCCTGGGCGACGTGGCGAGCTCGCTGCCCGCGGCGCTTGTGCGCGCCGGCGCCGAAGTTATCGTGATGGTGCCCAAGTACGCCACCATCAAGGACGAGTACAAGGCGCAGATGGAGCACTTCTCCGACTTTTACGTGAGCCTGGGCTGGCGCAACGAGTACTGCGGGCTCGAGAAGCTCGAGCACGACGGCGTCACCTATATGTTCATCGACAACGAGCGCTACTTTGCGCGCGACTATCCGTATGGCTTCTTTGACGACGGCGAGCGTTTTGCGTTCTTCTCCAAGGCCATCACCGAGAGCCTGCAGCACCTGCCGGCCGGCTTTGAGTGTGACATCCTGCACTGCAATGACTGGCAGACGGCACTGGCGCCCGTGTTCTTGCGCGAGTTCTACCAGGGCCTGCCGCTGTATGACCGCGTCAAGACCGTGTTCTCGATCCACAACGTGGCGTTCCAGGGCCAGTTTAGCGACACCGTGATGGAGGACATCCTGGGCGTGGCGCACATTCCCGCGGCCGCCTCGCAGCTGCGCTGCGACGCCTGCAGCATCAACTACATGCTGGGCGCCCTGCGCTATGCCGACGCCATCACTACGGTGAGCCCCACCTATGCCAACGAGATCCAGACACCCGAGTTTGGCGAGGGCCTGGACGGCGTGCTGCGCGAGCGCTCCTATGCGCTGCAGGGCATCCTCAACGGCATTGACGTGGCGGGCTTTGACCCGGCGACCGACAAGCGCATTGCCGCCAACTACACCGTGGAGGACCGTTCTGGTAAGGCCGTGTGCAAGGCCAAGCTGCAGGAAGAGCTGGGGCTCGAGGTTCGCGACGACCGTCCGCTTATGGTCATGGTCACGCGTCTGACGCGCCAGAAGGGCTTGGATCTGGTCATGTACGCGCTCGACCGCATCCTGGCCGGCGGCGTGCAGGTGGCGGTGCTGGGCACCGGCGACCGCGACTACGAGGACGGCCTACGCTACTTCCAGGACAAGTACCCCGGCACCATGGCCGCGCGCATCGAGTTCGATCCGGCGCTGTCGCAGCGCATGTATGCCGCCGCCGATATGTTCCTGATGCCTTCGAAGTTTGAGCCCTGCGGCCTGTCGCAGATCATTGCCATGCGCTACGGCACCCTGCCCATCGTGCGCGAGACCGGTGGCCTGAAGGACACCGTGCAGCCGTACAACGAGTTTACCGGCGAAGGCACGGGCTTCTCGTTTAGCAACTTTAACGGCGACGAGATGGGCGACGCCGTATTCCGCGCGGCGCGCCTGTTCTGGGATAACCGCGACGCTTGGAACCAGCTGGTCACGCAGGCCATGAGCCAGGACTTTAGCTGGACGCGTTCGGCCGACAAGTATCTGGACCTGTACTTCTTTATGCATCCGGAAATTGAGAGGCCGGCGGCTGTTGTCGACGAGCCTGAGGCTGTTGCTGAGCCGGTGGCCGCTGAGGAGCCCAAGGCCGAGGAGAAGCCGGTTGAGGCCGAGCCCGCAAAGGCCGAGCCTGAGGTGAAGGCTGAGGTTGCTCACAAGGCAGAGGTCGAGGTCAAGCCCGCTGCAAAGCCCGCAGCTAAGAAGACCACGACCCGCAAGACGACCGCTAAGAAGGCTACGACGACCAAAGCTGCCGCGACTAAAACAACGGCTGCCAAGACAACGACCACGCGCAAGCGCACGACCGCCGCTGCCAAGAAGGCCGCCGAGGCCGAGGCTGCTCCCGAGGTAAAGGCCGAAGCCGCAGAGGCAAAACCGGCCGCCAAGGCTCCGGCAAAGACCGCTGCCAAGAAGATGACCGAAACCGCCAAGAAGGCAACAGCTGCCAAGAAGACCACAACAACGAAATCGACGACCACGAAGGCCGCCTCAACCAAGGCAGCCACAAAGCCGGCCGCCAAAGTCGAGGGGACACCCGCCGAGTCCAAGGCCGAAGCAACCGTCGAGGCCAAGCCGGCCGCCAAGACCACCACGCGCAAGCGCACTGCAACGACGGCCAAAAAGACCACGACCAAGGCTGCTGCTCCCAAGGCGGTGGCTAAGGCCGAGGCCAAACCCGCAGTAAAGGCCAAGCCTGCGCCGAAGGCCGCCGAGGTCAAGCCCGCTGCCGCCAAAGAGGAGCCCAAGGCCGAGGTAAAGGCCAAGCCCGAGCCCACCAAGAAGGCCCCGGTCTCCCCCGTCGCCGCGACCGAGGAAAAGGCTCCGACCAAGAAAACCTCCGTCCGCAAGGCAACGGCCACCCGCAAGCGCCGCTAGCATACAGACGATTCAAAACCTCATCAAACCCAAAGCAAGGGGCGCTCCAACCGGGCGCCCCTTCTCTGTAGGTAGTGGTAAAACGATTTTCTAGGACAACCGTTCGCCGATGGTAAACGGATGTTGTTTATACAGCCTGTGTACAAAAGATATACTTACATCTTGTGCGTAAAGCCATGGCCCGCAGGCCGTGATTCTATTGAACTGGACCGTATTATGAGATTGATTCACAACAGCCGTCTGCCGCAGTTTCGCACTCCGTTTGGCGCTGTGACCACAGGAACTACCCTTTCGCTCTCCGTGATTCTGGAGGATGCCGATCCCAACCAGGCAACGCTTACGTTGCGTACCTGGGTCGATGAGATCGGTGAGTCTCGGTATCCCATGACGCACGAGGGCGACGGCATATTTACCGTAGAGCTTGAGTGCACCGAGCCCTGTCTTATCTGGTACAGCTTTATCTGCAATATCGAGGGCCAGCCCGAGGTCCGCTTGGGCGCACCGCAGGGTCGCACCGGTGGCGAGGGCGTAACTTACGACTACGCCGAGGTGCCGTCCTTCCAGATTACCGTCTATAAGCACCGCGAAGTGCGTCCCGAGTGGTACGAGCGTGGCATGGTCTACCAGATCTTCCCCGATCGCTATGCCCGCGACGAAAACTGGCGCGAGCGCACGCTGGCCGAGGTCGAAAAACCACGCAACGGAATCCAGCGCCGCATGGTCGAGGACTGGAACGAGCCGCCCGTGTACGAGCGCGCTGAAGACGGCTCCATCAAAACCTGGGACTTCTACGGCGGGTCGCTCAAGGGCATCCAGGAAGACCTGCCTCGCATCGCCGAGCTGGGCTTTACAGCCATCTACCTCAACCCCATTTTTGAAGCCGCGAGCAACCACCGCTACGACACGGCCGACTACACCAAGATCGACCCGATCCTAGGCACCGAGCAGGACTTTACCGAGCTGTGCCAGGCGGCCGAGAAGCTGGGCATCTCCATCATTCTGGACGGCGTCTTCAACCACACGGGTGACGACTCCATCTATTTCAACCGCTACGGCAACTACCCCGGCGTGGGCGCGTGGCAGAGCGAGGATTCTCCATGGCGCGATGCGTTTTATTTCCATGAGGACGGCTCATACGACTGCTGGTGGGGCGTGGGCAATATGCCCGCCATCAATGAGAGCTCTGAGCTGGTACGCGAGCGGCTCCTGGGCAAGGACGGCGTGATCCGTAAATGGCTACGTGCCGGCGCTCATGGCTGGCGCCTAGACGTGGCCGACGAGCTTTCCGATGACTTCCTGGCCGAGATCAAAAAGGCCGTGCTCGCCGAGAAGCCTGATGCACTGTTGCTCGGCGAAGTCTGGGAAGACGCCTCCAACAAGATCAGCTACGGCCATCTGCGCCGCTATCTGCAAGGCTCCGAGCTGGACTCGGCCATGGATTATCCCTTCCGCGACATGGTCATCGGTTTTTTGATGGGCTACAAGAACGCCTACCAGGCAGCCGAGGATATCGAAACCCTGCGCGAGAACTATCCCCGTGAGGCCCTGTCCTGCGCACTTAATCTGCTTTCGAGCCACGACCGTCCGCGCATTATCTCGGTGCTCGGCGGCGGCCCCGATGAGTCGCAGCTGCCCGAGTGCGAGCGCAGCAAATGGCGTCTGGACGAGAACTCGATGGGCCTGGCCAAGAGCCGTTTTTGGCTCGCAACGCTCATGCAGATGACGTTCCCCGGTGTGCCATCGATTTACTATGGCGACGAGTACGGCCTTGAGGGCCTTACCGATCCGGATAACCGCCGCACCCTGCCGACCAAGGACCAACTGCACGACTTCGACACGCTGGCTATTGTCAAAAACGCCTCCGCCGTACGCCGCGCACTGCCGTTTATGATCGACGGCGAGATCAAGGCCTTCGCGCTCAACGACGAGGTGCTGGCATACAACCGCACGGGCAAGGATGGCGAGGCCGCTACGGTTATCATCAACCGCAGCCTGCGCAATTCACACCGCGTGACGATTCCGGCGCTCGACGAATGTGCGAGCGATGTGATTAGCGGTCACGAGTGCGAGATTCACAATGGCACCGTCACGCTCGACCTGTATCCGCTGGGATCGTCGATCATCTATCACCACGACGAGCAGCGTCTGCAGGAGCCGCTCGATTACGGTGCGGGCGTTGTGTGCCATATCACATCGGTGCCGACCGACGACGGTAAGCCCGGCACGATCGGCGCGCCCACGCGTCGTTTTATCGACCATATGGCCGCTATGGGCATGCGCTACTGGCAGGTCCTGCCTGTCAACCCGACGGACTTCTTTCGCTCCCCTTACGCCGGTCCTTCGGCCTTTGCAGGCAATATCGACCTGCTGCCCGAGAGCCACAAGGAGCTGGCCGCCGACTTTGAGACCTGGAAGGCCCACGGCGGCGAGGATGCCGATCCGCTGTACACCGCGTTTAAACATCGCAATGCCGATTGGCTCGAGAAGTACTGCGTCTATATGGCCGTCAAAAAGTACTTTGAGGGCGAATCGCGCCACGATTGGCCGGCAGATGTTGCGCGCTACAACGAGCACTTGATTGACGACAAGCGTTTCCACGACGAGGCCGAGCTTCAGGCGTACATGCAGTACCGCTTTGACCTGGCTTGGTGCGAGCTTATGAACTATGCGCACAAGAAGGGCATCGAGGTCATCGGCGATATTCCTATGTACGTGTCCGACGATTCGGCAGATGCGTGGAGCGAACCCGAGAACTTCTGGCTGTCCGATACCGGTAAGGCAATCGAGATCTCCGGTGCGCCGCCCGACAACTTTGCGCCCGAGGGCCAGGTGTGGGGCAACCCGACGTTCCGCTGGGACCACATGAAGCAGAACGGCTACCGCTGGTGGATGGATCGCCTACGTCGTGCGTTCTCGCTCTACGACCGCGTGCGCCTGGATCACTTCCTGGGCTTCCACAGCTACTTTAGCATTCCCGCAGGTAAGGCCTGCGCCGACGGGCGTTGGCTGGCAGGCCCGGGCAAGGACCTTTTCCAGACCGCCTATGACGAGTTGGGGCCGCTCAACTTTATTGCCGAGGACCTGGGCTACCTGACGCCCGGCGTTCGCGCCATGGCTTCGACCTGCGGCTTTCCCGGCATGGACGTGCTGGAGTTTAGCGACTACGACGTCCGCAACGGCGTGCACCCCACGCCGGGCAAGATCCTGTACACCTCGACGCACGATACGTCGACATTGGCCGGTTGGAGCACGCGTTCCTTTGCGGGCGGCGATGAACCAAGCGGTGTTGAGGTGGCGGCCAAGCTGATGAGCGACGCGCTGGCAAGCGACGCTCCCCTGGTGATGATGCCGCTGCAGGATGTCCTGGGGCTGGGCGACGACGCGCGCATGAACGTACCGGGCGTGGCCACGGGCAACTGGACCTGGCAGGCTGACGAGGCCGACGTTGCGGCCGCTGAGGGCAAAACCGCACAGCTCCTGCGCAACACGCATAGATTCTGGGGCGAAGCGTGATAAAACGCCCGATATAGGGTACAGTTACAGACGTTTGAATTATTGCGGGCAGAGTAATCTGCCCGCTTTGTGCTGAAAAGGAAGTATTATGGCGCGCTACGATTACAAGTGCTCGAGCTGCGGCAACGTGTTTGAGGTTGAGCATCCCATGTCCGAGACTCCAGAGGTCGTGTGCCCGAGCTGCGGTGCCCCGGCGGCCAAGACGTTCTCGGCTAGCGGCATCAAGTTTGAGGGCAGCGGCTTCTACAACACCGACCAGCGAAGCGGCGGCTCCAGCACCAGCGCCACGAGTGGCTGCTGCGCCAACTGTCCGCATAGCCACTAGAAACAACGCGGCCCCGCGATCAACACCGATCGCGGGGCTATTTCTTTGCGCTATGGGTCGACAATTATTTTTAAAAATTAGTATATTTTAAAATCCGCCCATACCGGCAGCATAAGGATCATCACAAGTACCATCGCTATACCAATGAGTAGATCCGATATAGTTACCAGCTGCATCATATTGATCTAATTGACGAATGACATACTTACCACCACTATTATTGGAAGAAGAAATACTGCTAGAAGATCCACCAGAATAATTATCAGAGTAGTTACTACCGCTAGAATAATTGTTCTGCTGAGAACTCTGCTGTTGAGCTTGTGCTGTTACTTCCTCTAGAGCCTTAGCCTCATCTTCAGCCTTGGCCTTATTTACATCATCAATACGAGTTTGATAACGACTGATCTGTTCATTGATTTGATCAATGAACTTCTTAGAATCCTTTTTGGCATCTTCAAAAATAAGCTTCTGGTTGTCTTTATTAGAAATATCATTAAGAAGGCCATTAAGGCCATTTATATGCTGTTGGAGAGAGTCGGTATCTTCAGTAGTATTTACATCAAAATTAACATGGTCAGCTAGAGAAGTATTCCACTCATTGTTTTGAGCATTACGGCAGTCTTTAATGATGGAATCGTATTTATTAAGCAACTTCGTCCAATCAGGGGAAGTACCATCAGCATACTTAAATTTGTCATCAGAGATCTCTTTATTCAACATCTCTTTATTGTTTTGAGCATTTCTAATGGTATCAAGACGTTGCTCAAATGTTAGTAGCCTAGGATCAGCTTTAAAGGAAACAACACTATCGCTAGCCTTTGAATACAAAACTTCAACCTGCTGATTATGTTCACTACATGCTTGTTTGTAATTGTAACCAGCATAAACAACGACACAACCAGCAATAAGCAGAGCAACAATACCGGCACCAATAATTACACGCTTTTTAATCGAAGAATTTTTAACTTCTTCATTTCCCTGAGTTTTATCTTCAGGATTGTCAATCTTGTCATAGTTAAGATCGGTCATTTTAACCTCTAAATATTAAATCCGCGAGCGGTTCATGCAACTAGAAACCTACCGAACCCAACCGCTTGCTTTCATACCCGATTTATTAATCCCCGTCCCAGAAAAATCCTGAGTTGCGGTGAAATAAGGACTTTTTGGCGGGTAGATGCCGCTATTCAATCCCTATTTCACCGCAACGTAGTAATTACTTGTGGACCAGCCTGGCGCAGAAGTGGCCGTCGTAGGAATCGGCGTTTACCGGCACGCTTTGGAAGAGGCCTCGATCGTTCTGGCGTACGGATACGAGCTTCTTGGCCTGATCGAACTCGGGGAGTTGCAGAATCTGCGCTTCAGAGAGCGGCGCCACGGTAAAGCCGGCACCCTCGGGAGAAGCCAGGAAGGCATCCACGACCTGCGCGTTCTCCTCTTCAAAGACCGAGCAGGTGGCATAGATGAGCTCGCCGCCGGCAGCCACGCGCGCAGCGGCTTCCTTGAGCATCGTCAGCTGCAGCTTGGGCAGCTCAACCGTCACATCCTTTTCGGTCAGGCGCCACGGGATCTCGGGATGACGACGCATGGTTCCGGTGCCAGAGCACGGCGCATCGATAAAGACTGTGTCGAACTTAACCGGCTCGCCAAGCATGGCATCAAACGATGTGAGCACCTCATCAAGCTCGCAAGCATCACCAGAAACCGTACGAACGCCCTGAATACCGGCCTTATGCAGGCGAGCGAGATTCAGATCGCACTTGCGATCATGCAGATCGAGCGCCGTATGCTGACGCTCATAGCCCGTACGCTTGGCCTGGCACATCATCACATAGGTCTTGGTGCCACGACCGGCACCAATCTCAAGGCAGCTACCAGGGCGCGTGGCAGCTGTGGCGATAAGTTGCGCGTTGAGATCAGATGCCACCGCGGCAGCACGCTCAAACGCACCCGAAGCAACGGTAACCTGGGCATCAACCGGGGTATGGCAGCCCGGGAAGACAGGTGCGACGAGCTGCAGGATATACGGATCGGGCTTGGAAGCAAAAGCGTTCTCATGCAGGGCCAGCGGCGCGGGGGCCAGATTGCCGGCAAAGTTAAGCGCACCCTCTGGCGTGTCAAACGACGCCATAATGCGAGCGCACAGCCAGCGCGGAAGACCCATCAGGCGCGACAGACGAACCAAGCGTCGCTCAGACTCATCCACATCGGACGCAGTAGCAAAGTCCTCAACATTGTCCGCAACCTTATGCAGTACAGCATTGGCCAAGCCGGCGGCGGACTTAGCACCGCAACGAACCAGTTCAACACCCTGACTTACGGCAACACGGCCCGGCGTATGCAGGTAGAGCATCTCGAAGGCCGATATACGAAGCGCCATGCGAACACGCGGCGCAACCTTTTTAGGCTTATCAAGAAACTGATCGAGCAGCTCGTCCAAAATACCCTGCGTGGCGGCCACACCCAGCGCCAAGCGGGCGGCAAAAGCGGAATCGCGCTGGTCAATAGCCTTGGCCGATGCGCGAGAGGACAGCACGTCGCGCGCATACATGCCGCGGCGATCGGCCTCCATCAGCACATCGAGCGCAAGCTTGCGCGCAGGAGACAGCTTGCTCATGACAAAACACCCCACGAAAGATCGGCGCACTGCAGGCCGGCGGCCCAGGCAGAAGCGGCCATAGCACGCTTGCCATCAGGTTTAACCTCAAGCAACTCAACCGAGCCATCGGAAAGGCCAAGGTAAACGCGCTTGGCCTTAACGAGAACCTGACCCTCGCCAAGCAACACATCAGCCGCCGCAGCATCGAGCACACGCACGGTCTTGCCGGCAATCACGCAACGAGCAGGCGCGGTATCGGACGAAGCCAGCACATGACGCACGCAATCAAGCGCCGCCATTTGCGGATCCAGACGCATCTCTTGCTTGGAGATCTTGGCAGCATGGGTAACGAGCGCCTCATCCTGTTCAGTCCACACGGCGGTGCCATCGGCAAGAGAAGGAAGTGTATCGGCAAGCAGTTTGCCGCCCAGCTCGCCAAGCTCCGTAGTCAGTGTCTCGGCATGCTTGCCTGAAACCGACGTAGACGCCTGGGCGCAATAAGCGCCGGTATCCACGCCATGCCCAATGCGCATAATGGAAACGCCAGCAACCTCATCACCAGCAAGAATGGCACGCTGAATAGGAGCAGCCCCACGCCAACGAGGCAGCAAGGACGCATGAACATTCACAATACCAAGCGGCGCCATATGCAGCACCTCATCGGGCAAAATGCAACCATAGGCAGCCACACAGAAAATATCAGCCTGGGCAGCCTGGAGCACCTCAACAACCTCAGGCGTCATACGATTAGCCTCAACAACAGGCAGACCAAGCTCGAGCGCCTTAGCCTTAACAGGAGACGGCTCCAGCTTCTTACCACGCCCACGAACAGCATCGGGACGAGTAATTACGAGCGCAATCTCATTCCCAGCCTCAACAAGCGAAGTCAGCGAAGGCACAGCAAAATCAGGCGTACCCATAAACACAATACGCATAAAAGTTAGTCTCCTCTCAATAACGAGCCGAGACGGCTACAAAAAAGCGTTCTTGGTCGCAAGCGCGCCCAGCCGCAAGAATAGTTCAACAGAAACAAATATACCCAAAAACAAAGAAAGAGCCGCATAAAAGCAGCCCTCCCAACAAAGCACCTATCAGCGAAAACGCCCCTCCCTGGCCCGACGGCACTCGGGCGAAACGAAGAGCGACAACGTAGTCCCTGGGATGGGGCCCACACATATCGTCCCGCGCGCAGTTTCGCAGCGAAGCGAGAATGTTTGAGCACGGGATGATATGTGTGGGCCCCATCCCAGGGACGGACAATTAACCTACTCCGTCTCGCCCGGTCGAGCGCCGCGGGCCAGGGCGTCCTGGTACTCCTTGACTGCCTTGATCCTCTGCATGGGCTTAAGGCGCTCGAACATGGTGTTGCCGTGCAGGTGATCAATCTCGTGCTGCAGGCACACGCAGAACAGATCGCCCGAAGCCTCATAGCGAATCAGGTTTGCGTCCAAGTCGTACGCCTCGACGACGACATGGTCGGGACGCTCGATCTCGCAGCTAATGCCGGGGATAGACAGGCAGCCCTCGCTAAACGGCACGAGATGGTCGCTCTGCTCCACAATCACGGGATTGATGAGCACGTACGGATCGTAGTCGTTCTTGTCGCTGTAGTCGCAGTCGATGGTGACGAGCTGGATGAGTTCACCGATCTGCGGGGCGGCCAGGCCGCAACCGCCGTTGTCGAACATCATCTTCTTCATCTTCTCGGCAAGCGCCTCGATCGCCGGGGTGATCTCCTCGATGACGGCGCACTCCTGGCGCAGACGAGGGTCGGGCGACAGTACGATTCCGTTGGCTTCCATGGCCATCCTTTCGGGTTGTTACATCAAATCATAGGCGTCGACGTCAACGCTCACGCTCACGCCGCGCACGGAGCCTACCTCTTTGAGGCAGGCGTCGATATCATCAGAGACATGGTACCCTACCGGCGACTTCACAAGCAGATGGAAGCGGTAACGGTCCTTGGCTCTCTCGATTACACACGAAGCCGGGCCCAGCACCTGCGGCACGGCGCTCCCCGCCCGCAAAAAGTCGAGCGCGGCGGCATGCCAGCGGCGCTTAAGGAGCTTTGCAATGCGCCCAATGTAGTCCTGCGCGTCGTCTCGGTTCGCCGACCACACCAAAATGTTGACCAGACGCACGAACGGTGGATACAGGGCGTCGCGGCGCTGGTCCAGGTCGTAGTCGGTAAAGATCGAACGGTCGTGCTTAGCGACGGCGCGAATGACCGGATCCTCGGGCAGGTAGGTCTGGATGATGACCTCGCCGGGACGATCGCCGCGACCGGCACGGCCCGCGACCTGCTCCAGCAGATCGTAGGCGCGCTCCCCTGCGCGGAAGTCCGGCAGCTTGAGGGCGAAGTCGGCATTGACCACGCCCACGAGCGTGACTTCGGGAAAATCGAGGCCCTTGGCGATCATCTGGGTACCCAACAGCACCGCGCAATCGGAGGCATCGAACTGCTCGAGCAGCTTTTTGTGCGCATCCTTGCCGCGCGTGGAATCGGCATCCATGCGAATAATGGCGACGTCCTCGGGAAGCATCTGGCGCAGTGCGTCCTCGATCTGCTGAGTGCCCAGACCCATTTTTGCCAGATAGCGACTGCCACATTTGGGGCAACGGCTCGTGGGCGCGGGATACGGCTGCACGCGCCAAGACGAACCGCAGGTGTGACATTGCAGCGTGTGCGTGCGCTCGTGATACGTAAGCGCTGTGGAGCAGTGGTTGCAGGTGGGGACGCAGCCGCACTCGCGGCACATCAGGAATGGCGCAAAGCCACGACGGTTATGCAGCAACACGGCCTTCTCGCGCCGCTCTACAACGCGCTCCAGGCCTTCCATCAGCGGTTTAGAGAACATTGAGCGGCTGCCGTGCGAAAACTCGCGGCGCAGGTCGGCAATGCGAACCGTGGGCAGGACCGCGTGCCCCGGGCGTTCGGGCATCTCGACGCGCGTCCACGTGGCACCGCCGTACGTTCCGCGACGGCAGCGGTCGAGCGCTTCGGCAGAAGGCGTGGCCGAGCCCAGCACGAGTGGGCAGCGGTAGCGCCGCGCCATCTCGGCCGCCACCTCGCGAGCGTGGTAGCGCGGACTGGAGCCCTGCTTGTAACTAGTCTCGTGCTCCTCGTCGATGATGATGAGGCCCAAGTCGCTGAGCGGGCAAAAGAGCGCCGAGCGGGCGCCGACCACCACGCGGGCCGCACCGCTGGCGACCATATCCCACTGGTCGAGACGCTCGCCAGCAGAAAGACGCGAATGGAAAACGGCCACCGTCTCGCCAAAGCGCGAGCGAAAGCGGCCGACGGTCTGGGCCGTCAGCGAGATCTCGGGCACCAGCACGCAGGCAGAGCGACCGGCTGCGAGCACCCGCTCGATGGCGGAGAGGTAAACCTCGGTTTTGCCGGAGCCGGTGACGCCGTCGACCAACACCACGTCGCCATGAGCGTCCAGACGGGCGCGCTCAATCTGCGCGAGTGCCCGTTGCTGGCCGTTGGTAAGGGAGACCGGCGCCTTGCCGCTTGCCGAGGACAGCGTGGTCTGCTCGCTGCAGCCACGCCAGGCGCGGCGCTCCTCCACCACCACGACGCCGCGTTTTTCGAGCGCCTTGATGGTCGCCGACATACTGTTGTAGAGCAGGTTGAGATCGCGCGTCGTGACC
>OIEV01001103.1_pt1 | contig 13031 bp, 10 predicted proteins | sample 1581881 | NCBI WGS metagenome assembly OIEV01 (sample SAMN03279760, study PRJEB24777) | human gut metagenome | isolation source: fecal sample PR121 from 1 month old male Malay infant, vaginally delivered... | place: Singapore | collected 2005-09-16 | reverse complement strand
CGGTCGCCTGCGCATGGAGGGCAAGGACTACGTCATGCATGACGGCGACGTCGTGCATTTCCGCTTCAACGTGTAGGTATCATCGCCACGTTGATCGATGCCCGCACTACCGCGCAGCCCGATGATGGCGCCGCGCGAGCACGCCTGAAGGAGAGAGGACTCACCTAGATGTTTAAATATGGAAAGAAAGCCGGCATCATGTCGATCGTGCTGATCGTCCTTGCCGTGGTGCCTTTGATTACGGCGGCTATCTTCGTGCCGCAGATGCCTGAGCAGGGTGCAATGAGAATCGCCCAATCCGGAGAGGTTATGCGTTGGGGTAGCCGCTACGAGATGTTCGTGGTTCCCGTCTTTGCTGTTCTGCTGGGCCTTGCTACCTATATGAGCGCCGGCAAGCAGGCTCGTGCCCATGAGATCGATTCGCCTGCGATGGCGGTTGTTACCGCCGAGCGCTTCCTGCGCAACGGCATCGTCACCGGCGTCGTGCTCAACCTGGCCAACGCCTACATGTTCTACGCGGCGCTCACCGGTCACGGCCTGTTCTAGCGCAAGCGCACCGTCGGAAGCGCGTCGTCCGCAATGCACGCGTTCGGTAGCGCATCCAAAGGGCATCCATTAGCGCGTCTCATCGCGCGCTCGACAACACAATAGGTTCGCTAACGGCGTCCGGGTTGACCGGGCGCCGTTTTTTTACTGCTTACCGTCCGCGGGGCTCTGGACGCAGATGCTTGGGCGTGGCTGCTGGGGCATAGTCGCCGGGGCGCAACCATCCCACGCAGGCACGTTTCGGCACCCGGCTAAAGGCTCGGTGCCAAAGCGTGCCTTTACCGCGCTCCATGTGTACGCGCGGGCATCCAGCGCAGAGCTTGGTGCCCGCGTGTGCATTACGCGCTCCTTGTACGCACGTTGCGGCCCCTAGTTTCCAGACGGGTGCCAGAGCGTGCAAACGCGCCGCCAGTCCCACCTGCAAAAAGTACGTCTGGGCACCCGGTTAAAACCTCGGTGCCCAGACGCACTTCCCAAACCGCGTGTGTATACAAAACGGCACCCAGCCCAAAGCTGGGTGCCCAAACGTAACTAAGTGCTATGTCATCTTGTACGCCGCGGCACCAAAACCAAGGCTCGGGGCCTAAACGTACAAACCGCGAGCATGCGCCCCGGCGCCCTAACGTCCCAGCACCAAACGCCACACCGCTCCGCCGCCTGCTAGTGCGGCCTAAGCAGCTCCCAAACCTCAACATCAAGGCAAGCGGCAAGGCTTACAAGCGTTTCCAGCTTGGGGTTGCCGTTACCGCTCTCAATGTGATCCAGCTCGGGGCGACTGATGCCAGCGGTCAGGCAGAACTGGAGCTTGCCCAGCCCGGTTGCTTCCCGCCCGCGGCGGACGTTCTCGCCCAGAATATGTTGGATGCTCGTTTTCATGCCCTGAGTGTGCGGGTATTGACGGAAAACACTGTAAACTGCAGTTTACAATCCTATGTTTTGCATAATTTCGACGTAAGGCACCTTAGTCATTTTGGGGCGGCAAACGGTTACACACGGCGGGAGGCGACCGTGCGCATCATCGATATGAACCAGGCTCTTCGGGGCAGCCGGCTTGTTGCCGTGGGCTTAGCTGCCGGGTTCTGCGTGGGCGCGCAAGGCGAGTCCGGCTTGTTTTACGAGGACGAGCGGGACCTGCTCAACCGCATGGCGGCGCAGGGCCGGCGCGTAGTAGCGCTTTTGGACGATACGCCGCCGCTGCGAGCCCAAGCAACAGCAGAGCCCGCGCAGGTGGATTACGCGTGGGTATCTCCGGAATCCCTGCATGTTCCCAGTTTTCCCGTCGCTCGCGGCGAGGCCCTGGCCGCGCTGTGCCATCGACGCTCTCTGCGTATGGGCGATGTCGCCTATATAGCAACCAGCCCCCTGGACCGCGAGGTCGCTATGGGGGCTGGAAGGGTGCTTGCGCTGGCGGAAGCGGGGGACGAGGTCCGGCGCATGGCGGATGTTGTCCTGCCCGCACGATCGGCGGGCGGGTTGGTGTTAGCGCTTCTGCGCGCTCGGGCCTTTTGTCCAAAACAACGCGATCGAAATTTACCGGTCTGGAGGACAGATCGCGGACGGGCCGGGGATCGCGCGGTTTTCCCCGGGGCCACATGGGCTTCGCTACCAGCGCCTCGGTGGTCATGTCGTCGCCCTTCAAGATGCCGGGATGCTCGGCATAGGCGCGGCCAACCTCGTACACGCCCAAGTCAAGGCCCTCTTCGGGCACCTGCGTGGTCATCACGATGGTGCGGCCGGAATCAACCCAGTCAAAAATCGCCTGCTGATAGGTAAGTCCGGCGTCGGCGCCGTACTCGGGAATGCCTCCCATGCCAAAGGTCTCCAAGATAATCGCGTCGTAATCCTGGGCGAGGAGCTCAAAGACGCGCGGGGTCATGCCTGGCGTGAGCTTGAGCACGCATACGCGATCGTCGATCTTGTTGTACGTAAGCGGCCCGCGCGCATCCACCGTGCCCGATGTGCGGCGCGCGACCTCGGCGATGGCCTGCGCGGCAACTGCGGCGCCGCTGCGGATGATGCGGTCGGTGCGAATGTATGCCAGCGACGGGTAGTTGACGCTGATGAAGGCGTTGGAGCTCATGGTGCGCTGCTTGCGCCCACGCGTGCCGGCGATCGCCTTGCCGCCAAAGACAATCGAGACGTCGCGCGAGTTGTCATCGATGGCGTATAGCAGGCTTTGGTATAAGTTGAGCTTGGCGTCCGTAAAGGGATGCCCCATGGGTTGTTGCGAGCCGGTGAGGACGATGGGTTTGTCGCTGTTCTGGATCAGATAAGAAAGCGCCGCTGCGGTGTAGGACATGGTGTCCGTGCCGTGCAGCACTACAAAGCCGTCGTGGGTATCGTAGCCGTCCATAATGACGTCGCGGATACGCATCCAATCCTGCGGGCGCATGTTGGTGCTATCGATATTCATGGGTTGGACGATATCCAGCTGGCACATCCCCGCGATCTGCGGTACCGCCTGCGCTAGCTGCTCGCCCGTAAGAGCGGGGGAGAGACCGTTGCCGTCCTCTGCAGAAGCGATGGTGCCGCCGGTGGCGATGAGCAGGATGTTTTTCATTGCATAAAGCCGTTTCTCGTCCAAAAACGCAAAGCCCGTTACGGTAAAGACGTGTCAGGGCGTGGTAAAGGCGATGCGTGAAGTGGATAGTTCCAATCCATCATAGGCGGATATGGGGTGCAGGAGAAGAAAAGCACGGCATTCCATGTCTTTTAAAAAGCCCTATTAACCGGTAGCTGTCTGTGGTAGCTGTTTGGGCACCGCGATGGAGCGGTTTGGTGCAAATATGCATTCTCGCAGGTGGTAGGTTACATTTCGCGTCATCTACATAGCGAGCGTGTATGATATGACGGTCGTTTTTTGTACTACCCACATGTTCGCATGCGCGCGCTTCCGTTGCGCCGGGCTGCATCTTGCGCCAAACCGCAGGAGGAACGCTGGCGTTTCCGGGGCTCGCACCGGCGGGCATATTAGGGAGGAGACCCATGTCTCAGAACCAGGCAAACGAGAAGGTGCTGGTGCTCGACTTTGGCGCCCAGTACGCACAGCTCATCGCCCGCCGCGTGCGCGACCTGCACGTGTATTCCGAGATCGTTCCGTGCGATATCTCCGCGGACGAGATTCGCGCCATGGAGCCGTCCGCGCTGATCCTGTCCGGCGGCCCCGCATCCGTCTATGCCGAGGACGCTCCCAGCGTCGACTCCGCTATCTTCGACCTTGGCCTGCCTATTTTGGGCTTCTGCTATGGCCACCAGATCACCGCCGTCACCCTGGGCGGCGAGGTGGGCCATTCCGAGATCGGCGAGTACGGCCCCGCTACCATCGAGCGCGATCGCGAGAGCGCCCTGTTCAACGCCACGCCGCTTGAGCAGACCGTGTGGATGAGTCATCGCGACGCCGTCTCTGTCGTTCCCGAGGGTTTCGTGGTCACCGCCAGCACCTCCGTGTGCCCGGTCGCCGCCATGGAGAACGCCGAGCGCCGCATCTATACCACGCAGTTCCATCCTGAGGTCAAGCACACCGAGCACGGTCAGCAGCTTCTGCAGAACTTCCTGTTCAACATCTGCGGCCTTGAGGGTACCTGGACCATGGATAACCTGGTCGAGACCATGACCGCTGACTTCCGCGCGCAGGTGGGCGAGGATCGCGTGATCCTGGCGCTTTCCGGCGGCGTCGACTCCTCCGTGGTCGCTGCTCTTGGCGCCCGCGCCATCGGCCGTCAGATGACCTGCGTGTTCATCAACCACGGCCTTTTGCGCAAGGGCGAGCCCGAGCAGGTGGAGGAGGTCTTCACCAAGCAGTTCGACGTCGACTTCATCCACGTGCACGCGGAGGAGCGCTACGCCAAGCTGCTGGATGGCGTGACCGATCCCGAGCAGAAGCGCCGCATCATCGGCACGCAGTTCTGGAACGAGTTCTTCGCCGTCGCCAAGGATCTGGAGACCGACGGCCGTCCGGTGAAGTACCTGGCCCAGGGCACCATCTATCCCGACATCATCGAGAGCGGCGCGCGCAAGACCGGCGGCAAGACGGCCACCATCAAGAGCCACCACAACCTCATCCCGTTCCCCGAGGGCGTGCACTTCGACCTCATCGAGCCGCTCGACCACTTCTTCAAGGACGAAGTTCGCGAGCTGGGCCTGGCACTGGGCCTGCCCGAGCACATCGTGTACCGCCAGCCGTTCCCGGGCCCGGGTCTTGCGATCCGCATCATCGGCGCGGTGAGCCCCGAGAAGCTCGAGATTCTGAAGAACGCCGACGCCATCGTGCGCGAGGAGCTGGACGAGTACAACGCGCGCCTGTTTGAACAGACCGGCGAGCGCAATTCCGAGCACTCCTGCTGGCAGTACTTCTGCGTGCTGCCCGACATCAAGTCCGTGGGCGTGATGGGTGACGAGCGCACCTACGCGCGCCCCGTGATCCTGCGCGCCGTCGAGTCCAGCGACGCCATGACCGCCGACTGGGCGCGCCTGCCCTACGAGGTGCTCGCGCGCATCTCCGGCCGCATCGTGGCGGAGGTCCCCGGCATCAACCGCGTTGCGTACGACATCACCTCAAAACCCCCGGCGACCATCGAGTGGGAGTAGGCTGACAGGGTTCTGACCTGCATCTTTGAGTGCCGCACTGTGCTGCTGAGTTTCGTTTCGTACGAGAGCCACGGCAAAGCCGCCAGCGACATTGGTGAGTAAAACCGATTATCGAGCCTCCGTTTCCATGTTGGGACGGAGGCTTTTTCTTTGCCGTTTTACTCCCTTTCACCTGCGATTTCGCCATTTACTCCCCGTATTTCAAGACGGCAAGGCACGGGGCGGTATTCGGAGGAATGGGAGTAAGGATTCATCCCGAGTGAGTAGACGCGCGCTTTTTGTCCCCGAGGGCAAAACGGGACCGTCTCGTGGCCTGTGAAACTCAAATCGAACTCAATGGGCGTTTTTGCGGTCTCCGTACGGCGTTACCCCAGGTGGCTAATGGGGAGTAAAGAATCTTTCCGTCTCAATGAAAACGGGAGTAATCAGGGGAAATGCCGCGGCGTACTACCGCGTGCCGCCGTGTAAGCCACTGCGTCATTTACTCCCCGGGTGCGTCGAAAATGCCTTTGCATGCAATGGGGAGTAAAAACTCAGCATACGCAGGTGCGAGCGGAGCTCACCGCCTAGCCTGGCGTCCTGATTCGGTTGCGATAATCACCAAAAATGGAGGGTGTTCCAGTGAATGCCCTCCAGTTTTATTTGGGGAATCGGGTAAAATAATTTCTTGTTTTTTAGAGCGCACTATGATATACTGTTATTATCCTGATTTGTTATCCTGATTTGAGGAGTCTACCAAATATGCGGCAAGGTATTCTTAAATAAAATTTGATAATGGGCGCAAAAATGCTTGCCCCTTGCAGGGGCTTGGTTTTTGTACCCAATTTAAGAATACTTTTGCCTTTTAAGCAAATATCGTGACGGACAGCAGCTTATGTAAGCCGTGTGTGTTTTTGTGTGTCCGAAGTCATGATCCCCAGCGGTAAAAGTATTAGCCGCTGGGGATTTTTGCGCCCATTTGGGCCTTGTATGGAGGATAGACATGAATATAATCAATATCGGGATTCTTGCCCATGTAGACGCCGGCAAGACGACACTGACTGAAAGCCTGCTGTATGCCAGCGGAGCCATTTCAGAACCGGGGAGCGTCGAAAAAGGGACAACGAGGACGGACACCATGCTGTTGGAGCGGCAGCGTGGGATTACCATTCAAGCGGCAGTCACTTCCTTCCTGTGGCGCAGATGTAAAGTCAACATAGTGGATACGCCCGGCCACATGGATTTTTTGGCGGAGGTGTACCGCTCTTTGGCCGTTTTAGATGGGGCTATCTTGGTGATCTCCGCTAAAGATGGTGTGCAGGCCCAGACCCGTATTCTGTTCTATGCCCTGCGGAAAATGAACATTCCCACCGTTATCTTTATCAACAAAATCGACCAGGCTGGCGTTGATTTGCAGGGTGTGTATCAGTCTGTTCGGGATAAGCTCTCCGCCGATATTATCATCAAGCAGACGGTGTCGCTGTCCCCGGAAATAGTCCTGGAGGAAAATACCGACATAGAAGCATGGGATGCGGTCATCGAAAATAACGATGAATTATTGGAAAAGTATATCGCAGGAGAACCAATCAGCCGGGAAAAACTTGCGCGGGAGGAACAGCAGCGGGTTCAAGACGCCTCCCTGTTCCCAGTCTATCATGGCAGCGCCAAAAATGGCCTTGGCATTCAACCGTTGATGGATGCGGTGACAGGGCTGTTCCAACCGATTGGGGAACAGGGGGGCGCCGCCCTATGCGGCAGCGTTTTCAAGGTTGAGTACACCGATTGCGGCCAGCGGCGTGTCTATCTACGGTTATACAGCGGAACGCTGCGCCTGCGGGATACGGTGGCCCTGGCCGGGAGAGAAAAGCTGAAAATCACAGAGATGCGTATTCCATCCAAAGGGGAAATTGTTCGGACAGACACCGCTTATCAGGGTGAAATTGTTATCCTTCCCAGCGACAGCGTGAGGTTAAACGATGTATTAGGGGACCAAACCCGGCTCCCTCGTAAAAGGTGGCGCGAGGACCCCCTCCCCATGCTGCGGACGACGATTGCGCCGAAAACGGCAGCGCAAAGAGAACGGCTGCTGGACGCTCTTACGCAACTTGCGGATACTGACCCGCTTTTGCGTTGCGAAGTGGATTCCATCACCCATGAGATCATTCTTTCTTTTTTGGGCCGGGTGCAGTTGGAGGTTGTTTCCGCTTTGCTGTCGGAAAAATACAAGCTTGAAACAGTGGTAAAGGAACCCTCCGTCATTTATATGGAGCGGCCGCTCAAAGCAGCCAGCCACACCATCCATATCGAGGTGCCGCCCAACCCGTTTTGGGCATCCATAGGACTGTCTGTTACACCACTCTCGCTTGGCTCCGGTGTACAATACGAGAGCCGGGTTTCGCTGGGATACTTGAACCAGAGTTTTCAAAACGCTGTCAGGGATGGTATCCGTTACGGGCTGGAGCAGGGCTTGTTCGGCTGGAACGTAACGGACTGTAAGATTTGCTTTGAATACGGGCTTTATTACAGTCCGGTCAGCACGCCGGCGGACTTCCGCTCATTGGCCCCGATTGTATTGGAACAGGCATTGAAGGAATCGGGGACGCAGCTGCTGGAACCTTATCTCTCCTTCATCCTCTATGCGCCCCAGGAATACCTTTCCAGGGCTTATCATGATGCACCGAAATACTGTGCCACCATCGAAACGGCCCAGGTAAAAAAGGATGAAGTTGTCTTTACTGGCGAGATTCCCGCCCGCTGTATACAGGCATACCGTACTGATCTGGCCTTTTACACCAACGGGCGGAGCGTATGTCTTACAGAACTGAAAGGGTATCAGGCCGCTGTCGGCGAGCCGGTCATCCAGCCCCGCCGTCCAAACAGCCGCCTGGACAAGGTGCGCCATATGTTCAGTAAGATTACTTGATACACCACAGCAAAGAAGGTTACAGAATTATGTAGAGCTCCACATAATTCTGTTGCATTTTCCAGCCTCTTGTGATACTATTTTGATACTAAGAAAATTGACAGCCGAAAATAGCAGGTAAAATATTAGCAAATTTGCGAATATTTTACCTGTAAATTCAAGAGAAATACTTCCTCATATACTTGAATTTGTCGAGTGGGAGTAGGACGACAGGGTTCTGACCTGCGATTTTGAGTGCCGCACTATGCCGCTGAGTTTCGTTTCGTACGAGAGTCATGACAAAGCCACCAGCGACGGAGATGAGTAAAAGCGATTAAAGAGCCTCCGTTCCCTGCGTTGGGACGGAGGCTCTTTCTTTGCCGTTTTACTCCCTTGTCTCCGTTCGGGGATTATTTCTTGCTCATTTAGGGCTATTCGCGCTGAAAGATTTTGACTAGCTTGGTGTCCTTTATTTCGTAGACAATGTCTGCGACGTTCTCGACCAGCCTCTTATCGTGGGAGACGAACACTATCGTTCCGGCATAGGCGCTCATCATCTGCTCGAGGGCTTCGGCGCTCTTGATGTCCAGGTAATTTCCAGGCTCGTCCATGAGCAAGATGTTGTATCTGCCCAGCAGCATCTTCGCGAGTAGCAGCTTGATGACTTCGCCTCCCGAGAGAACGCCAACGTCCTTTGTCAGGTCGCGCGGTCCGATTCCCATAGAGGCGAGGATGCCTCGAATTTCGGTCATGCTGTACTCGCAACCATCCTGCATGAACGAGATCGCAGACTGACGGGCGTCGAACTTGTAGCCTGTTTGCTCGAAGTAACCGATCTCTGCCTTGGGAGAGATGTTGATACCGTCGGCGCGTCGAGCGATTGCCTTCAGCAGGCTGGTCTTTCCTGTACCGTTGCCACCGGTGATGGCCACTTTGGCACCGAGCGGTATCTCGAATTTCGCGTGGTCATAGAGCATGCAGTTGCCGAAGCTCAAGCTGAAATCGTCTGCCGAGATGGGAAATTTACTATGCAGTTCCAGGGCCTTGCTCTGGCGGAACCGCACGGCGCGAATGCTATCTGGGGCCTCAATCCCTTCGAGCGCTTCGAGGCGCTTCTCCATGTCCTTAGCCGCCTGGTACATCCTCTTCTGTTTGGTGCCGGTTGCTTTCTGATGCCCCAATCGACCTGCATACTCGTTGCTTTTTTTCGCAGCCTTCCGCTTGGCGTCGACCTGCCGTGCTTTTTTCCGTTGTTTTTCGATGGCGGCTTCGAGGCGATCGCGCTCGCGCATCGCCTCTTCGTATCGAGTCGCCTGAGCTTTGCGCTCTTCTTCTTTCTGTCGCAGATAGTCGGAGTAGTCACCCCAGAATTCGGAAATACCGCCGTCTTTGAGCTCCCAGATCTTGTCTACCACCTGGTCGAGAAAATGACGGTCATGGCTCACGATGAGCAGAGCCCCATCAAATGCCTTGAGTTGTCCGACGAGAAGGCGGATGCCGTCTTGGTCGAGGTGGCTCGTAGGCTCGTCGGCGAAGATCGCGTTTGCTTGCGGGGAGAGTGCGGAGGCAATCTTGGCGCTTGTTCCCCCCCCGCCGCTCATCGTCTCCTGCGCCACTCCGGCGACGTTGAGACGGGAGAGCATCTCACCACTGTCCTGAGCCGCATCAAGGTCGAGTTCATCGAGTTGGCCGATGAGGGCAATGCTGCCGAAGCGCCTGACGTCGGCGTCCGCAATGGTAAGATTGCCGCTCAGAATTTTAAGCAGGCTGGTTTTGCCTGCGCCATTGTCTCCCACCAAGCCGATGCGATCGTAGGAGTAGATTTCCAACTCTTCGATATCCAGGATATCGCGGCCGGCATATTCCAAAAAGATGTCTTTAGCTTTGACTATGAGTTCCATAGGTTGAACCGCCTTTTGTGTATTAGCCTTTTACTGGAAGCGCAGCCATGCCAAAAAAGATTGCTCACGTCGATTTTTCGCCTTTGCCCAATTGCCGGCGCGAGCGTTTTGACCTTGCGCAAGCCGGCAAATCCGAAAATGATAGTTGGCGACGAATAAGGAGCGCGATGTGGGATGTCGGCGCAATACCTCGTCGTCGCAAGGGCTTGAAGGCTGACGCGTGAACCGATGGCTGCCGCCTCTTTTTTTTCGAATACTTGGGCTATTGAATCCGCCCGGTATCTCTTTTCCCCACGTTTCGGACGCTCGGAGCAAGCAGCATAGCCATCGCAAGCAGTACCACGGTCGCTCCAGAGCCGACGAACCATAACGGAGCTCCAAGCAGATCCGCAAAAACGGAGGGGGCCGCGAGGCCCATGGGCATGGCCCACGCCATGATGGTTCCGTAGAGGCCGAAAACGCGGCCTAGGTACTCAGGAGGTATCTGCTCCTGCATAAGGGCAGTCTGGGTTCCCGCGTACAACGGGGAGCATGCGCCCATAAGAAAGCTCGCCGGTAGGAAAACGGCGAACAGCGACGGGCCGAGCAATCCGGATGCGATTGCGACGACGCCGAAGCCGGCGATCGCGGCGACCATGGTGAGCGACCTATTGCGGAACCCTCCCGTGGCCGCCAAAATGCCGGACCCAGCCAGCATGCCTGCGGAGAAAAGGACCTCCACCAAAGCAGCATCCCCCGTGCTACCGCCAAAATGTCCCAAGGTCATTATTGGGAACAATGCCGCGAGTGGGGAGAACGCGAAAGCGAAGACGAACCCGCACCAAAGAAGGGCGAACAGCCCCCTGTATCCCCTGATCAGCTTGTAGCCGTCCGAAATCTCAGAGAAAAGTTCTCGAACTTTATTGGAAAAGGACGAGCTGCGGTCGGCTTCGTCGAGTCCTCCTGCGTCTATCTGAGCGGCGAGGACAGCTAGAGAAGCGAAAAGCGCCCCCAGCACGTCGAGGGCAATCATGGCGGTAATTCCCGCCCCAGGATAAATCACTGCCGCGGGCGCGGCGCCAAGAATGTATCCGGCGGACTGAATCGCCTGCATCACTCCCGATAGGCGAACGAGATGCTCTGGCGGGGCGAGATGGGGCGTGAGGGATTGGGAGGCCGGCGTGTAGAACGAAGTGCCAGCTGCGCGGAGAAACAGGGCGATGAGTATTGACCACGCAGGTAAGCTGCCGGCCAACGAGGCAATCGCCAAGGCGGCGCCCACCGCGGCAACGAAGAGGTCGGCGCCGATGAGAACACGTTTCAAAGGCAGCCTGTCGACAACGGCGCCCGCAAGGACTCCGAACAAAGCAATCGGCAGAAAGCCTGCTAACGATGCCAGGGAGAGGAGGGAAGATGATTCTGTCGTGAGGGCGATATGCCAAATGAGACCCATTTGGAGAATCAAGCTCGTCAATGTCGACACGAGCTCCCCGCCCCATACGAAACAAATCTTAAATTGCCATGAATGGCACAGCGAAACAGACCTGCGCCGAGAGGTTTCAAATATCATGGTTATGTCCAATCGTGAAATGGCGTGCAGAAAAACAGCGCGACGCCACAACAGCGCCGCTTTCTAGGCGCTCATCCACGTGCGGAAAAGACCAACCACGACACCCCTCCTTTGTTAATTCGGTCTGGCAAACCATGTAATATTAACGAGGCTTGAGTTTGCCTGTCAAGAATCGACCATCGGAAAGGGCAATCCTCTCTGGCCATTCGATTCCTTTTGTATCTTTGGTTGCATAGGTGACCCGCCAGGGCTATTACGCGTGGAAGAGGCGCCTGCCGAGCTGGCCGATGAGGCGCTGAAGATGGCCCTGGTCAGGCGAAACGATCCCAAGGGATGCGTACATCATTCGGATAGTAAGAATGTTGCCAGCAGGTTTTGCGGCAACCGCAAAGGAGCCGTATCCTGCAGCTGGAATCACGTTGCAGCATCCTGACCCGCATTCCGATTGGCGGACGGCCCGCTTCGGCATCCTGACCAGCACAGCGATCGAGCCTTGTCATTCCTTGGATATGCCGGTTGCTCGGGGCGGTCCCGACGGAGGCCCTCGCCTCCCCGGTCCGTGACCCAAGAAGGGCAAGCATGCTGATCTGCATGGCTGGTTCCTCCTTTATGTAGACGACCATGCAAAGAAGGGACAACCGAGGAGGCAGGTTACTGATGCGGGCTCCCGCACGCCCATGACTACCCGACGGGCTGTTTTTCATCTCCGATGCCCGCATTGCAGCATGAACGAATGTGCCTCGACATCTCTGCTGGCATGGTACGACTGGGATCGCACCTCGACGCATCCTTGCGCATACTGCCTTCCAAGTTTCGAAACCGGGAAGGAAAGTGTATGTGAGCGACGATATCGGCGCCGATTCGACGCTCGAGAGGGAGATTGCGCCGATTCTATCCATCGGGGATGCATTCCCGAAGATTCTCATCACTCGCACGAGGCATGAGCCCCATACCCGGGAGGGCGTGCTCGTGCTGAATTTCGCGAGGTGGCTGCTTGGCGGGTAGGGTTCTGAACGTCGCATTGGGATATCGCGCGACAGGGCACGCAGGGCTGTTTGTGCCCGCACGGGAAACGCCGTCGCCATGCGGGCGGCCTGTCGTGTCCGATTAGCCTTTTGCTAAACAGGCTTACGCCAACTCATGGGCAAGCCTCCTGAGACTATTCACTTTGCTTATCGTTGACAAAGACCTGTGGCCTGCGGTTTTGTGAACGGCTCGTAAGCCACCCGCGTCGACTCACTTACTGTTGAAGCTGGTGGTTTGCAGGCTCAAAGGCGGTTGAGTTTCAAAACGGGCGTTTTTCGGCGATATCGAGCCTCCAAAGGCGGCTCTCCGTGCCCCTTGGGACAAAAATAAAAACTCAATACTCTGAGTTTGAAAATGGTTTTTGAAGTTGTCCCAGCTTTTGTCCCCGAAGCCGACGAGACGCGACATCGCGTCATTCGGCGGCACTCACTTCGAGATGCCGCCGAAAACTGGGTGCAACTGGAGTGACGCACCGGCAAAACACTAACCGCCGAGTGGGCATAACCGCAATTCGTTGATTTCAAGCCTCTCACCTGCGAAA
>OIEV01001098.1_pt1 | contig 13095 bp, 6 predicted proteins | sample 1581881 | NCBI WGS metagenome assembly OIEV01 (sample SAMN03279760, study PRJEB24777) | human gut metagenome | isolation source: fecal sample PR121 from 1 month old male Malay infant, vaginally delivered... | place: Singapore | collected 2005-09-16 | reverse complement strand
CCTGTCAAGACATTATGATGATTACAGCTATAGGATATGATCCACGCGATGTAGCAGGCTATAATTTAATAGATATTATAACTGATGCTGCTCTTTATGATGATAACAAGGCATATATGGCAAAGCCTACACGAGCTTTAGCTTATGGTTGCTATGATTTTGAAAATGATAATGGATACGATATTAAACAGGTTATCAATGATATGGCTGTTCAAAAAACTGATGCTACAGGTGTCGTTCAAAACGGAGATGCTAATGATGTCGCAGATATGTGGTCAATGTATATACAACCAATTTTTCAATACTACGACCCGAATGCAAAGCCGGGAGACGATTACTATGCAGTAAAGGTACGAATAGAGAATGAACTGCTTCCGAGATTTCAGCGATCACAAAGCTATATCGGCAGTTTTTGGGGCGGTTTCTGTTTAAGCCTTACTAGCGATAACAATCATTGGGATATTAGAAATGCATGGACAAATGCCCAAGCACAGATATGTTTGGGTATGGCAGGAATTACAGCGTTTGATTCTCGATTTGTTGTGGGTAATCAGACAATGTATGACAATATTATAAACCGAATTGATTATGAAAAACGGGTTGGAGAAGATACGCTAACATCAGGCATCGGCCCGGAACAGATCATCCGCGGCGTCACAGCCTTAAAACGCGCAGAAGCAGGGCAAACCGGCATCTACGACTGCCGTGACGTCAAGGGAACCGCCTATGTCAAAAACCTTATTGACAGCATGGACACCAGTGATAAAGAAGCTGTGGGCGCTGTGTGGAGCGCTTACCAGGCTTTGAGCGACGGCAAGAAGGCCAGCATGAACCAGGAGGATGTCAAGAAATTGACGGATGCTGTCAACGGCCAGGGTAAAGCCCTGCTCCAGACGCAGCTGGAAAAAGCCAACACCCTAAAGGAAACCGGCTATACCGAAGAAACCTGGAAACCCTTTGCGGAAGCCCGGGACAGCGCCAACACCGTATACGCCAATCCGAACACCACCGACGCAGAATGCCTGGCCGCTTACGCCAGCCTGAAGAACGCCATGGACGCGCTGGAAATGAGTTTTATTCTTGGTGATGTTAATGGTGACGGAGAAATCGATGGACTAGATGTTACATGGGCTATGCAGTACAATGTTGGATTCCGAGTTTTAAATGAAACGGCTATAAAGGCCGCAGATGTTAATTCGGATGGAATAGTAGATGGTTTAGATGTTACTTGGATTATGCAACATAACGTAGGCTTAAGAACATTTTGAAAGGTAAAAAAACAATGAAAAAAAGAAAATTCAGCAAACTAACAGCGATTTTCCTTAGTTTTTGTCTTGTCATGGCTTGTATTTCGCCGGTTTTTGCGGAAGAGAACACCCCAAAAAGAGAAGTTTCCTTAAATATGCAAGGCGAAAACAACGAACAGAAAATCGAACAAGGGAAGGAATTTACACTGACCTTAAATTGTGCAGAACCATTTGGTGTTATGAATGCCCAGGTGGTTTACGATAGCAGTAAGGTTGAGTGCATATCATGCGAAACGCCTATAAAGACAGGCAGTAATATGGTTAATGATAACAAAAATATTTCTGCTGTCATGGTTAATATAAGTCAATTGGATTCTGATATTGTGGCACCTGATACGATTATCATGTCTATTGTGTTTAAAGCAAAAGAGGATATCACTGGAAACGCGAGCTTTGAAGCTAAAGTCACAGCTATGTATTTACTGGATGGCAATCTTGATGGAACTAAAGTAACACCAACCGTTACGAACAATGTAGGAGAGATCATGATCACAGCTCCGCCGACAGACATCAGCGAGCTGACCAGCAAAATCGCCGAAGCCGAAACCATTGACGGCAGCCTGTACACAGCGGCAAGTTATCAAAACCTGGAAGCAGCCATTGCTGCGGCAAAGGAAATAACAACTGAAAACACAAAAGAAGAAGTTGCCGCGCAGGTCAAGGCTCTGGACGACGCAATGAAACAGCTGGTTAAAGCGGTTGATAAAACGGCCTTGAAAGCGGTAGTCGCTGAAGCGAAGAACTACGATGAAGCCCTGTACACGCCGGACAGCTACGCGGCTCTGACCGAAGCGGTCGCCAGCGCCCAGAGTGTATTGGACGCGGATCTCGCAGATAACACGGAAAACCAGAAAACAGTGGCGGATGCTGCGCAAGCAGTTAAAGACGCCATTGCGGGGCTGAGTGCCAAGGGTGACCAGGAAGCGCTGGCTGCCAGCATTCAGGCAGCGGAAGCAGCACTTGCCAGAGAAGATGTCACCTACATGGCAGACACTAAGACAAGTGTTGAAAATGCTTTGAGCGCGGCAAGAGCCCTGGTTGGCAAGGAAAACGCAACCGATGCAGAGGTTTCCGCAGCCGTTAAAAATCTGAATGACGCGGTTGCCAAGCTGGTGATTGCAGCAGACAAGGACACCTTTAACGCTGCGGTTGCACAGGTGCGCGAATCCTTCAAGGAAGAAACCTACACCAGCAGCAGCTGGAAAGCTGTAGCGGAAGCCCTTAGTAATGCCGACGCCATGGCAGACCGTCTGGCAAAAGGCCAGGTACCGGCCGCAGAAGCGGAAAAGGTATTGACCGACCTGCAGAATGCGACAAAGGGATTAGTGCCAAAGGCAGCAAAAACCGAAGACTTAACCAAAGCAATCGAAGCAGCTAAGAAATTAGATGAAAGTCATTACACCGCTGACAGTTATGCCGTTGTGAAGGAAGCTTTATCCGCAGCCGAAAAGGTTGCCGGAAACCTGAATGACAGTACTCAGGAACAGGTGGATACCGCGGCAGCAAATCTTAATGCAGCCGCTTCTAAGCTGGTGACCGTGGCCACCGATGAAAAGACCGGTGTTGTGGTCAATGGACTTCAGCCTGGTGAAGGCATCAAGGTTGACGACAAGTCAAAGGATAAGGAAGCCGTGGCCGGTGTTGATGAAGCCATCAAGAATGCCAGTGAATTTGCAAACGCGAAGGAAACAGAAATTCTTTTCCTGGCCGACATTACACCAGAAGTGACAGAAAATGCGGACGGCAGCTTTACCGTTACCATCCCGCTTAAGGCGGCTCAGCTTAAATACGACGCCTACTATGTAGGCCACAAAGGTGCAGACGGGAGCTTTACCTGGCAGGCTGTAACCCCAGATGCTGATGGAAAGATTACCTTTACCACCAAGAGCTTTTCTGAGTTCACCGTTGTGGGAATGAACAGACAGGATGAAAGCCCGAGCACAGACGGCAATCAAGCGTCAAACGCCGGGACTACGGGCAGTGACAGCAATAAGAACAATGCCTCCGGCGGAACCATTAATCCAGTAACAGGTTTACCTTATACTGAGGATGAGATCAGCAATGGCGCGCTGCAGGCAGTGGCAATGCTGGCGCTTATCGGACTCTGCGGAGTAGTTTTTTATCGCAGACAAAGAAAAACAGAGCATTAATTTAAAATAAAAGGGTATCAGCCCCTGCCTCCTTTTAAAGGGGGCAGTAACAGGTATCTTTGAAATAAAAAAGAGGAGAAACGACAGTGAAAGGATTAAGGAGAAAAGTTAGAGGCTTAATGTGTGTTTTGATAGCGGCAATGGCGCTGCTGCTGGGATCGGCCCGGGCAGAGGCCTCCGGCGCGCAGACTGGAACCATCACTTTTAGTGTTGAGCGGTTTACCATTGGTCAGGGTTATTTTGTCGAGCCGGTTCAAATACCGATTTATGCGGGGGATACCTCCAAGGATGTTCTTGACCGGATGCTGGAACCCACCGGTGGCTATACGCAGAAGGAAGGATCAGAAAGCTTTTATGTTACTGCCCTGAGAAATGCGGATTCGGGTACACTCGATATTCCTTATTACATTACCGATATGAGCGGCTATAAGATTACCAATGACAATAATGACGGTAATGCGAAATATCCGGATCTGGGTGAGTTTTCCTACACAGAGCATTCGGGATGGATGTACTCGGTCAACGGTGTTTTTCCCAATTATGGAATGGACAGTTACATTCTTAAAGACGGCGATGTGATGCGTGTCCAGTTTACCATGTGGGGAACCGGTGCGGATGTCGGTGACCCTTACAATGCCGGGCAGTATGGTCTTGACATACCCAACCGGGACAGCTTGACAAAGGCCATCGCGGCGTTTAACGGAAGGGCGGATAAAGAAGAATTGCTCGAAGTTTCTTTCATAGCAGACGCCTACAGCCACGCCATGGAGACCCTTGAAACCATTGATCCGGGCATTACAGATCAGAATGACCTTGATCAGGCACAGGCATATTTGGAATCCGCCATAGCATCGAAAAATTTGCAGGCGATCACGCTTGACCGTGACAAGTTAAGCCTCAGCTACGGCGGCGAGGATCAATTGAGCGTCGGTTATACTCCCGAAGACTGCCGGGTGGATGAGGGTGTAAAATGGACCAGCAGTGACCGGGATTGTGTCTATGTTGAACAGGATGGGCGGATTTACGGCGACAGTATCGGCACCGCTATAATCACCGCAACCCTGGGCAATTTCACCGCCAGCTGTGAGGTGACCGTGAGCGAGGAAAGCGCCGAAAAGCCTCTGCAGGGTATCAGTCTGAACCAGACTGAAGTAAGCCTGCGCAAGGGAAAGACAACCGCGCTCAAGGTCAGCTATAATCCGGCAGATACCACGGATGACAAAACCGTCACCTGGAGCTCGGATAATGAAAAAACGGCAACGGTGGACGCCAATGGCCGCATTACAGCGGTGGCAAAAGGTGAAGCGGTGATCACAGCGCAGGTGGGCAGCTTTACCGCATCCTGCCGGGTAACCGTCACCGAGGACGACCCGGTAGACCCGCCGGACATTACGGATGATGATATTGCCGCGGCCAGAGAAGTGGTTCGGCTGGCAGCGATTTTAAACACCAATCCCAGCCCGACTCTGGACGAGGTAAAGGTGGTCGAGGATGCTTACCATAACCTGACAAGCGTACAGCAGTCTGTTTTAACGCCGGAGCAGGACGCCAATATTCAGCTTGCCATTAACGGCGGCTACAGCAAGGTGCTGGCTGTGACGGCTGACGCCTGCGAGTCTGCGGTTGAGGCGGTTCAGACGGCAATCGACAGCGGCGGAAAGCCTGACGATCAGAGTCTTTTTGATCTGGTACAGGCCGAAAAAGCGCTGAACGCTGTTGGACAGTATGAGGACTTTTTAACCCAGGATCAGGAAATCTATGATCAGGCTGAAAAGAAAATGAAAAAGGTGACAGACACTTTAAAAGATGTCAACGCATCGGATAACGGCGTCATGGTCAAGGGGCGTTCCCTGACACTGCCGTGGACAGTAAAGGTGGAAGCGCAGAAGGCGGAAGTCACCTCTGAGCAGCAGACAGCCCTCGAAAACGACGCCCAGTATCTGGACCCGGCCATTGAAAGCCAGTATGAAATTAAGCTGAAGGATTTTGGCGCTGCGGAAAGCGCGGATGCCATACCAGAATACGACACTCAGGGTAAGACTTTTAAGATCGCAATCCCCTCAGAGAATTATACCCCCCCGACCCTCGGCGAACATGAACAGCTGACTCTTTTGCATAACGGCGAGCGTATCGGCTTTGAGGATGAAAAGGGCAATGCCCTGATCACCTACGACGCCCAGAATAAAAACTTCAGCTTTTCAACGGGCAGCTTTTCCACCTTTACGGTGGTGTCGGACCATCGCATCGCCATTGAGCGCTTTACGCTGACCGATACGGAGAAAACACTTTTACTGGATATTGCAAATCCCAGCTTTGAGCTGAGTGTGCTGAGCTTTACACCATACAACACCACGGATAAAAGCCGGCTGACCTATACCTCCTCGGACCCGTCAGTGGCCAGTGTGGATGATAAGGGCATTGTCACCGGGCATGTCAAGGGGACGGCAGTGATTACCGCTGAGGTGTGCGGCATTAAAAACCAGTGTACGGTGACGGTAAAGATGAACCGCTATGTGGATTTTGAGAGCTACTGGCCAACCTTCAGGAAGAACAACAGCAACATGGCCATTGTGGACGCCAGCCTGCCAAACGCGGGAAACAACCTGACCGAAAAGTGGATAAACAGCGACATCAACACAGGGGGCAAGCAGATGACTGCCGGCACCCCGCTGGTGGTGGACAACTATGTTTTTGTTTCCACCCAGAACAATAAGCTCTACAAGCTGGATAAAAATACCGGGGCCATTGTCAAGGAAGCCAAGCTGGCCATGAAAGTAGGCTTTTTCTCCTACGCCACCTACGGTGACGGTATGATCTTTGTGCCGGAGGAAGACGGAACCATTGAGGCCTTTAACGCGGATACCCTGGATTCGCTCTGGCGGACCGAGAGCTTTGGCGGGCAGAGCAACTGCCAGGTAACCTATGCGGATGGCTTTATCTACTCGGGTACCTGGAGCGGTTCGACCAATAAAGGGAAGTTTTTTTGCGTGGATACCACGAGCAATGGCGATATTTACCAGACCAACGGTATCCGGCGTGCAAAATGGGTCTCCGATGATGACAGCGGCTATTACTGGAGCGGCGCGACCGTTGTTGGCAACGCGGTGATCTTCGGCGGGGACTCTGGCGTACTTCAGTCCAGGAATAAGTCCACGGGCGCGCTCATCGACCGGTATGCTACCGGCGGCGTTATCCGCTCAAGCATTGCCTATGACGCGGGGACTAACGCCCTTTATTTTACAGCGGGCGGCGGTGTCACTTCCAACGGGATTACCGGCGGCGGGAAATGCTACAAAATCGGTGTGACCAGCGACGGGCATTACACAGGGGCTAAAATTGCGGATCTGCCGGCGGCCTCGACCACATCGCCGGTGGTTTATAATGGCCGTGTGTACGTGACTACCCAAAAGGTAAACGGCTCTGGTCATGAGGAGGATTATAACAAGTCTACGGTCATTGACCAGAGTAATACGGAGAATGGAAAGCTGGCTGTTCTGGACGCGGATTCTCTCAGAACGATCTATCAGACAGATATCGGCGGTCCGTCAAAGGCCTCGCCGCTGCTAACCACTGCCTATACGGCAGACGGGCAGCAGACGGTTTACCTTTATATCACGGTCAACAACCACGACGGTGCCATTGTCCGCGTGAAGGACTGGGCGGGAAATACCACGCCGCAGGCAGAGGTCATTTACCGTGCCGATGGCGATGAGCAGGCATATACCACCAGCAGCCTCAACTGTGATGCGGATGGTACAATTTACTACCGGAACGACCGGGGACATCTGATGGCTCTGACCGGCACCTCTGAGGGTGTACGGGAAGCGGCGGCTGTAGAGGGCCGTTTAGGTGTGCAGAAGGGCAATAAGGAGGGCAGCGACGGCATGACAGCCAGAGCTTCCGGAAAAACGGCAGGTCAGGCTGAGGACGAGTTTAAGCCCTGGGATTTTGACGGCGCCATGCTGCCATACAGCAAAAGTGTGTCGAAAACGCCGTCGGGTACGGAACAGCTAAAAAAAGCGGCGGTTGTGCTAAGCTGTACGGCTGTGGCGATGGCGGTGCTGTATATTACGGGATGCGGGCTCTGGCCCAAGCTGGTTAAAAAGCCATGATGGATCGAGCAGCGGAAAATATCCGCACACATACGGCAAAAAGAAAACGGACGCTGGTTTCAGCGCTGATCATTTTCCTGCTGATCCCTCTGACCATCTGGTTCGGCATTCGCTTTCTGGATGACCGGAAATACCTGTTTATCAGCCTGCTGATTATTTTCTACACGGCCATCCCGTTTGTCATGCGGTTTGAGGGACGCCGGCCCGACGCGCGGGAGATTGTTGTGATCGCTGTGATGGCAGCTATTACGGCCTGCGGAAATCTGGCGTGCTTTATGCTGGGGCCATTCCAGGCCGGGACGGCCCTGGTGATTATTGCCGGCATCTGCCTGGGGCCTGAAGAGGGATTTCTGACTGGCGCTATGGCCAGGCTGGTCGTCAACATGTTTGCCAGCCAGGGGCCCTGGACGCCCTGGCAGATGTTCTGCTGGGGGCTTCTGGGATTTCTCGGCGGGCTCTGCTTTAACAAGGATCAGGAATTTTCGAAAAAGGAAGTCAATTTTAAGGTGGTTATGGGGCCGCTGATCTGTATTGTGGTATCGCTGGCCCTGGGCTTTGGTATCTGGATATTTACCGGCGCCCAGGGACCTTTTGTGGGCTGGTGGCTTTACGGCTTTGGCGCCCTTGGCCTGCTGGCCGGTGTGCTGCTCCAGCGCAGGCGTCTGCCGGTTGACCGGCTGACCCTGGCGGTTTTTGGCTTTCTGGCCACCTTTATCATCTATGGCGGCATCATGAACATTGCAGCCCTGGTTATGTCCTCGGGCATTTCGGGCTCTGGAATGGGCTTTGACTGGGGCTCCATGAAACTGCTCTATATTTCCGGCGCACCCTACGACGCGGTGCATGGGCTGGGAACAGCCTTCTTTGGGGCGTTGCTGGGCCCAGTGATGATTGAGAAGCTGGAGCGGGTTAAGATTAAATTTGGTCTGTATTATTAAAAGGCTGGAACAGATAAGAAAGGGATACAAAATGAAAAGAGGTTTTAAGAAAAAAGGGATTTTACTGTTGGCGCTTCTCATGCTGACCGTACTGACACTGGCCGGGTGCAAAGACCCGATCAGCGGGTTGACCGAGGGAAGTTCGGATGAGGAAGTGGTTCAGCTGGCGGATACAAATCCGCTGCCGGAAAATGGTGTTGTGACAGCGGCACAGTTCCGTTCCATTGAAGGACAGGATAAAGTGGTGACCTTTAACGGCAGCAACATGTATGGCTACCAGTATACCTGGAGCTTTAACGGCAAGGATATCCATAATCCTGAGGATCAGAACCTGAAGGTAGACTTTACAACGGAGGGTGACACACTCAATAATGTTAAGGCCGCGGCCGGAGATGCCGCCTACGGTCTGGGCATCACGTTGACGGGCAATAAAGGGCTCATTACAGTGCCGCAGCTCACTGTTACGCTGCCGGAAAAATGGGACGCGGATTCGGCTGTTCTGTGTAAGCTGAACAACGGCCAGCCTGCCAAGATGAGCAACGTGACCTTTGACAATACTTCTGAAACCACGAAGATGACCATGAATATTGTGGAAACCGGCGGCGATTACTATATCGTGGCTGGAAAGACCATTGCTCCGGTACCGACAGCGGCAGCAGGAGGCAGTGATGAAACAACACCAGGCAGCAGCGGCAGCACCGGCTCTGGTGGCAACAGCTGTACTATTTCCATCAGCTGTTCGACCATTCTCAACAACATGGGCAACCTGACCAAAGGCAAGGAAAGCTTTGTGCCTTCGGATGGCTGGATTTTAAAACCGACGACGGTTCAGTTCAGCGAAGGTGAAAGTGTCCACGATGTGCTGAAACGGGTGTGCCGTGACAACGGTATTCATATGGAATCCAGCTTTACACCGGCTTACAATTCGGCCTATGTGGAAGGCATCAACCAGCTCTATGAGTTTGACTGCGGTGAGGTTTCCGGCTGGATGTACAACGTGAATGGCTGGTTCCCGAACTATGGGTGCAGCCAGTATACTGTGGAAAACGGCGATGTGATCAACTGGGTTTATACCTGTGACCTCGGACGTGATGTCGGCGACAACAGTATGTGGTAAAAAAAATTAAAGGGTGATGGAGCGCCTGGATATGCGCTCTGTCACCGGCTTTTAGCTGAGTGCTTTTTTAAAGGTTTATGGAATAAGCCTTTAAAAAGGCGCTTAGGGGAGCTTTCGCATACAACTTACTCTTTTAAGCGTCTTGTCATCCCTATCTTTTCTATTGTTGGGTGAAGCGGTGAAATCGTACGGGCAGCATTCGGGCAGATGCCTGCACCGCTTCATTCAAAAATCAGTGTTCTGTACTGTTACACAAATAAGAACAAAGGGTGTGATGACAGGCGGCGGGAGCAAACCATCTCTGCTTCCGCCAAATATTGTATTATAAAATCGAGGAGAAATTTATATGGAAGATTCTTTTTCAGGCTATCATCCGGTTATTAATTTTGGCTATTTTACCGTGGTGCTTGTTTTTAGCATGTTTATACTTCATCCGGTATTTTTGGCGGTCTCTTTGTTTTCCGCTTTTATCTATTCGGCTATTTTAAAGGGCTGGCTTAAAGCGCTGAAGGCTGCATTAATTTATTTGCCGATCATTATCATTGTAATGCTCATTAACCCGATGTTTAACCATTATGGGGTTACAATTTTGTTTTATCTCAATAACGGCAATCCGGTGACAATGGAGTCCATCATCTATGGGATTATGATGGGGGTAACCCTGATTACGGTTTTTATCTGGTTTTCCTGCTACAGTAAAGTGATGACCTCGGATAAATTTATCTTTTTGTTTGGAAGGCTCATTCCTGCGCTTTCTCTGGTCCTGTCAATGGTGCTGCGTTTTGTCCCCAAATTTATCGCGGAGATCAAGGTGATCAGCAATGGACAGAAATGTATTGGGCGCGATCTGAGCAACGGCAATATTTTTCAGCGGGCCCGGCATGGAGTGACTATTCTGTCGATTATGATTACCTGGGCGCTTGAAAATGCGATTGAAACTGCAGACAGTATGAAGGCGCGGGGATATGGGCTCAAGGGCAGGACTGCCTTTTCCATTTACCGCTTTGACCGTCGGGATATGGTGGCGTCTGTCATTATGCTGGCAGTCCTGGCCTGCGTAACTGCAGGTGTTTCCCAGGGGTTTGCCTTTGCACAGTATAATCCCCAGATTAAGCTGTCTGGGCTGCAGCCGCTGACGCTGGGCAGTTTTTTGACCTATCTGCTTTATTTTGTCTTTTGTATGATGCCGGTTATCATTGACGGCGCCGCTGAACTCAAGTGGCGGTGGCTTAAGAGGAGTATTCCTGAAGCGCCGGAGCGATGTGAAGGAGTTGAGACGCTTTGATCCAGAGGACAGTGGAAATTGGATTTGGACGGAGCTCGCCAAAAGCCGTTTTGCGAAGAAGTTATGTCCTGAACAACTGTTTAAGCGGTGAGGTTGTTATCCCCAATGGTTTTACGGACATTGAGGTATCTGCTTTTAAGGATATGAAAAATATTACCAAAATCGTTCTGCCAAAGACACTTTTGCACATTGATGAGCGTGCTTTCTGTGGTTGTGAGTCCCTTTTGGAGGTCGTGCTCCCTGACGGGATTGAGTCTATTGGCGATGAGGCCTTTGGCAGCTGTAAGGCGTTGGAAAGCGTTCGGCTGCCCTCAAGTCTTACGGTGGTATCAAAGGAGCTGTTTAAAAACTGCATTATGCTTAAGCGCGTGACTGGCCTTAAACATGTGAAACGTATCGAAGACGGTGCTTTCTGGAACTGCCGTTCTCTGGAAACCATTGAGCTTGGTGAAAAAATAAAAACCATTGGGGTTTACGCTTTTTACCGCTGTGAAAGCCTTGAGCGGCTGCTTTTTAAAGGGCCGTTGGCGTGCCTTGAGAGCCACTGTTTTGACGGTGCTGGGCTCAAAGAGCTGTTTTTACCAGAAGGGCTTGAGCAGATATGGGATGGCGCTTTTCTGCATTGCGAACAGCTGCGCCGGCTGGTGCTGCCGAGATCGCTTTTAAAAATTGGCAGTTATGTTTTTGCAGGCTGTATTCATTTAACTAAAATAATATTTCAAGGCGGGATCCCGGTATTTGGGCAGGCCGTCTTCCCTTCAAACGCACGGGTTGTTTGTCGATGGAATCAGGATTCCCGGCTCCGGATGGAAGCCGGAGGTTTTATATTATGCCGAAAACAGGATGGTTTTGCACTTTATCTTTACCGGAATCCAGAGGCGGCGGTTTTTGAATTTGAGGGTTATTCAAAGGACGCTTTCCTGTTGATTTTTGGTATCAGAGAAATACCGCCGAGAGCCTACTGCGGGCGTGAAAAGCTTAAAAAGGTTCTTATCGGAGAGGGTGTGGAATATATTGGACAGAAAGCCTTTGCGGATTGTAAGAGGCTGGAGGAAGTTGTTTTTCCCAAAAGCTTGAAAACTGTGAGAGAGGGCGCTTTTCAGGGGTGTCCGGTGGAGGCCTTAACCATTCCGGAGAATGCAGTATGTATTGAGCGTTTTAGCTTTCGGGATACAAAACGTCTGAAACGCGTTGACTTTCTTGGAAAGGCAGCGTTGAACAATCAGGTTTTTGCCGGCAGCAAAATAAGAAGCATTTATCTGCACCGGGGAATGGTGCTGAAACCTTTTTTGATGCAGACCGTTACGCTGTTTTGTCCGCCAGAGGATAAGGCGATGATCGCTTTTTTCAAAAGCATTGGTTATTCGGAGGAGACGGTTGAGGGATGGACGGCATTAAGGGTTGTTCACCACCGCCAGATTGACAGAGCACCTGTACCTGATGTGCTGATGGAAGAATCAGCGGTGCACATTGGAAAGCGGATCGAAAATTTTCAATATGCGAATCAAGAGCAGCTTCGCAGAATCATCATTTCGGAGGGTACTGAGAAAATCGGTGAGGGCGCGTTCTTTAATTGTGACGCGCTGGAAGAAATTGTGCTTCCGAAAAGCTTGAGGTATTTAGGCCACAGCTGTTTTGCGAATTGCCGGAGACTTGAGAAAATAAGTCTTCCGGAAGGGATTACAGTACTTCCGGCCAGGGCTTTTCGGGATTGCCGGCGTTTAAAAAAAGTTCAGCTGCCTGAGTCTATCCGGATCATTGACCAGGGGTGTTTTCAGAATTGTGAGCGGTTGGAAAGAATAAACTGGCCCGCTGAACTATTGAGAATCAATGAATATGCCTTTTACGGCTGTCAGGGGCTGGCTTCGTTCAGCCTGCCGCTTGATGTCTCAATTGTTGAGAAAAATGCTTTTACAAACTGTAAAAAAATTAAATATGTGAAGACAGGCGCTAACGTTGCGTATTTTTCACCTAAGAGCTTCGCGGCACGAACGATTTTAGAATGTCCGGAAAATTCCCTCACCTTAAAAATGGCCCGTGAAGCGGGATTAAAGACCATCGTATCAACATTGTATGAAAAAATGAAGGAGGCTTAAGCAGCAAGGCTGCTTAAAATAATATGGCAGAAGTCGAAATTAGAAATTTGATGTTCACTTATCCGGAAATGGAGAATCCGGCGCTTAATG
>OIEV01001093.1_pt1 | contig 13129 bp, 8 predicted proteins | sample 1581881 | NCBI WGS metagenome assembly OIEV01 (sample SAMN03279760, study PRJEB24777) | human gut metagenome | isolation source: fecal sample PR121 from 1 month old male Malay infant, vaginally delivered... | place: Singapore | collected 2005-09-16 | reverse complement strand
CAGTGCACAAGCGTAGTCCGAAGCAGCCTAGACCTCTTTGTACAGGCGGGCATCCACGACGTCGTTACGGCATGGCCACATCCAGTTGGCACTCAAAGATACACCTGATAGCTTGTCGGACAGTGGAGCGAAAACGATATTTGTCAATGATTCGGCAATCGCCATGACAGAACCGGCAGCCGGGTCGATCATCGCTACCTGCGGAGCATGCCCGATAGATGTGGCGATACCCGCTTTTCCACGGTAATCCAGTGCTACAGCACCCAAGTCGCTCAGCGGCAACTGCAATTCGCCTTGGCACTGCTGGCGTGCGACCTTGCCTGTCACCGAACGGTCCACCTTGTTGGTCAGCCAGTCTTTACATGCAACAGCTTCCAACTGAAGTACATTTTCGAGGTAATGATGCAGTTTGGATTCTTTATAAACGACTGGAGCGTATGTTTCTTCGACCGTATGATCCTTCATGATCGTTCTTGGCGGTTTACCGAACATATATTCCAGTTTGATGTCGATTGGTTTCACGCCGTCGGCCTGTTCGAATACGAACTTCATGTCGTTGGTCGTTTCACCTACCACATACATCGGAGAACGTTCGCGGTCGGCAATGCGCTGTACACGGGCAACATCTTCTTCCTTCATCAGCAAACCCATACGTTCCTGGCTTTCATTACCTACGATTTCTTTTGCGGAAAGTGTCGGGTCACCGACAGGTAACTGGCTCATGTCGATATGTCCGCCGGTTGCTTCCACCAATTCGGAGAGACAGTTCAAATGACCTCCTGCGCCGTGGTCATGGATGGAGATAACCGGGTTGTTGTCCGATTCGGCAATCGCACGGATCACGTTGGAAACGCGTTTCTGCATTTCCGGGTTGGCGCGCTGTACGGCGTTCAACTCGATACCGCTGGTATATTGGCCCGTGTTTACAGAAGAGACAGCGCCTCCGCCCATACCGATGCGGTAGTTGTCGCCACCTAACAGGACAACTTTTTCGCCTGGTGCGGGATTGCCCTTCAACGCGTCGCGCATATTAGCATAACCGACACCGCCGGCCAACATGATCACTTTGTCGTAAGCATATTTCTTCTTATTCTCTTCGTGTTCGAATGTCAGGACCGAACCGCAGATCAGCGGCTGTCCGAACTTGTTACCGAAATCGGATGCACCGTTGGAGGCCTTGATCAGGATTTGTTCCGGAGTCTGGTACAACCAGGGGCGTGGATCGAGGATCTTTTCCCATTCGCGTGCACCTTCCGTACGCGGATAAGATGTCATATAAACGGCTGTTCCGGCAATCGGTAAAGATGATTTTCCGCCACCCAGGCGGTCACGGATTTCACCACCTGATCCGGTAGCCGCACCGTTGAACGGTTCGACTGTTGTCGGGAAGTTGTGGGTTTCAGCTTTCAGTGAGATAACCGATTTGATTTCTTTCACTTCGTAGAAATCCGGTTTGTCGCCGCTTGCCGGAGCAAATTGTTCGATCATCGGACCTTCGTTGAATGCCACATTATCTTTATAGGCGGAAACCAATTTGTTCGGATTTTCCGCTGATGTTTTCTTAATCAGGTTAAAGAGAGAACTTTCTTTCTCTTCTCCGTCGATAATAAATGTACCGCCGAAGATTTTGTGACGGCAGTGCTCCGAGTTCACCTGTGCAAAACCGTATACTTCGCTGTCGGTCAGCCGGCGTTCCAGCTTTTGGCTTACTTCGTTGAGGTAGGCTACTTCTTCATCGCTCAATGCCAGTCCTTCCTGTTTGTTGTAGGCTTCGATATCCTCAATATAAACAATCGGGTCCGGTTGTTTACTGATCGTGAAGATGTCCTGGTTCAGACCGTCATAGATACGCTGTAACATCGGGTCATGCTCTGCTTCTCCGGAAGAAACTGGGAAGTATTCCTCGATGCGTGATATACCAGTGAGTCCCATGTTCTGGGTGATTTCCACGGCATTCGTACTCCACGGGGTAATCATTTCCCGGCGTGGACCAACATACCAGCCTTCCAATGTTTCAGCCTGGAGAGGTTTTGCCTCGCTAAAAGCCCAAACTAATTTTTCTACATCTTCAGGAGAGAAAGCGTGTGCAGCCTCCACAGCTAACACCGTCTTTGTTGGAGATTGAAAGAATAGAATCATATCGTCGATTTATTAATGGTATTCCGTTCATACGGGGGATAATATAAGGATACCCCTCGCTTACAAAGTGCAAAGATAGTGCTTACTAACCGAATTTCCCTTAAATCTGTTGAAGAAAATAAATTAGAAAAAACGAAGCCCGTTTTGACTTATCCTTCGATATGGCATTCCATATAGCCTTGTTATTTACCAATCAGTTTATGATTAAAATGTACCAGGTATCTTAATGTCATGAATGAGCATATCTAACACCTCATATCATCTTGGCTTTCGCAGGACCGTAAGCCATACCTCATTATCCCGTGCAAACGAAAACTGGGATTATCGTATTTTCTAAGGCTTTCCTTTTTTTAGCAATGAGAGAATAATAGTTTTTAAGCCTGATCGGTTTTATTCATTTTCCAATTATTGGGTGTATTAAGTTTTTGGGGTTTCGACTGATGAAAAGGCTGTTTTGGGGCATTTATCGGATGAGAAATCATTCCTTTTCATACTCATCCGGGAAGGGAGTTATTGTAGAATATTGTTTCGTTAATGACAAAACACATTCTTTATAAATAGTTGCAAATACAGGTTCTATACTGGGAAAAAATGTTTTTTTGCTATGAAGTGCGGGGTTTTTTGCCACAAAGACGGTTGTCATGCCGTCAAAGAAGTAAATCTCTTTTGAAACATTCAGGCTTGCGGTAACATTCGTTTGCTACAGACGATTCTCCGGAGGTTTAGCTTTTTCATAATGTCAGGATTTTTTATTTTTCAGTGACGAAGAGAGTCCATTTTTCTGTTTCCTGCCGACCTTTTTTTATCAGCTATTTATTAATTCGGGCCTGAAAGAGAGAAATGTCAAACCCGAATTGTCCGGGATTTCATCCCAAATAGAAAAACGTCCTAATAAGGGTTATTGTCTGTTTTTTTAATAACTAGGCATTGGGACTTCATTTTATTATTTATTGATTTGATAACGAACTTATAGAGCCTGTGTAAAATCTCAAAAACTAATGACAGGAAGAATTACCAATCAGGCAAACCAGTATGGAAAGGATGTCGAGGCGTACCAAGTGGTTGCGTATCTCATTCAATGCCTTGGAAATATGTTTTTCTACCGCCTTTTCACTGATTTCCATTTGGGCGGCTATTTCTTTATTCCGCAGGTTCTTTTCGCGGCTCAGCTTGTAGACCGTCCTGCATTGGGGCGGAAGGGTGTCGACAAACCGGTTGATCTCGTCGGTAATCTCTTTCAGCAGGAGCGTGTCATGCTGGTTGTAGCTGAGGATTTCCCGGTTGATCAGTTCATCGATCGTATCTGCACCTTCGATGCGCTTCTGCGTCAGGGCTGAATTCAGGTAATTGATGGAACGGTTGTAAACGGCACGGTAAAGGTAGGGCTTGATTGGATCGTCGAAGTCGATGTTTTCCTTCTTTTCCCAAAGCGACGTGAAGACATCCTGGGTGATATCTTCGGCGGTCTGCCAGTCGCACACGAAGCGGTAGGCATAGGTCGTAAGTGTCCGAAAATAGGAGTCAAACAGTTCTCGGAACAGGGCGATGTCCTTTGTCTTGGCGTGTCGCTTTTCCAAACAGTTTTCTTCCGGTATTTTCATGATATCCTGCCTCTTTCTGAAAATTTTTAGCAAAAATAGAATTTTTTTCAATTCGGAGGTAGGGATATTCCATTTTGTTTTGTGATAGGTATAAAGAATGCAATCTAGGATGAACGATATAATACTAAAATATTTGCAAGGAAATGCTTCGGAAAAGGAGAAAGAACTTCTTCTTGTCTGGCTGAGGGCCGATGAGGAGAATAAAAAGACTTTTTCCGAAATAAGGGACCGGTGGTTGGAAAGTGATGCAGCCCCGGTGTCAGACCCGGAACTGGTGAAGCGGGCTTTTAAACGTTTCACGACTGGGATCGAGGCGAAAGAGAGGGCAAGGAGACAAAGGCGCCTGTCTTATTATATGAAAGTAGCCGCTTCTGTCGCCATACTGCTGGTTTGCTCGTTAGGTGGTTATTTTACCGGACAAAATCAGTTGTTTGATTCTTCTATTGAAGAACAGTTGATAATGAATCGTGTCATTATGGGAAAAGGCAGCAAAGGGTCTGTGACCTTGCCGGACGGGACGACCGCTTGGCTAAATGCTAACAGTATGCTGATCTATCCGGAACAATTCTCTGATAATAAGCGCTCTGTGAAGTTGGAAGGAGAAGGCTATTTCGAAGTCGTACGGAATGAAAAGGCACCTTTCTTTGTAGAAACGGACGGGATGATCGTAAACGTGTTGGGCACTCATTTCAATGTCAAGAATTACGAGAATAAGGAAACGATCGAAACAACCTTGCTCTCGGGTGAGGTGGAAGTCTTTTTGTCTGGTATGAGTAAAGGAATCATCTTGAAACCGAATCAACGGATTTCCTGTAACAGGCAGAGTGGAACCTATAACTTGGCGGAGGTGGATGCCTCCGATTATATTATCTGGATTGGTGACAAGCTGGTCTGCACGAATGAAAAGCTGTCGACTATCTTACATCGGATGAAACACTGGTATAATATGGAGATAGAATGCAAGAAAGGTGTTTCGCTCGATCATCGCCTGTCGTTGACCATCCGGAAAGAGTCACCGGAAGAAATTCTGAAGTTGTTGACCTTGATCAGCCCGATCCGCTATACAATTGAGGGAGATAAGATAATAATCAGTCCTAAATAATAAACAATAAATAATTTGCCTATGGTCTAAGACTCAGAAAAACATCAAAAAAATCAGGCAGATGTTACCAGCATCCGCCTGATGTTAAAACAAAACAAACTGCTCTCAAAGGTAAGAGTGTGAGAGCAAAATGTAAAACTTTAAACATTCAAATGTATGAAAAAAAAGTCCACGTATGGGAGTTCCATACCCTTTCTTAACATTAATTTATTCAGGAAAATGAAGCTAATACTTTTATTTGTTGCCATTTCCTTTTTCCAACTGTCTGCAGTGGAAAGTTATGCCCAGAATGCGAAGATTAATCTTAGCCTGTCTGATGTGACGCTTGAGGAAGCGATTAAAACGATTGAAGCAAATACGCAATTTGTGTTTTTCTTCAGTAACTCTGCCGTTGATATGACAAAACATGTTGATTTGAATGTCAAAAACGGGAATATTAAAGAAGTTTTGAACCAGATATTGTCTTCCTATAAATATCGTATCGAAGATAATAAGATTGTCTTGTTGGGCGAAGTGCAGCAAGATGGTAAGATCTGGGGGGTTGTTTCGGATGCTTTCGGGCCGATTGCTGGTGCGAATGTAGTGGTGAAGGGTACAACAAACGGGACGATCACCGATATGGACGGTCGTTTTTCCCTTGATGCACCGAAAGGTGCCAAGTTACAGATTTCCTATATCGGTTATATCACGAAGGAACTGACGGTTGACACCAAGACAGACTATGTGATTGAGCTGGTAGAAGACTCACAAGCTTTGGAAGAAGTGGTCGTTGTCGGTTACGGTACAGAAAAGAAAGTGAATGTGATTGGTTCGATCGCTCAGATCGGCAGCGAGAAACTCGAAAACCGTTCGACTCCACAGTTGTCGAATGTCCTGACTGGACAGATGGCAGGTGTGACCGTAATCCAGCGTTCGGGACGTCCGGGTAATAGTGGTGGTGAGATCCGTGTTCGTGGTGTCGGTTCTTTTGGTGGTGAAAGCAATAAATCAGATGCTTTGGTGTTGATCGATGGTATTCCCGGCAAGTTGAATGATGTCAGTTCGGAAGATGTGGAATCGATTTCCGTATTGAAGGATGCTTCGACGGCAGCCATCTACGGATCACGTGCCGCGAACGGTGTTATCTTGGCGACGACGTAGCCGGGTAAGGAAGGGAAAGTATCTGTCGGTTATAATGGGGATGTAGGTTTCAATACGCCTACGGCATTGCCGGAATTTGTCGATACTTGGCAATATGCGACTCTCTCTAATGAGCCGGTATGATGGGATGCTGCTACGCAGTATGAATTTCAGAAGTTTAGAGACGGCAGCGATCCGGATCATTATGCCAATGCACGTTATTTGGATGAGGTTTTTTCCCGTAAAGGTTTACAGACCGGACATGATGTGACAATTAACGGTGGCAATGCCGAAAACAAATATATGGTTTCATTCGGTTATCTGAAACAGAACGGTATCGTGGAGAAAAACGATTACCAGCGCTACAATGCCCGTGTGAATCTGATTAACGAAATTTTGCCGGGATTGAAATTGACTAGCCGCTTGTCCGGCGTGTATGGCAACCGGAAAGAGCCGATGGCTCCAGGTGGTGATGACGCCGATAATATGTTGGTTCTTATTCAGAAAGCCTTGCGTTTCCCCGGACTTACACCGACCATTTTGTCTGACGGTTCGTTTGGTGCCGGACGTGAATTGCATGGAACGCCTGCCGGATGGATCAAGAGCGATTCTTTCTATGAGAATCCTGAATTTTCTTTAAATGCCAATGTCCGTTTGGACTATAATCCGATCAAAGATTTGCAATTATCCGCTATTGGTGCATATACTTATACTAACGGTGAAGAACGTACTTACCGTTCGACTATGAAGCTTTCCGGTGACCGTGTGTTGGGACCGTCCGAGTTAAAACATAAGATGGGGAAGACAATTTATAAGACTTTCCAGGCGACAGCCGAATATAATAAAACGATCGGTGGACATACGTTCGGAATTTTGGCTGGTTATTCTTGGGAACAGGAAGACTACCGTTATGTACAAGGTTCACGTGATAAATTTCCTGGAAATGATCTGCCTTATTTGAATGCTGGTTCACCGGATAACCAGAAATCGGAAGGAACCGGTAATGCTTGGGCGATCCAATCCGGTTTCGGACGTCTCCGTTATAATTTCAACGAACGTTACCTGTTTGAATCTACGGTGCGTTATGACGGTTCTTCCCGTTTCCCTCAAAGTAAGAAGTTCGGGTTCTTTCCGTCTGTCGCAGCCGGTTGGAGATTGTCGGAGGAAAATTTCTTTAAGGAAAATGAGTCTCTAGGTTTTATCTCCAACTTAAAATTGAAAGTATCATGGGGACGCCTCGGTAACCAAAATATTGGTAACTATCCCTACCAGTCTGTATATGAACTGGGGCAGAACTATCCTTTCGGAGATACTTATACACAAGGTGCCGCTGTCACGACAGCTGTAGATCCGACAATCAAATGGGAAGAGACGGAAACCATTGACGGTGGTCTGGAGGCTGTCTTCTGGAACGGTCTGCTGAGTGTGAATGCTTCTTATTTTAATCGCCGTACATATGATATCCTGTATAAACCGAGTGGAAGTGTTTCTACTATTTTAGGACAGAAAATTTCGGAGATGAATACTGGGGAGTTGAAGAACTTTGGTTGGGAATTTGAGGTAGGACATCGTAATAAAATCGGGGATGTCTCTTACAATGTGAATGCCAACTTGTCTATTATTAAGAATAAATTGACAACTTTGGGGGTTGGTAATGTGGAACAGTTGAACGGTATGGTCGGGAATGGTAGCGATTTGTTTATTGGTTACCCGATTCAGATGTATTACGGTTATGTATCTGATGGTGTCTTTCTTGATGAAAATGATATAAAATCATGGTATGACCAGAGCAAGGTTACTCCTAATCCTCAGCCAGGAGATATCCGTTACAAAGATATCAGTGGACCGGACGGTGTACCTGATGGTAAGATAGATCCGAATTATGACCGTGTGTATTTGGGCTCCCGTATTCCGAAGTTTACTTTCGGTCTGAATTTGGGTGTGGAATATAAGGGTTTAGACCTGTCGGTGTTGTTACAAGGGGTTGCCGGTGTGACCGGTATGTTGGACGGCTTTGCCGGTTGGGCGTTCAGAGGTGACGGCAATATCCAGAAATGGCAGGCTGAAGGACGTTTTGACCCGGCTAACCCGACTCGCTATCCGGCTTATCCGAGATTGGAAGACTTAAGTAACTCCACGACGCCGAATATCGTCACTTCTGATTTCTGGACTCAGGATGCTTCTTATATCCGTTTGAAAAATATTCAATTGGGATATACGTTCCCGAAAAAAATGTTACAGGCAGCCAAAATCAGTAATCTGCGTGTGTATGTACAGGCAGAGAATCCTCTTTGCTGGAACAAGTATAAACCCGGATGGGACCCGGAAATCAATACTTCCGGAAACTATTATCCGATATTGGCAACTTATACATTTGGTGTAAACTTTAAATTCTAAAAGATATGAAACGAATTAAATATTTTATTTTCACTTTACTGGCGGCATCGACAATCTTCGTATCGTGTGATTTGGACCGGAATCCGCTGGATAAGTTTGCAGAAAATGATTTCTGGACCAGCGAAGATAATGCGGAGTTGGCTTTGACCGGTGTTTATAAAGGGAATATATTGTTTAACTCTCCGGAATATACTCCGACAGACTGGTGGTCGTATGGCGGTTTGATTTTTATGGAATTTCCTACGGATAATGCGTATGACCGTCGTGGGACAAACTCGAATTTCCATAAGATGTCGGATGGAACTTTGTTATCAAACAATGCTTATACGAAAGCTTATTGGGAAAATTCGTATGCGAAGATAGCCCGTTGTAACCGTTTTTTGGAAGGTATTGGTAACTTGAGTGATCCGGCTGTCGTGGCTCGCTTCACGGCAGAAGCCCGCTTTATCCGGGCTGCCCAGTATTTTTATCTGTCTCAGTTTTTCCAAGATGTGCCGTTAGTGACGAAGGTGTTGACTAAGGATGAGGCTAATACGGTAAAGAAAAATACGAAAGCAGAAATTACTGATTTTATTATTAAAGAGTTTACTGAAGCTGCCGCCGACTTGCCTCGTTTTAAGGATTTGAAAGGTTCCGAAACCGGACGTGCGAGCAAGCAGGCTTCTCTCGCTTTTTTGGGACGTACGTTATTGGCAGCCAAAAAATATAGCGAAGCGGTAGCCGCTTATAAAGAGATCATAGACTTGGGTGACAATGCGATCGATCCGGATTATGCATCCCTTTTCTTGCCCTCGAACGAGAATAGTAGTGAAAATATTTTCTCTATGCAGTATTTGCAAGACTTGGCTGGAAACGCAATGCCGCAGCATGCTTTCCCTGTGAAAGATGGTGGCTGGTGTCTGATTAATGTTGCTGCAGGTCTGTTTGAAGCTTACCAGTTCAAAGACGGTACGCCGTTCAGCTATGACAGTCCGCTATATAATCCAGATAACTTGGGCGAAAACAGAGACCCGCGTCTGGATTATACCATTTATTATAATGGTTCCACTTTTAAAGGGGCTGTTTACGATTGCCATCCGGATTCTCAGAGTCCGGATAAGGTGATGGGAGGACAGACTACGCAGACTGGCTTTATGATGCGTAAGTATTTTGACGAAACTTTCTCCGGTGATCTGAATAGTTATGGAGGAAACGTTCCTGTTATCCGTTATGCGGAAGTTCTGTTGAGTTATTTGGAAGCCAAACTAGAAGCCGGTGAGGGGATTACGCAAGCCTTGCTGGATGAAACCATCAATAAGGTAAGAGGTCGTGCATCTGTACAGATGCCAGCAATCACGGAAGTGAATGCTGGAAAGTTACGTCCTATTTTACGGAACGAGCGCCGTGTCGAATTGGCGATGGAAGGAATCCGTTATTGGGACTTACTGCGTTGGGGTATTGCACATGAAGTATTAAATGGCGATATTTACGGTGCTCCTTTCCCCGGTTCACAGCGCGTAAGTGTGAAGCCGGGTGGTGAACCTGACAAATATGGCAGATGGTGGGTAAACAGCCGTGCTTTCCGTCAGGAGCAGGACTATAAATGGCCGATCCCACAGTCCGAACAGGATATCAATCCGAATTTGCGATAAGGGACAATGCTTGTGGTGCATGAAGCGATACAAATAAATTATTATCATGAAATCAACAATCGTATTGGGAATAGGAGCTACCTTGTTGGCCTCCTGTTCCGGAAACAAACAGAAGACGGAAGAGAAAGTAACACAGCGACAGAAGCCGAACGTTATTTTCCTGATAGCCGATGATATCGGTTATGGCGACTTGAGTTGTAACGGATCGAAGACGATCCATACGCCGAATGTGGAAAAACTGGCAGCACAGGGTGTTCGTTTTACGGATGCACATGCGGTGGCTGCGACCAGTACGCCGTCGCGCTATTCGCTGTTTACGGGGCATTATGCTTGGAGGCGGAATGACACGGGGATTGCGGCTGGAAATGCCGGAATGGTCATTCGTCCCGAACAGCCGACTGTTGCCGATATGTTTCGTGAGTGTGGTTATACAACAGGTGCTATAGGTAAATGGCATTTGGGATTGTCTGACAGGACGGGAGGACAGGATTGGAATGGCTTTATCACGCCGGGACCTTCAGATATAGGGTTCGACTATTCCTATATAATGGCTGCCACAGGCGACCGTGTGCCTTGTGTGTGGGTTGAGAATCAGCGGATCGTCAATCTTGATCCGAATGATCCGATTGAAGTGAGCTATGAAAAACCGTTCCCTGGCGAACCGTTGGGAAAAGACCATCCGGAATTGCTTACCAAATTGAAGCCGAGTCCGAACCATGGGCATGATATGGCGATCGTGAACGGCATTTCGCGTATCGGCTACATGAAAGGGGGCAAGCAGGCCTTGTGGGAAGATGAAAACATTGCAGACAGCATCACTTGCAAAGCTGTCCGATTTATTGAAAACCACAAAGATGAACCGTTTTTCCTGTATGTCGGAACCAACGACGCGCACGTTCCCCGTTGGCCGCATCCCCGTTTTGTCGGCAAGAGCGGCATGGGCCCTCGTGGCGACGCTTTGTTGCAATTCGACTGGACCGTAGGCGAAATAATGGGCGCACTCGAAAAAGCCGGTATTGCCGAAAACACCTTGATCGTGTTGAGTAGCGACAACGGTCCTGTTGTGGATGATGGTTATGCAGACCGGGCTGTGGAATTGTTGGGCGAACATAGACCCTGGGGGCCGTTCCGTGGTGGTAAATACAGTATCTTCGAAGCCGGTACGCGTGTTCCGATGATTGTGAGCTGGCCGGCTCAGGTAAAACCGGGTGTCTCCGACGCATTGGTATCACAGATCGACCTGTATGCCTCCATGGCAAGCCTGATGGGCAAGCCGCTCGAAGAAGGGGCCGGTCCTGACAGCCGGGATCATCTGGACGCATTCTTGGGGAAGGATCTGAAAGGGCGCGACTATGTGGTCGAAGTTGCCGGTTCTCTTTCTGTCTCCGACGGCGAATGGAAGTACATAGCTCCGAGTAATGGTGCTGCTTATGCTAAACTGACGAATATCGAGTTGGGCAACAGCAAGGAAGAACAGCTTTACAACCTGAAGCAGGACATCGGAGAAAAGAAGAATCTGGCGGCCGAACATCCCGAAATCGTTGCAAAGTTGAAAGCTATATTGGAAAAGGAAAAAGCTAAATAGCCTTTTTACATAAAGTGTGAAAACGCCTGTAGGTAATCTAAAAAACATTCCTGCAGGTGTTTTTTGGTTAAAAATGGACGAGTTCATTTTATTCTGCTCCCGGTTTGCGTTATCTTTGCAAATCATTAGGCAGAAAATAGAAGGATAATGCTGGGATTGATAAGTAAAGGAATTGTTATTGGCGTACTGGTTTCCGCCCCGATGGGTCCGATCGGTATGCTATGTATACAACGAACGCTGAACAAAGGACGTTGGCATGGGTTTGTTACCGGATTAGGGGCTGCTCTGTCAGACGTGATCTACGCTGCACTGACTTGCTTGGGGATGGGAGTTGTGGTGAACTTTGTGGAGGCGAATCAGGCTCCTTTGCAATTGATCGGCAGTATCGTATTGGGTATTTTCGGCTATTATATTTTCCAATCCAATCCTGTCCGGAATCTTAGAAAACAACGGGAGAAAAAGTTATCTTTCACTCAGGATTTTATTACAGCTTTTCTTCTTACCTTTAGCAACGTATTAATCGTATTGCTATATATTGGTTTGTTTGCCCGCTTTGGTTTTGTCTTGCCGGAACATTCTGTTTGGATGCTGTCGGGTGGCATTGCTTTTATTGGGGTGGGGGCTGTTCTCTGGTGGTTCGGAATCACTTATATAGTTGCTAAATTGAAAAAATGGTTTAACGTGCGAGGTATATGGTTATTGAATAGGATTGTAGGATCGGTCATTATTGTTTTGGCTATAATCGGAGTCTTATCCGTATTGCTGACTTCTTATTTACATTTACCATTACTCCAAATCTATAATTGATAATGAAGAAACTGAAAGTCCCTTATTTGGAAACGCTGGACGTACTGGATCTGTCGTCCGTAGGCTTTTTGATGGAAAAGGCCCAGCGAGAGTCGATCGATGTGATTAACTGGGAGGAATATTCCTATAAGCCTATCGTGGCTTTCGATATCGCAAGATCGAAAGTGAATCTGTATATTCGTTACTTTGTAAAAGGCAATTCATTGAAAGCTCTTTATGAAACGGATGGTTCACCTGTCTATCAAGATAGTTGCGTGGAGTTTTTTATGAAGCGGGTGAATGATCCCAATTACTACAATTTCGAGTTTAATTGTATCGGAACATGTGATGCTTCCTATCGGGAATCGCGTGATTCGAAGAAATCTCTGACCCCCGAAGAGTATGCTTCGATACGTCGTTTTTCAAGTCTTCCTCATGTCGCTTTTACAGAGAAACTGGGGGTTTATAGCTGGGAGTTGGTGGTTGCCATTCCTTTCCAGTTGATGGGCCTCGATCCTGACAACCTACCGGAAAAGATAATGGGCAACTTCTATAAATGTGCGGACGATACGGAATTTCCGCATTTCGTAAGTTGGAGTCCGATTGATCTTCCTTCTCCGAACTTCCATTGTCCGGAGTTCTTTGGGGAAATCTATTTATAAATTAAGAATTAAAAATTAAGAATTAAGAAATGAATGCATAAGACACCATTTCTTAATTTTTAATTTTTAATTTTTCAACTCCTTGATTTTTACTTCCGAGATACTTG
>OIEV01001082.1_pt1 | contig 13246 bp, 10 predicted proteins | sample 1581881 | NCBI WGS metagenome assembly OIEV01 (sample SAMN03279760, study PRJEB24777) | human gut metagenome | isolation source: fecal sample PR121 from 1 month old male Malay infant, vaginally delivered... | place: Singapore | collected 2005-09-16 | reverse complement strand
TCACCACGGGCGAGGACGGCCGCGTGACCGTCTCGGGCGTGGACTCGGGCAAGCTGGAGGTCCGCGAGCTCAAGGCGCCCAAGGGCTACACCGCCTTTGAGGGCACGCGCTCCGTGACGGTCAAGGCCGAGGGCCTGGACGTCGACCAGGTGGCCGCCGCCAAGCCTAAGGTGACCGTATCGGCCGAAAGCCCTCTGCGAGTTGATGCCGCCGATGCCGGGAAGGGTTTAGTCGAGTTGTCGGTGCTTAACACCCCAAGTAACGAAGTGAGTCGAGGCTTTATGCCCTCGACGGGAGATAGAACGTTGGTGTTGGTAACGGCTTTGGCCGTCATCGGAGTAGTGGCTATTGTCGTCGCGCTCGTCATCAAGCGGGGAGGAGGTCGCCATGATAAATAATTGCCCCCCTTGCTCAGTGGCGTACTACCTCCGTAGCGATTAGAGCGCAGGGAAATGAGCCTGCTGACTTTTGGTGATGACGAGAATTAAAGCAACCTCCAAGAAAGAGGTCCCAACATGAAAACAACCAAGAACATCGCACGCCTGGCAGTAACCGCCGGCCTCACCGCAGCCCTGAGCTTCGGCGGCGTGATGGCGACAGTCACGATGGCGTTTGCTGCGGAGGGTGCTGCCCCCAGCTATTCGCTCACGATTAACAAGTCCGTGGACAATGACTCCACTTCGTTCAAGGCGTATCAGATTTTTAAGGCTGACGTTATTGACGGAAAGTCCGGTAAGGTTGCGTCCAACATTGAGTGGGCGAGTGATGACGCAGAGACTGCGGTCCTGAAGGTGCTTGTTGATAATAATGCCCCAGGGATTACCTTAGACTCGACCGCTTCTGACGTTGCCGACTACCTTTCCAAGATCACTGATACCACTGATACCACGAGTCTGCCGCAGAGCAGCATCCTTAACAAGATTGCCTTGGCTGTAGAGAAGAGTGTTACCGCTACGGGCGATTCCTTTGCCGCCGGTCGCGCTTTCACCACTACGAGCGCTGGCTACTACCTGTTCATGACCGATACCGACTCGCTCAGTGCGAATGAGAAGCAGACCGGTACCTCGCCGATCTTTGCAGTCGTGGGCGGCAACGCAGTGGTCGTTACCGAGAAGACGAGCATCCCGACCGTGACGAAGCAGGTCAAGGACGATGGTGCGGACAACGACTGGAAGTACAAGGCGGACTCCCAGATGGGTCAGACCGTTCAGTACAAGCTGACCGGCACGGTTGCAAGCAATGTCGACACGTTCAGCACCTACTATTATGAGTTCCACGATGAGCTGTCTGCCGGTTTGACTGTTGATAAGTCCACTGTCAAGGCCGTGATTGGTGAGACTCAGATCACGCCTACTTCTGTGACCGTGTCTGATCCCGATTCAAATGGCAGAACGGTCTTGAGCGTAAAGTTTGACGATCTTAAGGCTGCCGCCACGGCGGTCGGCGTCACTGTCGGCGAGCATACAAGGGTCATTGTCACGTACAGCGCCAAGCTCGACCCGAATAAGTCCCAGCATGTCGTTGTCGGTGGCACGGGCAACTCCAACACCGTCAAGCTCATCTACTCCAACAACCCTGGCCACGATTCCCGGGGTGAGTCTGTGCCCGACACCGTGCGCGACTACACCTATGCGCTCAAGCTCGTCAAGAAGGACGCGACGGATGAGAATAAGATACTTAAGGGCGTAAAGTTCACCATCCGTGCCACTGATCCCGACGATATTGCATCCAAGGACATGTATGTCCAGGAGAATGGCTCCCTCGGTACTGAGGCTTATGAGTTCACGACCACCGACTCCGGCGAGATTAACGTCAAGGGCCTCGATGCCGGCACCTACACCGTCAAGGAGACCCATACGCTCGCCCGCTATAACACCATCCCCGAGTTCACCTTCACCATCAAAGCCATTGGATTCAACCAAGCAGAGGGAGAGGGAGAAAACAAGATTACGGTCGAGACGAGCACCAGGGGTTCCAATTTGGTCGAGGTTGACACGACTAACACGGACAACGGTACTGCTGCCTTGATCGTCAAAAACAAGCAGGGTTCCGGCCTCCCGCTCACCGGCCTTAACGGCGTGACGTTCACTTGGATCGCTGGTGGCGCGGTGCTGTGCATCGGCGTGGCTCACCTCATCCGCAGTCGTAAGCAGGCTGAGGAGTCCGAGCAGGAGTAACGCTCACTCACCCATCCCTTTGGCGGGTGGGATGTGATGGCCGTGAGACTTGCGGACACTTTTCTCGTCCATCCACGTTCTTGCTTTGCCATTCTCTTTTCGGGGCAGACTCCGCGCTGGAGTTTGCCCCGTTTTTTGGATATAGCAGCCAAGCTCCATTGCCCGATGGATCGAGCGTATGACTATCGAACAGATGTTTGCAATTATTGCGTTTACCAGCTGTTGGTGCATACACTCGCAGTAAAATGGCTTTGCGACGCATCCCGTGCGCGGGCGGCCGACGACTCGATCGGAGGTCCCCAAATGCTGAAATTCCTTAACGCGCTCGCCGCCCTCGCGGCGGTGGGCTCGTTCGTCATCGCGTTTCTTGACTCGTATGAAGTTCGGTTTAAGGTCCGTAGGCGCACGCGCGGTGCGGACGGTGGACGGCATTTGCGCCGCAACAAGCGCAAATAAGAATGCCCGGGGTTAGAGGCCCGGGCATTTAACAACACCGGAAACTGGTCGCCCGCGCTTTCGATCACTTACGCGGGGTGCGTCGTTTCCTGTAGCTATTGTATTCCGAATCGCCCAGCCGATCCGGGACATTTTGAAAACACAAATGCGGGCTTAGGCACGAAAGGAATCTCGTTAATTCCGAAAATTATGTATAATTCCAATACAAACTGGAATCGAACGAAAACAATGGAAATGAACGAAGCACTAATCTACTTACAAGAAGCACTAGGCCTTTCCGCCAAGACCAAAACTTGGCCTGGATCCGCATGCTTGCCGCTGCATCTGCGGGCGATTGAGGTCCGCGCTGTTGACGCAAACGGTTTTTCGTTTTTGCTTGCAAGCTTGCCTACTGGCGTCGGGCTTCCCGAGGCTAAGAGAGTCTATAGCCAGCTAGCCTTGCGCGCGGAGACTCCTGTTGTCGTTTCGTTTCCTGATGCCGATGCACGTCAGCGCAAAGCATTGGTCGCACAAGGGATTCCGTTTGTTTGCCCCGGCAGACAGGCTTTTCTTCCATTTATGGGCACGGCCTGCACGGAGAGGGGCAGTGTCCGGTTTCGCAATCACGCGACCAAGATGTCACCCAACGCGCAGGCTGCCGCAATCTGGGGAGCAGTCCAGGAGCCATATCGTCCCTATGACCTTTGTCGTGCGCTTGGGATCTCGGCAAGCCGCGCGAGTGAGGCCATAACTGAGCTTGTTGACAGGGGGCTCGCGAGGCGCGAGCGTTGCGAGCGACGTGTCGTCGTGTTCCCTGTTGCCGTTGATCTTTTGCTCAGCGAGCACATGGCAGAGCTCTCCTCGCCTGTTTCGAAGGTCTTTTTTGCAAGGAAGACGCCGCAGATCGACTATCTTGTTGACGCCGGGGAGACGGCGCTCGCTGCGCGTTCGATGCTCGCTGCGCCGGGCATGGAACAAAAGGCCGTCTTAAGAAGTGCATGGCGTCAACTGAGCGACCTCGAAGTCGCAGATGGGGAGTTGCCGGATAACGAAACGGCGATGATCCAAGTGTGGCGCTATGCGCCCGTGTTTGCCGGCTCCTCCCGTGTCGACGACATTTCGCTTGCGCTATCTTTGGCGGCAATCGACGATGAGCGAATTCAGCTCGAAGTCGATCGCATGTTTGGAAAGGAATATCCATGGCAAGAAGCGCTGTAGAAGGCCTCCAAGAATTTCAGCAGCATATGCAAGAAGCTGCAGGATCGTATGCTCTTATCGGCGGCACGGCATGCGACATTTTGCTCGCGGAGGCGGGACTTCCGTTTAGGATGACTCACGATTTTGATGTGGTAATTGTCGCCGATGACCGGTTGCCTCAGACGGCAGAAGCTATATGGACTTTGGTGCGTGATGGCGGCTACCGCTGCGGCTGGGGCGAAGGCAACGGCTCATGTTTTTATCGGTTTACAGAGCCTAAGAGGCCGGGTTACCCCCATATGATCGAACTCTTCGCGAAGTGCCCCGACTTTCTAAAGGGTCGTGAGGGGATTGATGTGGCGCCAATTCACGTTGATGAAAACATAAGCAGTCTTTCGGCAATTTTGTTGGATGATGCTTACTACAGCTTATTCCTTCAGGGAATTCGGACCGTAGACGGCGTTTCGGTCCTGGGTACGGAATACATTGTCCCGTTCAAAGCTAAGGCGTATCTCGACCTAAAAGCCAGAAGGGAAGCGGGGGAGAACGTTGATTCGAAGAAGGTAAAAAAGCATAAACGCGATGCGCTGAGGCTTGCTCAGCTGCTCGGCGAGTCGGAAGGTGTCGACCTGGGCGGAGAACTGAAGGACGATATGCTTGCGTTTGTCAAAGATTGTGAGGTAGGCGACGTCAATCTGAAACAGATCGGGGTTGCGGGCGTAACGATGGTGCAGTTGCTCGAGACGATGAAAGCAACATATGGCTTGATTGGTTGAGTGGGGTTACGTGGCCCGGACGGTGCAGTCTAGCTGCGTTGCCCGGCGTACGAGCTCGCGAATCGGCTATTATTTGTTTAGACAACCTGAGCTGTAAAGGAGTGACCGGCGATGGTGCAGGGCGCCAAACATATGAAGAGCAATAACGCCGCGGCCAACGGTGGCTCAAGCCCTCAGCCCAAACCTCAACCAAAGCCCAAGCGCCGTCGCAAACGGCTGCCGCGCTGGGCCGATCGGCTCATCACCATCGTTATCATCCTTATTGGCGTGGGCCTTATGACCTGGCCGTGGATTTTGGACCGGCTCGAGGCCTCGGGCGTGTTCAACCAGATCAGCACGGTGTCCAGCACCGTGGACGCGCTGTCTGTCGAGGAGCGCGAGCGCATCCTGCTCCAGGCTCGCTCCTTTAACGAGCGGCTGGCGGGCGAGGCCACCGAGCTCCCCGCCGACCAGATCGAGCCCTACGCCCAGCAGCTCATCTTTGACCGCGACCCCATGATGAGCTGGGTCGAGATCCCCTCCATCGACGTGAGCATGCCCATTTACCACGGCACGAGCGAGGAAGTCCTCATGGCGGGCGTCGGCCACCTGGAGGGCACGAGCCTGCCGGTGGGCGGCACCTCGACGCATTGCGTGCTCACCGCGCACTCGGGTATGCGCAACCTGAGCATGTTCGACGACATCCACTCGCTGGAGCCCGGCGATCTGGTGCTGCTGCACACCATGAACAAGACGCTCGCCTACAAGATGGTGGACTCCGAGGTGGTGCTGCCCGAGGAGATGGAGTCGCTGACCATCGAGCCCGGCGCCGACAAGGTGACGCTCGTCACCTGCACGCCCTATGGCGTGAACGACCATCGCCTGCTGGTGCACTGCGTGCGCACCAAGTACAGCAAAAAGGACGTCGACGAGCAAAAGTCGCTGGCCGGCCGTCACTGGGGCAAGCGCGAGTTTGCCGTGCTCATCGTGGTCGTGGCCATTGTGCTGTTGCTGCTGGACATCGTGATCCACGCGGTCCGCAAGCGCCGCAAGGCCAAGGCCTCGGCATAAGACATTCTTCAGAACCACCACAATGGGGACAGGCACCTTTGTGGTGGTCGGAACTTCCAAACCATCACAACATTCGATGAAAATCGCGATTTTGGCGAAAAACGTCGAATGTTGTGATGGTCTTCGTTGCGGGCGAGACGGTTTTCGCTACGGACGGCGAGGTTTCGCTGCGGAACCGCCAGCCTGCCGCCTGCCAGCCCGCCTCCCTCGTTACGTTTTCGCTGCATTTGGGTAAAGCACCTGCTCCAAGCGGCGTTGCCTTGTATACTAGAGCGGTTTATCTGTTATGCGGAAGGGAGCGCCTATGGCACTCAGCGAGAAAGACGTGCGCGGCATCGCCGAGTACGCAAAGATCGCACTGACCGATGACGAGCTCACCCAGATGACGTCCTACATGAACGACGCCGTCCAGATGCTCGAGCCCGTCTTGCAATATGACTTGCCCGACGTGGAGCCTACGTTCCATCCTATCGGAAGCCTGTCCAACGTGATGGGCGATGACCTGCGCGAGCCCGAGCGCGATCTGCCGCTCGACGTCGCGCTCGAAAACGCCGGCAGCGCGCGCGATCGCTACTTCCGCGTGCCGTCCATTTTGGGAGAGGGGGAGAGCGAGTAATGGCGCTAAGCTTCGATTCCCTTACCGCCGCCCAGATTGCCGCGGGCGTTGCCGCCGGTGACTTTACCGCTACCGAGGTGGCCCAGGCCTCCCTTGCCGCCATCGAGGCGCGTGAGGGCGGGGTCCAGGCATTCCTGCAGGTGGCGCCCGAGCTTGCGCTCGAGGCCGCTGCACGCGTGGATGCCGATCGTGCCGCAGGCAAGCCGCTGCCCCCGCTCGCGGGCGTGCCGCTGGCCATCAAGGACAACATGAACCTCGTGGGCACGCGCACCACCTGCGCTTCCCGCATGCTCGAGGACTACCAGAGCGTCTACACCGCCACCTGCGTCCAGCGCATGCTTGATGCCGGCTGCCTGCCCATGGGCAAGGCCAACATGGATGAGTTTGCCTTTGGCAGCTCCACCGAGAGTTCGGCGTTCCACCGCACTAACAACCCCTGGGATACCGAGCGCGTGCCTGGCGGCTCCTCGGGCGGCTCCGCTGCAGCCGTCGCCGCGGGTGAAGTCGCGCTCTCGCTGGGCTCGGACACCGGCGGCTCCATTCGCCAGCCGGCGTCGCTGTGCGGCGTGGTGGGCTTTAAGCCCACGTATGGCGCCGTGAGCCGTTACGGCGTAGTCGCCTTTGGCTCGTCGCTCGACCAGGTGGGCCCCTTTGGCCGTACGGTCGAGGATGTCGCGCTGGCCATGAACGCGCTTACCGGCGCGGGCCACGATCCGTACGACTGCACCAGCCAGGATTGCGCCGTCGACTTTACCGAGCATCTCAACGACAGCATCGAGGGTAGGCGCGTGGGCATCATCCCCGCGTTTATGGAGGCCGAGGGCCTGACGCCCGAGGTCAAGGCTGCTGTTCAGCGCGCCGCCCAGGAGCTGCAGAACCAGGGTGCCGAGCTGGTTGAGGTCGACCTGCCGCACCTGGACGCCGCTATCGCCGCCTACTACGTCATCGGTCCGGCCGAGGCGTTCTCCAACCTGGCCCGCTTCGATGGCATTCGCTACGGCTATCAGGAGGAGGGCTGCGCCAACCTGTCCGACCAGAGCTCGCTGTCGCGCGCTCACGGCTTTGGCGCCGAGGCCAAGCGCCGTCAGATGCTCGGCGCCTACCTGCTGAGCTCGGGCGTGTACGACAAGTACTACTACGCCGCGCAAAAGGCCCGCACGCTCATCACTCAGGACTACGACGCCGCGTATGCCAAGGTGGACACCATCCTCATGCCCGCCTCGCCGCGCACGGCCTTTAAGTTTGGCGAGATCAGCGACCCCACGCAGATGTACCTCTCCGACCTGTACACCATCTCGCTCAACATTTGCGGCAACGGTGGCATCTCGGTGCCGCTGGGTCTGGGCGAGGACAGCAAGCTGCCCGTTTCTGCCCAGCTGGTGGGTCCGGCCTTTAAGGACCGTCAGCTGCTCACGTTTGCCCGCGCCCTGGAGCGCGGCTTTGCCGACGCCGCCACGGGTGCGCCCGCGCTTTCCGTCGCGCCCGATTTTGCCGGGAAGGGAGGCGAGCTGTAATGAAGGAGCTTTCCGAGGTCCTGCAGGATTGGGAGGCCGTGATCGGCCTGGAGATCCATACCGAGCTCACCGCACTCGATACCAAGATGTTCTGCAACTGCAAGCTCAGCCACGATGACGAGCCCAACGCCAACGTGTGCCCGGTGTGCCTGGGCCTGCCCGGCGCCCTGCCGGTGCCCAACAAGCGCGCCATCGAGAGCATCGTCAAGGCCGGTCTTGCCACCAACTGCGAGATCCAGCGCCACTCGATGTTCTACCGCAAGCACTACTTCTATCCCGACATGGCCAAGAACTTCCAGACCACGCAGGGTCCGGTTGCCTTTGCCATGTACGGTCATCTGGACCTGGACGTGACCGGTCGCGGTGCCGCCGAGCGCCCCGACTGCGCGTTTGGTGAGGCCGAGGCCCAGAGCCTGGCGAGCGCCTCGGCCAACGCCGAGGGCCTGTCCACGTCCATGACGTCGACCATGCGCGAGGGCAACCAGCGCGCCGGCCATCTGGCCAGCTACGACGCGTCCAACCTGCAGATGCCCGAGCGTCGCGAGGACGGTTCCTACACGGTGCCCATCCGCATCCTGCGCATCCACATGGAGGAGGACGCCGCCAAGATGGTCCACGTGGGTGGCGCCGAGGGCCGAATTACCGCCGCTGCCGAGTCGCTCGTCGACTACAACCGCTGCGGCACGCCTTTGATTGAGCTCGTGACTGAGCCCGATCTGCGCACGCCCGAGGAGGCTCGCCTGTTTATGGAGAAGCTCCGTCGCATCTTTGTGACGCTGGGCATTTCCGACTGCTCCATGGAGAAGGGCTCCATGCGCTGCGACGGCAACGTGTCGCTGCGTCGCCGCGGCGAGACCAAGTTGGGCACCAAGACCGAGCTCAAGAACCTCAACTCGTTCAAGAGCCTGCACGATGGCCTTGCCTACGAGATCTGCCGCCAGGCCGAGGTGCTCGAGGAGGGCAGCATCATCTATCAGGAGACCCGCCACTGGGAGCCCAGCCGCAAGCGAACCGTGGTCATGCGCGTCAAGGAGACGGCCGACGACTACCGCCTGTTCCCCGATCCCGACCTGGCGCCGTTCGATCTGGACGACGAGTTTATCGATCGCTGCCGTGGCGAGATTCCCGAGCTGCCCGATGCCAAGTGCGACCGTTTTGAGGCCGACTTTGGCATTAAGGCGGCCGACGCCGAGCAGATTGCCGGCGACCCGGAGTTTGCCGACTTCTTTGAGGCCGCCGCTGCCGGTATGGCTGGCAAGGAGGCCCAGACGGTCGCAAACCTGCTGGTCAACGAGATGATCGCCTACCTTAAGGGCGCGGGTGTGTCGCTGGCCGAGTCCGGTATCGCGCCGGCTCAGGTGGCAGCGCTGGCCAAGCTGCTGGCGACCGATGCCATCAGCTCCAACCAGGCACACGAGGTCTTTGAGGCCATGGCCCAGACCGGCGACGATCCCAACAAGATCGTCGACGAGCGCGGCATGCGTCAGGTGAGCGATGCCGGCGCGCTGCAGCCGATCGTGGACGAGGTGCTGGCAAACTGTGCCGAGCAGGCGCAGCAGTATCGTGACGGCAACCAGAAGGTTATCGGCTTTTTGGTGGGCCAGTGCATGAAGGCGAGCCGCGGAAAGGGCAACCCGAAGCTCTTCAACGAGTTGCTGAGAACGTTGCTCTCGTAAGCGGGAACCCGGGAGCCCCGGCAGGGCGGGTGCTTCCTCAAAATTTCAAACAGTCCTGCGCAAGACGAAGGCCACATTTAGTGGCCTTCTTTGCGTGCGGAACTCATTTTGAGCAAGCACCCGCCCTGCCGGGGCTCCCGGGTTCTGCAACGACTCGGCCGTTCGGGTCAGGTGGGCTGGATTGAATTTGGTGAATGAGGGCGCCGTTGGCGCCTTCATTCTTTATATATGTTGGGAGCGCCAGGCGGTGGGGGTGGTGCCGGTGTATTGTTTGAAGGCTTGGGCGAAGGCGGCCTGTTGGGGATAATCGAGCCGCTCTGCTACCTGCGCTATCGTGAGCGAGCTATCGGCCAAAAGGTCCTGTGCTCGCTCCATGCGGCGTCTGCGAATGTAGACGCCCAGGGACTCGCCAGTTTGGGCTTTAAAGGTGGCGCATAGCTTGGAGCGGCTTGTGTAGAGCCTCTCGGCCACCTCGTTGATACCCACACGCCTGCCTTTGTCGAGCGCGCGCTCAATCATTACCGTTGCTTCCTCGGCAATGGTCACGCTGGCGCGTGTGTCTGCCGCCTGCTGCGCCTGCTTGTGGGCCGCGCGCGAACAGGCGAGCTCCGCGACCATGGTCTCCACGATGCCTTGCATATAGACGTGTCCGCCTACGGTGCGGGCGCGTTCCTCGTTAATCCGACGCAGCGTGTGGCAGATGGCAGACGTCGCCTCCTCGTGCCATGGCTCGGCAAACGCCTCGAAGATTCCCGCGAACTCGGTGGGATAGCGGTGCTCCAGTTCGTCAAAATAACCGGGCAAAAAGAGGACCGAGCGCGAGTGGTAGAGCTGCCCTGCAAATAGCGGGCTTAGCTCCTCGCCGCAGCTGTCTTGGACAAAGCTGCAGATCGCGCTGTTCGGCCACGGCCCATGCAGCGGCTTGAGGTTCGCAGGCGTTATGCCGGCTTCGGGCATGCACCTGAGCGTGGGCGCGCTGACTTCGCTCACGCACGCGTACGGTTCGGGCGTGTATTCGGCTAGGTGCATGTTGTGCGTCGGGGTAATGAAATGCTCCATGACGATGCAGGTGGGGGAGAGGGGCATGATCCATGCGCGTCCGTGCGCCCGATCGTTTGCCACCTCACCGGTAAAGACGGCGCCCTTGCCGGAGAACTCCAAGCCAAACTGCTCAAACTGCGGTGCGTAGAGCTCGGTTATATCGGTTGCCGCCCGCCGCATTTTCAAAAGCGTCCCCTTCCTTTGCGGAAACGTCCACGCCTGGCCCAATTGTGTGCCTCGGCTAACACGCCCATGATAAGTTTCTTACGGTTAACTCTCAAGCCGTTAGAAAGGAATCTCATGGCAAAGGGATCAAAAAAGGAAGGCGGCGGCATCGGCGAGCTACTTGCATATGCCGGTGACCGTAAATTCCTAACGTATTTGGGCATGGCCCTCTCGGCGCTCTCGCAGCTGCTGAGCTTTGGCCCGTTCGTGTGCATTTGGCTTGTCGCGCGCGATCTGATCGCCGTGGCACCTAACTGGAGCGAAGCCTGCGGCATCGCGACGTATGGCTGGTGGGCTGTGGGCTTTGCCCTGGCGAGCATTGTGGTTTATTTCGTGGGACTCATGTGCACGCACCTGTCCGCGTTTCGCTGCACGTCCAATATCCGCAAGGCTACGAGCGAGCATCTGCTTAAGCTGCCGCTCGGATACTTTGACACGCACGCCACCGGTGAGCTGCGCCGTATCGTAGACGGATGCGCCGCCTCAACCGAGACACTGCTCGCGCACATGCTGCCCGATATCGCCGGCGCCACCGCCATGGTCGCAGGTCTGCTCGTGCTGCTTTTCGCCCTCGATTGGCGCTTGGGCGCGGCATGCCTTATCTCGGTCGTCGTTTCGTTTTGCGCCATGGCCACCATGATGAGCGGCAAGGGCGCTGAATTTATGAAGGCCTACATGGGCGCGCTGGTCAAGATGAACAAGACTGGCACCGAATACGTACGCGGCATCCCCGTGGTCAAGGTATTCCAGCAGACGGTCTACTCCTTTAAGGCTTTCCACGATGCGATCGCCGAATACGCCGACATGGCGCAAAACTATGCGGGTACGTTTTGCCGAGGTCCGCAGGTGCTCAACCTTACCGCGCTCAACGGCCTTGTGGCATTCCTTTTGCCCGTGGCGCTACTGTTGGCACCGGGCGAGACGGACTTCGCGCACTTTATGGTCAACTTTACGTTTTACGCAATCTTTTCGGCCGTGGTGCCGACGGCCATGACCAAGCTTATGTTTGTGGGCGAGGCGTCTCAGATGAGTGCGGATTCGCTGGCTCGCATCCGAAGCGTTATGGATTCCAAGCGGCTCTCCGTGCCTGCCCAGCCCAAGCACCCTGCTGGCAGCGATGTGCGCTTTGAGGACGTGAGCTTTACCTACGAGGGTGCCGAAGCGCCTGCCGTCGATCATGTGAGCTTTAGCATTCCCGCAGGCAGCACCCTTGCGTTGGTTGGTCCCTCGGGCGGCGGTAAGTCGACCTGCGCAAGCCTGATCCCGCGTTTTTGGGATGTTTCCTCGGGTCGTGTGCTCGTGGGCGGCGTAGACGTTCGCGACATGGATCCGCACGAGCTCATGGACCAGGTCGCCTTTGTGTTTCAGACCAACCAGCTGTTCCGCCAAACACTTGCCGATAACGTGCGCGCCTCCAAGCCTGGGGCCACTGACGACGAAGTGCGCGCGGCCCTCTCCGCAGCTCAGTGCGACGACATTGTGGCCAAGTTTCCACAGGGCATCAATACCATGCTCGGTGCCGGCGGAGCATATCTTTCGGGCGGCGAGGTCCAGCGCGTGGCACTTGCCCGCGCGATCCTTAAAGACGCGCCTATCGTGGTGCTCGATGAGGCCACAGCATTTGCCGATCCCGAGAACGAGGCGCTCATCCAGCGCGCCTTTAGCAAGCTGGCAGCGGGTCGCACGGTCATTATGATTGCGCACCGACTCTCGACTGTAGTGGGCGCAGACCAAATCGTGGTGCTCAACCAGGGCAGCGTGCAGGAGTCGGGTACCCATGCCGAGTTGCTGTCCCAAAACGGTCTATACGCCAAGATGTGGGCCGAATACGAACAGGCCGCGAGCTGGAAGATCACTGCTGCCGCGGATGCCGCCGTCACGAAGGGAGGCGAGGCCTAAATGTTCGCCTCATTCCAAAAGAAGTACTTCCTATCCGATAAAGGCGTCGCCGGCGTAAAACGCGGCATTTTCTGGACCGCACTCACCAATCTCATTACCATGACCGGCATGGGCTTATTGTTCCCGGTCATGGCCGGTTTTGTCGAACATCTCGCCACCGGTGCCGACCTGCCGGATGCCCTGCCGATCGTGGGCGGCCTCCTGGTCTTTTTCGTGTTGCTCTTTGCCTCTAACTGGCAGCAGTATTACTACATCTACTGCATCTTTTACGAGGAGTGCGGCAAGCAGCGCATGGGGATTGCCGAGCGCTTGCGCAAACTGCCGCTGTCGTTTTTTGGCCGTCGTGATCTGGCCGATCTAACCGAAACCATCATGGGCGACGTTCAGACTATGGAGCACGCCTACAGCCACGTGCTGGGAGAGCTTTGGGGTGCCATCATCGCAAGCGCCATTGTGTTCGTGGCGTCGCTGTTCTTTTGCTGGCAGCTGGCGATCGCGGCGTTTTGGAGCGTTCCCGTGGCCTTTGCCGTGCTGTATCTGACGCGCGGCCCCATGACCCCGGTGTTCGACCGCGTGCGCGCCGAGAAGGTCAAGGTCACCGAGGCGATCCAGGAGACGCTCGACTGCGTGCGCGAGATCC
>OIEV01001069.1_pt1 | contig 13349 bp, 9 predicted proteins | sample 1581881 | NCBI WGS metagenome assembly OIEV01 (sample SAMN03279760, study PRJEB24777) | human gut metagenome | isolation source: fecal sample PR121 from 1 month old male Malay infant, vaginally delivered... | place: Singapore | collected 2005-09-16 | reverse complement strand
AATCATGTATCGCGACAAAGCGACGGCCCGGCAGGCCGCCGACCAGAGCTGGCGTGAACGCGGCACTGAACTATGGGTGTATCGGTGCGAATTCTGCGGAACCTGGCATCTCACACATCGCGATCCAGCGCGAAAGGGCGTTACCAATCGCTGTTGCAGTATCTTTTAATATCATTCGATATTGCTGACATTGCAACAAGAAATCTCAATAGAAGATTGCAAAAAAGATTGGCTATCATGCGATATGTGATAGCCAATCTTTTTGTATTTTTGGGGGAATATCAATCGCCATATATCGACAATATATTGCGATAATCCAAGAATATTTGATGATTAGTCGGTGATGTCGGCTTTGTAGAAGTTCACGTAGGAACGGCTCGGCGTCGGACCGCGCTGACCCTGATAATGCGAGCCGGTGCCTTGCGAACCGTACGGATGTTCGGCGGGGGAGCTGAGCTGGAAAAAGCACATCTGGCCGATCTTCATGCCCGGCCACAACTTCACCGGCAATGTCGACACATTCGACAATTCCAACGTGATATGACCCTCGAAACCAGGGTCGATGAAGCCTGCGGTGGAATGTGTGAGAATGCCCAAGCGGCCCAGTGAGCTCTTGCCTTCCAGGCGGGCGGCAATCGTCGGATCAAGCTTCACGTACTCCCACGTGGAACCCAATGCGAACTCACCCGGATGCAGAATCCACGGTTCGCCCGGAGCCACCTCGAACTGCTCGGTCAGCTCGCCCTGATTCTCAGCCGGATCGACATACGTGTACGCATGATTGTTGAACAGACGGAAGAAACGGTCCAAACGCACGTCAATGGAAGCGGGCTGCACCATTTCCGGGGTCCACGGATCGAGTGAAATATGACCTTCGGCCTGCGCGGCGAGAATGTCGCGATCGGACAGCAGCATCGAAACTCCTTATTGCCAGGCACGCGAATGTGCCGGTATGGCGCTCGCCAACATTCGAACGTTCGCATGGTTGAGCGTGCGAATGCCGGCAATTGCGAAATGATTATTAGCTGGCTCTAGTCTAACGCGGTATCGCTATATCGTGGCTTATATCGGGTTGTAACGATTGCCGTGTGCTTGGTACGCAAAATCCGTTGCATCGGATTTTTCTGCAGGATTTTTCTACGGGATTCTTCCGCAGGATTTCTTACAGGATTCCCGGCGCGATATCATGCGCGGCAAGCCAGTCGCGCAAATCGCTGAACTCGTTGAGACTGACCGCATGATCGAGTCCACGGTAGCTTTTCGACGTGAGGAACGTATGCTCGTCCAGCCAAGCGGCGGTTGCGAAAAGCTCCGGCATCGGAATCACGGTATCGTTCTTGCCATAGCCGTAGAACACAGGAATATTCAATTCCGCGACATGACTGTCGGCCGGCGCGCTACCGGCGACGATTCCCGGCGCAAGGAAGCCGGAAAGCGAGATCGACGCGGCGTACCGTTCCGGATGGACGCGCAACAAATGAATCGCCAGCAAACCGCCCTGCGAAAAACCGATCGGCACTACAGCGCGATCTTCGGGAACATTGCGCGCAACCCAATCGTCAATGGCCTGAGCGGCAGCATAAGCGTCTCGATCCAGGTCTTCGCCGGACGGCACGCAATCATGGAACCACGAATACGCGCCCTGACCGAAACCGAATTCACCGGAACCAGCCTCCTGCAGCACGAGCGGCGCGCGCAATGAAGCAAAATCGTTATAAGGAGCCACGTAACGCATCATGTCGGCCAAATCGGCCTCATTGGAGCCCCAACCGTGCAGGCAGAGGAACAGCGGGCGTCGTGGAGCCGCATTGCCGCCCCCGCGCGAATACTGTACGTGCGTGACCTGCAGCGGCTCGCCGAACCTCCCTGGAACCACCTGCGATTCGCGCCCGATCAGACCGGTCGGGGTGTTTGGGTTGCTGGAGTCGTGGGAATCACTGGTCTCGTGCTCGCGTATTTCACTCATGCCTCCAATATACCCGTTCCAGCGGGGCAATCCTCCCAGTCACTGGAAGGATTGGGACGTTGGGCGGCTTGCCAGCGGGGTGATTGTTCCAGTGAGTGGCGGTTTCTGGACTTTGAGTGAGCTGCCAGCGGGCGGATTCTCCCACTGGCTGGAGGAATCTGGACTCTGGATGGCTTGTAAGCGGGATGATTGTGCCAGTGGGTGGAGGTTTTGGGACGTTGGGCGGCTTGCTGGCGGGCAGATGTTCCCACTGGCTGGAGGAATCCACCCGTTGAGGGCAAAAAGAAACCCCGGTGGAGAGAAAACCACCGGGGAGAGAAAGGAGAGAGAAGAAGAAAGGGTTCAATTGTCGGGAACTGCTGTGGGTTCCTGGTCGGCTCTTTTGCTGACATCTCCTATATAAACAGACGATGCTGAGTACATGTCTGGTGTTTTCTGGGAAATATCTGAGAATTTCAATTCCCTCATGTTTTAGATTGTGGAATGGCCTCCAGTTTGCCGCCTTCCACGCCGTGTTCCGTTCCTACAGTTGTCTCGTCCCCCACGTTTCCACAGTTCGTCCGCAGACAAACTCGCTGCGGATCACCGGCTCACGCCAGCTTGCTGATCCCATCAGATCAGTTGGATGCTAGATCTGCGCGTCGGCGTCCACGCTCATCACATACACGTTGCGTCGCAGCTGCTTGGATTGCGCGCGCGTAATGTCACCCGCCTCGTACATGTCTTGGATCACACCCAGCTCGATACCGTAGCTTTCGCGCTTCACCTCTTCCGCCTGCGCCTGCGCCTCCGCGCTCGTGCCCACATTCGGGCGCGACCTCAGCGTAGCCTCGCCTCGTCGGTAATCCAGCAGCAGTGCCGAGCAATGTTCCGTATTGTACGTGTCGCGGCCCATCTCCTCATACAGGCGGTCGATCACATGTTCGATGGCATCCACCTGCACCGCGCGGGTGTGCGCGAACAGCTCGTCGTCGCTGAACAGCGGGGTAGTGCGGCGAATGCGGCTGTTCACACGCTTCACCACCGTGCCCAAACGCCTCTGCAACGCCCTGAAGCGGCCTTTGACTCGCCAGATGGTGCGTCCGGAATTATGTTCCGTTTCGATATGGCGCAGAGAGCTCATGATCTGGTCGAGCAGGCGCTCGCATGCTTCGATTTCCAGATCGTGCGCTGCCTTGTCGTCGTTCGTCGTCGCCTTGACTTTCGCCAGTCGCGCCTTGACGTATTCCTTCTCCCAGTTGAGCGCGTCGATCTGCAGTTGCATATACCCTTGCGGATCGATTTCTCCGATGCGCTGCTTCAGTCGTGTGATACGTTTCGTATACGAGTCGATGATCATCAGCACCGCACGACGATTGTCGGGTGTGACTCGTCCCGTCAGTTCCTCCACGGTCCGTCGCAGCACTTCGATGGTGATTTCGGTCATTTCCACGGAAGTGTCTTTATTGCGATTCGGCGCCAGCAGCGGCAGCAGGAAGTTGGCGAGCAGCAAGGTTACGACGATCACGCCACCTGCGATGAAGATCAGTTCGTCACGCATGGGGAACCACGCGCCTCCCGTAATGGTGTACGGGATCGTGAACATCAATGACAGGGTGATGGTGCCTTTCGGCCCGCCGAACGTCATGACCGCGGCCGAACGCCAACGTTGCGCCGTCATCTTGCGTCGCTTGCCGGTGACGGTATCTCGCGCGAGACGTAGCATCAATGAAATCCACAGGAATCGCATGATGATTACCACTGCGGAAACCGTAAGAATCGCAACCAGTAGCAGCCAATTGCTGACTTGCGGATCGTCCCAGCTTGCGCTCATCGCATTCGGCAGCAACATGCCAAGCAGAATGAACACCGTGCCGTTGAGCGTGAACGAGAATACCCCCCATACGCTTGACGAAACAATGTTGGTGCGAGCCACATTCGGGCCGATGCCGGTGCGATCGAAACGGATGATCAAACCGGCCGTCACCACCGAAAGAATGCCGGAAACATGCACCGCTTCCGCACCCAAATACAGAATGAACGGCAGGAACAATTCCATCAAAATACGGCTTGTGGTCGTCTCCCAGCCGAAAGATCGCAACGATTCAAATAACAGGTCGGCGACCATGCCTACTGCCAAGCCGAAAATGGCGCCGCCGAAGAATGAGAACACGAACTGTGCGGCCGAATCGCCCACTGTAAACACGCCACTGACGGCCGCCGCGATCGCGAACTGGAAGCCGACGATGCCGGACGCGTCGTTGAATAGCGATTCGCCTTTAAGCACGCTGGTTTGCCGTTGCGTAAGAGCGGCTTCCTTGCCGAGCGACGATACGGCGACCGCGTCGGTCGGTCCAAGCGCGGCGCCGAGCGCCAAAGCCGCGGCAAGGGGAATTGCGGGCCATACGGCATGCAGTGCGAAACCAACGGCCACCATGGTTGCGATCGCTAGTCCAATTGCCAATGAAAGCGACAATGTAACGGATTTCAAAAGCTCGCTTTTATCGATTTCATGCGCTTCCAAATACAGCAGCGGCGCGATGAACAGCACCATGAACAGTTCCGGATCGAGCGTGACGTTCGGGAAAAACGGCAATTGCGACGCCAGCGCACCCAACGCGATCTGCACGAGCGGTGTGGAAACCTTGGGAATGAAACGGCTGAGGAATGAAGATAGTACGACGGCGGCGATAATACATACAATCAACTCGAATGCCGCCAACGTGCCTCCTTTTTGCGCGTTTTCTTCAATCTCTTCCAGCCTACCAAGAGGTATTTATGGGCGTGTTTCGTCTTTCGCTTCACGCGAGCGGAACCGTATAGTGGCGGGTATGCAGTGGAGTGACGACATGGAGCTGGCGATTGAATTGGCCCGCGAGGCCGCCGCGGAAGGCGAGGTACCGGTCGGTGCCGTCGTGCTTGACGCTGGGGGAGCGGTGATCGGCAGTGGCCGTAATCTGCGCGAGGCGCACGCCGATCCGTTGGCGCACGCCGAGGTCAAGGCCATGACGCAGGCCGCTCGGTCGCTTGGTACGTGGAATCTTGCCGATTGCACGTTGATTGTTACCTTGGAGCCGTGCCCGATGTGCGCCGGCGCGTGCCTGCAAACGCATGTCGGACGAATCGTGTTCGGCGCGTGGGATGCCAAGTTGGGTGCATGCGGTTCGATTTGGGACATTCCTCGCGACCCGCATGTCGGTCATGTTCCGGAAGTTATCGGCGGCGTTCGTGAATCGGAATGCGCACGATTGATGACTGATTTTTTCGCTGGAAAACGATAATTGCGATTTTGTAGTCGCAAAAACGTAAGAAATATTGAAATGCCAAGTAAATCTTGGTAAAGATGATTGCGATTTCAACGGTAATGTTTACGTAATAATATTTCTTGCGATTCTATGGTCGCAAGAAATACTTTCCGACAGAAAGAAACACGCTCGGCGACGTCAACAAATGAAGCTTGTCATACCATCGAAGGTGACAATACAAGGCAATCGCAATATGTAAAGGATGCTGCAATGACGCTCATTCAGACCTTCCATGGCAACGCTACCAACGGTACCGAACTCACTGCGGTCTACGCCGAACAGCCAGCCGCAAACGTGGCGTTCGCACTCGTATTCCCCGGCAATGATCTGCCGCGACTCGTGCATTGGGGTCGCCCGCTCGCAGCCCCGGCAACCGTGATCGACATGTTCGACGCGCAAATGCCACAGCGTGTTTCTGGCGCACTCGACTACACCTCATGGCCGAGCGTGCTGCCCACGCAATCCGAATCCTGGATCGGCGCAACCCGCTTTGATGTGCGTCGCGACGGCGTGGAACTGTTCTGCAAGTTCGCAGTCAGCAACATCACCGCCGAAACCGTGGCGGCTGGCAAAACCTACGTCATGGGCGAAAAAGACGGATACCCGAACTGGAGCGTGGCCGACGAACCCAAGCAAACCCCAACCGTCACCGTCACCGCCGAAGACGAGGAACAGCATGTGAAACTCATCTGGACCTGCGAACTCGACGAAACCGGCCTCATCCGCCAGAACGCCGAAGTCGTGAACACCGGCGAAGACCAGCTCGAAGTCGGCAAGATCGAACTCGCATTCACCGTGCCGGCCGACGCCAACGAAATCCTCACCACCACCGGCCACCATCTGCGCGAACGCTCCCCGCAGCGCCAGGACTTCACCCTCGGCCGCTTCGCCAAAGCATCCATGGCCGGACGCCCAGACTTCGATGCCACCCTGCTGCTCAGCGTCGGCGAAAAAGGCTTCGGCTTCACGCACGGCAACGTCTACTCCGCACACGTGGCATGGAGCGGTAACAGCGTGCTCTCCGCGGAACGCCTGCCATACACCAGCGGCGTGATCGGCGGCGGCGAAGTACTGTTCGGCGGCGAAATCAGCCTCGCCAATGGAGAGTCCTACACCACTCCATGGCTCATCGGCTCCTATGGCGAAGGCCTCAACGAAGTCGCAGCCCGCTTCCACAGCTACATTCGCCGAGTGCACCGTGACTGGCTTGCTGAACACAACATCGCGCCCAAGCCGCGCCCGGTCATTCTCAACACATGGGAAGCCGTCTACTTCAACCACGATTATGACACCCTCACCGCACTCGCCGACAAGGCCGTGGAAAGTGGTGTGGAACGCTTCGTCGTGGACGATGGCTGGTTCGGCTCCCGCCGCGACGACACCTCCGGCCTCGGAGATTGGCAGATTTCGCAGGACGTGTGGCCCGACGGCGACAAGTCGCTCAAGGCGCTTGCCGATTACGTGCACGGCAAGGGACTCGAATTCGGTCTGTGGTTCGAACCGGAAATGGTCAACCCTGATTCCGACCTGTTCCGCGCACACCCCGACTGGGTGTTGAAGCCCACCGAAGGCCGTCTGCCCATGCAAGGACGTACCCAGCAGGTCGTGGACCTGACCAATCCGGACGCCTACGACTACATTTACGGCGCAATGGACAAGCTCGTCGGCGAACTCGGCATCGACTACATCAAGTGGGATCACAACAAACTCGTCACCGAAGCTGTCTCCCCACGCACCGGACGCCCGGCAGTGCACCAGCAGACGCTCGCCGTATATCGCATTTTCACTGATCTGAAGGCCGCGCATCCAGGACTTGAAATCGAAAGCTGCTCTTCCGGCGGTGGCCGCGTGGACCTCGGCATCCTCGAAGTGGCCGACCGCATTTGGGGATCCGACTGCGTCGACCCGGTGGAACGCGCCGACATCCAGCGCTACACCTCGTTGCTCGTGCCGCCGGAAATGATCGGCGAACATGTGGGCGCATCCCCGGCGCACTCCACGCACCGCGCCACCACGCAGGAACTGCGTATGGCCATGGCCTTCTTCGGACACATGGGCATCGAATGGAACCTGCTCAAGGAACCGCAGGAAGATATCGACAAGCTCGCCGAATGGGTCGCCGAATTCAAGAAGCATCGCGAATGGTTCGCTGTCGACACAGTCGTGCATTCCGACGCAGCCGATCCGGCAGTGCGCTTGGACGGTGTGGTCATGCCTAACCAAGCGGCCGCCATCTACCGTTTCACCCAGCTCACCACCTCGCAGACCTACCCGGCCGCGCCGGTACGCCTGCCCGGACTCGACCCTGACAAGGTGTATGAGGTGTCGCCGCTTGACGTGAGCCTCGACCTCGCCAAGCAAGACATCGCCAACGGACAGAGCCCGCTCGGCTGGTGGAAGGCCGGAGGCGTGAGGATGACCGGACGCGCGCTCGCCACGTACGGCATCCGCCCGCCGGCACTGCACCCGGCGCAAGCAGTCCTTTTCAAGGCCGTGCTTGCGCCCGTCGAGAGCGCCGAATAGCGCGCTCTCTCCCCTCACCTACGGGAAGCCCACTGGGCTTCCCGCTTAACGGTTCGGCAAGCAGTCCTTTTCAAGGCCGTGCTTGCGCCCGTCGAGAGCGCTGAATAAGCCGTAATCGCATAACAAAAATCCTCCCTGAAACAAAGGGGAGGATTTTTTGTATTGCAAGACAATCAATCGCAATCAATCAGCCAACATATTGCCGAATTGCCTGTGATGCGGCAGCCTTGGCCCACAAAGCCCAATCGTGGTCGGGAATTTCAAAATCCACTGGCGCGGCCTGGCTATGCCGATACATGTTGATGCCGTTACGCAAGTCGTCAATGCCGAATTTCGCGATGAACGACGATTCTCCGGCGATCATGATTTTGTCTGGCATGGCAAGATTGGCGATGGTCGCCACCAGGGTGCCGAGACGGAAGCAGGTGCGGTTCACCAGATTCGTCGCTTGCGGTTTGTTCGCGCGTGCGTCACGTGCGAAATCGTCGAATGATGCGGGATGTCCGATGATTTGCGAATATTCCGCCGCGATCGAGTTGTCGGACAGGCATTGCGCGCATCCCTTGTGTCCGGAAACACAACGCGGCCCATCCGGATCGACCAGAATATGCCCGACCAAACCGTAACTTTTATCCGGACAGCTTACCAGCTCGCCGTTGAACGTCAACGAATAGCCGACGCCCGCGCCGAACGTCAGCACCGCGAAGCTATCCAATCCAACGCCCGGTCCAAACAGGCAGGCGTCAACCACCAACGAATCGATATCGTTGTAAATTCCGGTAGGCAATCCGGTCGCCTCACGAACCATGACGGAAAGTTCCACGGGCTGCGACCAGTGCATGAACGGTGCGAACGTCACCACGGTACCGTCGACAATATGCCCGCCAAGCGAGATTCCCACAGCGCACGGTTTCGGCCAGCCCGCCATCTCCGCCTCGTCGGAACAGTCGGTCGTCAGTTGTTTGATCAGCGCGACCACGGTCTGCGGGGAAGCGTCTTCGATTTCCAGATCATGGCATCCGGTGATGATCTGCCCGATTGCGTTGACCGCAACTGCCGAAATATGCGTCGCGTTGATTTTCATGCCAACGAAAGATCGCGCATTCGCAATCACCTGCAATCCGGTTTGCGGGCGGCCGCGACGTTCCGTATTTTCTTTCTGCACGAAACCTTTCGGCAGTTTGCCGGCCTTGCCGGACGGCATCGGCGTCTCCTCAATCACGCCCGCATAAATCAGATCGCTGGTAATTCGGGAAACAGCACCCTGCGAAAGTCCTAAAATCTGCGCCGACGTAATGCGTGAAATCGGACCATATTTCATGATGCAAGCCGCGACTTTATGGGTATATTCCGAGCCTTCAAACCACTGTGGCAGAGGTGAAACCGCCATCTGAACCATCCTTCGTGCTCCCGTTCGCGCACATCGTGCGTCAAATTACTTTCTCAGAGTAACAAAATCTCGTCGTTTTTGTTTTCCGCCCCGCACAGGCGCGCTGAGTTGGGAATGAAAACCGCCCCCCTCTATAATTCTCAGTAACGGTGGTGTGGTAAGGAAGCCGCTCCACCGTAATAGAGAAAAAATACAAAGGAGTCGAGAATGAAACCTGATTCCACCACTAGTGTAGGTAAATTCAGGAGGATTGTATACCGCGCTCTCACGGCCACATGCGCAATCGCGTTGACGGCCGGCCTTGCAGGTTGCGGCAACAGCACCGCTGGAACCGTCACTTTGGATTTCTTCCAATTCAAAGCCGAAGCAGCGGACTGGTTCACCGCAAAAGCAAAGGAATTTGAGAAAACCCATCCCAGCATCAAAGTCAACGTCAACAATTCGTCCGACGCAACCACTGATTTGCGTACGCGACTCGTGAAAAATCGTGAACCCGACGTCATCACCATCAATGGCGACATTAATTTCGGCATGCTCGCCGAAGCGGGTGTTTTCCACGATTTCACCGACGATGACATCGTCGACGAACTCAATCCAGGCATGGTGAACATCGCCAAGAGCCTTGTACAAACCAACGACGAATCCAAGAAGCGCCTGTACGGCCTGCCGTATGCGGGCAACGCGTCCGGCTACATCATCAACGCTGACGTGTGGGAAGAAGCGGGCGAGGATCCCGACAATCCACCGCAGACGTGGAGCGAATTCATCGACCTGCTGCAACGCTTCAAGAGCAAGGGCATTGTACCGATCGAAGCGAGCACCGCTGATCCGTGGACACTCCAGGCGCCGCTGGCGTCACTCAACTCCACGCTGGTACCGGAATCCGAATATCTTTCCCTCAAAGACGGATCGAAGAAATTCTCCGACCTGTGGGGCACTGTCAGCGATCAGCTGGTCGAGATCTACCAGAACTACACGCAGAAGAATCCGGCCGTCACTTACCAGCAGGCCACGCAGGATCTGGCCGCAGGCAAAGCCGCGATTCTGCCACTCGGCACCTACGCGATTCCGCAGATCCGACTCATCAACAGCGATGCCAACTTGCGTTTTGCGCAAATGCCGGCAACCGACGATGCCAGCGAACAGCAACTCACCGCAGGCGATGACGTGATCCTGACCATGGGCGCACACACCAAGCACGAGAAGGAAGCGCGCGAATTCATCGACTTCCTGATGAACGACGAAAACATCAAGGACTACTCCAAGCAGCAGTCCGCCTTTACCCCCTACAAAGACACGTATGTGGGCGATGAAGCGCTGAACGGCGTGCTTGACTTCTACCAGGCGGGCAAACTGGCCGACTTCTGCGACCATTACGTGCCAGCCAGCATCAACATCGCAGGCTTCCTGCAGACGCTGGTTCAGTCGGGCAACACCGAAAAATTCCTGAACAGCATGCAATCCGAATACGACAAGATCGAAGCCAGAAACTTCAGGTGAGAGGAGGAACGGACATGACTACCGCACATACTGCAAATACTGCGAAGGGATCTGCAAAAACTTCCAAGAATAAGGTTTCGAAATATTCCAAGCGCAAGGTCGATCCGGCATTTTATTGGATGACCGTTCCGGCTGCGATTCTGGTGTCCATCTTCCTGTATTGGCCGTTCCTGCAGGGCGCGGCATACTCGTTCACTAATTCGCAGGGTTACGGTGATTTTAAATTCATCGGATTGAAGAATTATATTGCGATGTTCCAGGATTCTCGCGTCGGTCACGCGTACCTGTTCACTATTCTCATCGCAGTTTTGATTACGCTCGGCACGAATATTCTCGGCATGTTCCTGGCGGTGCTGCTGAATTCGAAAATCGCATTCAAAAATGGATTCCGTGCGATTTTCTTCATTCCGTACACCCTGTCGGTGCTGGTGATCGGCTACGTGTTCAAGTACATTTTCATGACGCCGCTGCCGGCGCTCGGCCAGGCGCTGCATATTGATTGGCTGTCGACGTCGATGATTTCCAATCCGGATTTGGCATGGTTCCCGATTGTGTTCCTGTCGATCTGGCAGGGCGTTGCCTACTCCACACTGCTGTACTTGGCTGGCCTACAGACCATCGACAACGAGATTTACGAGGCGGCCGCGATCGACGGTGTGAACGCTTGGCAGAACTTCTGGCAGATCACCTTCCCGCTGATTGGCCCGTTCTTCACCATCAACATGGTGTTGAGCCTCAAGAATTCGCTCGGCGCGTTCGACCAGATCATGGCATTGACCAAGGGCGGCCCGGATTCCAAGACCGAAACCGTCTCGTATCTGATCTTCCAGAACGGCCTTGGCAATGGCGAATACTCCTACCAGATGGCGAACGCGGTCACGTTCTTCATCGTGCTGGCAATCCTGGCCTTCGTGCAGCTGAAGTTCTTCAGCGGCAAGGAAAAGGTCTGAGCAAGGGTCTGAAAGTCTGAAGGTAAAGAGGAAATATCATGACTAGCGCAACTGTTGCAAAGACTGCAAAGACTGGCGTTCAAGCGCAAGCAAAGCCGGAGAAAATCCGCAGGGATCATAAGGTCAACTGGTGGCTGACCGCGGTTGTGACGGTGTTGAGCCTTACCGTGCTCGTGCCGTTGTATTTCGCTGTGGTCACCGCGTTGAAGACGCCGGGCGAGGCTGGCACGTTCAGCTTGCCGACCACGTGGGAATGGCATAATTTCGCCGACGCATGGAATAAGGTGAACTATCCGAAGGCCGCACTTAACTCCGCGATCATCACCGTGTGCGCGGTGGTGTTGACGCTGCTGACGAACACGTTCGTCGCGTATGCTGTGGCACGAAATATGGATAAGCGATTCTTCCGCTTCCTGTATTACTTCTTCCTTGCGATGATGTTCGTGCCGTTCACGGTGATCATGCTGCCGGTCGCGAAGGAAATGGGTACGTTGCATCTTGATAATCAGCTTGGTTTGATTATTCTGTACACGATTCTTGGCATCGGCACCAACCTGTTTATTGCGATTGGTTTTATTCGTTCGATTCCGATTTCGTTGGAAGAGGCGGCTCGTATCGACGGTGCTTCCACCTGGCGTATTTTCTGGACAATCATTTTCCCGCTGATGGGTCCGATTAATGCCACGATTGCGATTTTGACCGCACTGTGGGCTTGGAACGACTTCCTGCTGCCGTTGATCACGCTGACTGATCAGAGCAATCAGACGATTCCGCTCGCACAGTACGTGTTCCAAAGCCAGTTCACGTCGAACTATCCGATGGCCTTCGCGTCCTATCTGATGGCCATGGCTCCGGTCCTCATCGTCTACATCTTCGCCCAGAAGTGGGTCGTCGGTGGAGTGATGAGGGGAGCCGTTAAGTGAACAGCCCAGTGGTCTGTTCATAGGCTCTCCCTGAGCGAGCCGATAGGCGAGTGAAGGCAGGGACAACGCGGCCGTAGGCCGTCCGTTCAGGAAGTAACACTTCACAGCACCGAGCGGGACTGGCCTATCCCACTCCCCAGCGCGGGACGTTCCATTTCCCTTTCTGGAACGTCCCGCGTTTTTATTTTTGCGGATTGGTTTTTCGCGTCCGTAAGAAGCGTATTCTTTTCTTGCTTTGCACAACTCGCCGCGGGAAAGAAAGAAAAACAGGGTTGCATACCATAGGGGAGTAGGCAAAATCGATCTTCTGCATGAAGCTGACATGAGCTGAAAACGGGCAGAGTCAGTCACGAAAGATCGAACGAAAATCCAACAAACGTCAAGCAAAGGAGCTCCACGACATGACGAATTTCAATCGTTCCACCCTTCCCGACACCGTGCGTTCCAACGGCGCGACCCCGAACCCGTGGTGGGCCAACGCGGTGGTGTATCAGGTGTATCCTCGTTCCTTCCAAGACACGAACGGCGACGGCATCGGCGATCTGAAGGGCATCACCAGCCGTCTTGACTATCTGGCCGATCTTGGCGTGGACGTGGTGTGGTTGAGCCCGGTCTACAAGTCGCCGCAGGACGACAACGGCTACGACATTTCCGATTATCAGGATATCGATCCGCTGTTCGGCACCTTGGAGGATATGGACGAGCTGCTTGCCGAAGCGCACAAGCGCGGTCTGAAGATCGTGATGGATTTGGTGGTCAACCACACGTCCGACGAGCATGCTTGGTTCCAGGCTTCCCGCGACAAGGACGATC
>OIEV01001064.1_pt1 | contig 13383 bp, 10 predicted proteins | sample 1581881 | NCBI WGS metagenome assembly OIEV01 (sample SAMN03279760, study PRJEB24777) | human gut metagenome | isolation source: fecal sample PR121 from 1 month old male Malay infant, vaginally delivered... | place: Singapore | collected 2005-09-16 | reverse complement strand
GTTTCAGATATTACTTGTGTATCTGATAGGCTTGAGACTTATGCGAAAGATAAAGCCGGTCAGTTTGATGTTGTTACTGCTAGAGCACTCGCTTCTCTTCCGGTTCTGATTGAGTATGCTCGACCATTCTTAAAAATGGGTGGCACTCTTCTCGTCAGCAAGGGTCTTCCTGATGAATCTGAAGTCTCGTCTGGCTTGAAAGCTTGTTCCATATGTGGCTTCAAGCTCGTTGACTGCCAGGAGTTTGATCTTCCTCATGATCTTGGTCACCGAGTTATTCTCTCTTTTAAAGTGGTTTCTAAATCTAAGGTTAAACTTCCTAGGCAGAACGGCCTAGCTCGAAAGGCCCCGCTTGCATAATGTTTCACGTGAAACGCTTCCAATAGCCGGCATCTTGCCGGCTTATTTATTATCAGTCAAAGGATGTGTCTTTGATCGCCCGCTTAGATTTGTTTCCTCTTAAACTTCGATGCTCTACGCTCTTATAAATCGGCAAATTAACTATAATCTGGACGATCCTTCATTGATTGCTGTTTGAATCGATGCATCGAGGTTATATATATCTGTATGGAATTGATCATGATTGTATCTATGTAAGTGAATTGATACTTACCTTATTCATAGTAATTAAAGAACGAATTACTGAGATTCCTGTTAGCAGCTTAAATCATGTTTTGTTGGATTGTTTACTCCGGTATTGAACAACTTATTATCATTAATAGCACTATGTATTAAATTGAAGCTTGTTATCTAATCTATTCAGTTTGCAGCGCGATATCTCTGTCTCATCTCAATTGTTAGATTGATAAGAAGAGACCAATCACTTCACTGAGTTGAATGGCAGCGTCTTGTCTAGCCAGTTAAAATGATTATTCGCGTAAATATCTATCGCAGAGTGTTTTGATTCCATGCTTTTACATGGTTTAAGTATGGACGCTGACTAGATGAGCCGTGATTTAGTATTAGCAGCTATACGTCACATTGATATTTCCGGTAGCGCTTCAATGATTTAAGTAATTACATATTTGCTGATGATTGATTTACTAAATAAGATATAGCTATTATGCAACTGTTTGATTTGGCGTATTCGATTTTATCTCAAGGTAAATCGCATATAGATGAATTGTTGTTTGATTGGGACTCTATATGTGCATTGCGAAGTTTCATACAATTTATCACTCGCAATATTTGTACTGTTGAATCTTAAGATCAATATTATTAACTCATGATAACTGTATGTTGTGAGCTACTTGCGCAAAAAATTAATATAGTTGCCTGTATTTGTCAATTACTTTGCAATCCATTAGCTATAATCGGTTGGATACGATATTTATGGTTCTTTATATGGCAACATTGCTATATAGAATCGTAGTAAGAAGTTAGTTTGTACGATTTCAGCTTGAAGAAATTTGCGCAGAATATTTAGTTGACATTCATTATATCGCGGTTAATCTTACGCAAAAGATTGTCGATAGCAGCTGTAGTGTGATTTCGTTTTGTACTTCACTTATTTATGCTCTGAATAGTCTTGCTCAATAACTGAATTCATGGAACGTTGTTCGTTAATCGACTATCGAATGGATTCTGCTTGCTCATATTGACGTAGTCGATTATCTGCAATTGCCAATCTGGACCTACTTCACTAAAGAGCAGTCAGTTTTGATTGAATGTTTCACGTGAAACGTTGTATTCTATAGGAGTTAAACCTGAGCATGTTTCACGTGAAACATATTCCATGGGGCCAAATACAGTAATGAATAATAGGAGGACAACGTGGGGTTTCGCGACATTAGCCGTTCAAAAAGTGAAAAAGATACGCGCGTAATCGCGATTATCAACCAGAAGGGCGGTGTTGGAAAGTCTACCACTGCAGTAAATCTTGCTGCAGCACTTGGTGAGCAGAACCGCAAGGTTCTTATTGTAGATTTTGACCCGCAGGGAAACTCTACGAGTGGCTTTGGAATTGATAAAGAGGAGCTTACCCAGTGCGTATATGACGCTATCTTGCATGATGTGCCGGCAGAAGAGATTATCCAGGAAACATCTTGCAAGAAAGTGTTCGTTGTCCCTGCAACAATACAGCTTGCTGGGGCTGAAATTGAGCTTGTTTCTGCAATGGCGCGTGAAACTCGATTAAAAGACATGATCGACCCTATCAAGGACGAATTTGACTTCATCTTTATCGATTGCCCGCCTTCTCTTGGATTGCTTACCATTAATGCGCTCGCCGCAGCTGATAGCGTGCTCATTCCAATTCAATGTGAGTACTATGCCCTTGAAGGCGTTACAAAGCTTCTTGAGTCGATGAGAATGGTTAAGGGCCGCATCAACAAGGATCTTGATACCTTTGGTGTTCTTCTTACGATGTACGATTCGCGTACATCGCTTTCTAATCAGGTTGTTGAGGAAGTAAGGCGTTACTTTGGAAATCTTGCTTTTAAGACATTGATCCCACGTTCCGTTAAGGTTTCCGAAGCCCCTTCATATGGACTTCCAATTATTAAATACTCTCCTAGCAATAAGGGAGCTCGTGCATATATGAACCTTGCAAGAGAGGTGATTCGTCGTGCCTAGTCCTAAGAAAAAACCTGCATTGGGAAGAGGTCTTGGATCCCTTATGGGTGAAGCCCAGTCTGAGACAGGCTTTGTTGAGCAGAAGGAAGAAACCAAGGTTCCCATTGATAAGATTAATCCTAATCCAAATCAGCCAAGAACACATTTCAATGAAACGCTCCTGAATGAGCTTGCGGATTCAATTCGTGAGAACGGTGTCCTTCAACCTCTTCTGGTGAGGAAGAAGGGTAAGGGTTATGAAATCATCGCAGGCGAACGTAGATATCAAGCCTCTAAGATAGCCGGCCTTGAAGAGCTTCCCGTGATCGTCAAGGAGGTCGATGATCAGAAGATGCTCGAGCTTGCTTTGATCGAGAATCTTCAGAGGTCCGATCTTAATCCGATTGAAGAAGCTAAGGGTTATAGGCAGCTCATCAAAGCGAGCGGCATGACCCAGGAGGCATTATCAAAAGCAGTTTCAAAGTCGCGCTCGAGCATCACAAACTCCCTGAGACTTTTGGATTTGCCGGAGCCAGTACAGCAGTATCTGTTTGATGGAAGGCTTACTGCCGGACATGCACGAGCAATTCTCGCCGTCCCTTATGAAGAGCAGCGAATAAAGTTGGCTGATAAGGTGGTCGCAGAAGGATTGTCGGTTCGAGCGACTGAAAACCTTGCTCCACTGTTTTCAGTCGGAGAAACGCCAAGGACTCCTCGTCCTGTTATGCCGCAATCGTATAAGAGGGCTGCAAGGGTTCTGCGTCAGGCATTGAATACCAACGTCAAGGTAAAGTCTTCACGTGGTAAGAATAAAATTGAGATTGAGTTCAAGGACGAGGAAGAACTTACGAGAATATTGTCTTCAATGGTATCTGGTGATGACGATGAATAGGGATCAGAAGCTTGCATTAGCAGTGTTCTCAGTAAGTGCATTGGTATCTGCGGGCATTGCCATTCTGGTTGCATTAAATAAGGATGAGATTCATGAGAGGATCACCGAGATAAAAAGCGACCTTCTCGCCGGTTCTCGTAGTCGTATGGATGGAATGACGGAAGAAGTGGCGATGAAGACCGCTAAACTCACTCATAATCCTAAAATCAACCAAGAGTGGGTTGAGAGACAATGGGATATGATTTAATTAGGTACCTAATTAACAGATTGTTTTGCGGGGATTCTCTTGAAGAGGGTCCCCGCTTTTTAGCACGCATACGTGACACTGCTTTCAACGAGCTTGATGTAGAGCTACGAAAAAGGACCCGGAGAGAAACTCCAGGTCCTTAGAGCAGTTCTATGTTGAGTCCCCTACTGGTCGGAGGATTTTTTAACTGCGAAACGTTGCTTAAGCTGACCGCAGGCGGCGTCGATGTCATTGCCGCGAGAATTGCGGATGGTCGTCTCGACGCCGTGCATGGTGAGACGGCGCTGAAGGGTCTCGACCTTCTCCATGGGCGACGGCTTGAGGGGGCTGTCGGGGACATCGTTTAGCTGGATCAAGTTGACGTGGCATAGCGTGCCCTGACAGAAGTCTATGAGAGCCTGCATCTCGGGGTTGTTGTCGTTTACGCCGTCGATCATGGCGTATTCGTACGTGGGGCGGCGACCGGTCTTCTCGACGTAGTCCTGAATAGCTTCGTGGAGGCGCAGGAGCGTGTGCTTCTTTACACCCGGCATAAGCTTATTGCGGGTGGACTGCACAGCGGAATGCAGGGAGATTGCCAGAGTGAACTGCTCAGGTAGCTCGGCAAAACGCTTAATACCAGGGATGACACCGCAGGTGGAAACGGTGAGATGGCGAGCACCGATCTCAAGGCCGCCTGGGGCGTTGAGCTTGCGAAGTGCAGATACAACGTTGTCGAAGTTTGCAAAGGGCTCGCCTTGGCCCATGAAGACGACGCTGGTCACTCGTTCACCAAAGTCGCGGGAGACGTGAAGGACCTGATCGACCATTTCTTGATCGGTGAGAGATCTGGTGAGGCCGTTCATGCCGGTAGCGCAAAATGCGCAGCCCATAGCACAGCCAGCTTGAGAAGAAATGCAGACAGCGAGCTTGTTCTTGCTGGGCATGCCAACGGTCTCAACGGAGACGCCGTCACTGAATTGGAGCAGGTATTTGCGGGAACCGTCACGTGAAACCTGCTTGGCGCGTTCGACGGGGATGTTGAAGCCATAGGAGTCAGCCAGCTTCTCCCTAAAGACTTTAGGCAGATTGGTCATATCATCAAACGAACATACGTTCTTATCGAAGATCCATTCACGAAGCTGCTTAGCGCGGAAAGCAGGCTGGCCAAGCTCCTTGGTAAGGGCGACCAGGTCATCTTCGGAAAGGGATCGAATGTCGCGCAGGGGTTTTGTACGTTCCATTAGCGGCCTTTCAAAGGGGGTAATAGGTAAAGATGCTTATACAATAAGGGATGCGAAATAAAGATGCGCCTGCGTATCGTGTAAAACAGCGAAAACGCCTAGATTGGACGCATGCTATCTATCGAGAAGGGTGGAGGGTGATCTCATGGTAGAGATCAATCGTGCCAAGATGCGCGTAGCAGTGCTTGCTGGAGGACGTTCGAGCGAGCGAGAGATCTCGTTCTCGTCCGGAAAAAACGTGGTCGATGCGCTGCGCACCGCCGGCTTTGGCGAGGTTGAGATGCTCGACCCCGCTTCTGAGACGTTTTTGAGCGACCTGACGGGTGGTTCGTTTGACGTGGCCTTTATCGCGCTGCATGGCGAGGGCGGAGAAGACGGTAAGATCCAGAGCGTTTTGGACTTCTGCGGAATCCCCTACACCGGATCTGACGTGACGTCGAGCGCCCTTGCGGCAGATAAGGACCTTTCCAAGGTGATGTACGAGCGCGCGGGGATTCCCGTTGCCCCCGGCGTGTCGCTGGTCCGCGGCCAGTCGTATGATTTGGACGAGATTCTGTCGATAGTGAGCGACCACTGCTTTGTGAAGCCGGCTGTTAACGGCTCGAGCTATGGCATCACCTATGTGAAGAAGGCCCAAGACCTGCAGGCGGCAATCGATGTGGCCTTTGGTTTTGGCGACAAGGTTCTTATAGAGAAGCGCATAGAGGGCACCGAGATCACCGTGGGCGTATACGGCGGCGATAACCTGCGCGCTCTGCCCATTGTCGAGATCCTCAAGCAGGAGGACGCAGACTTCTTCGACCTTCGCGTGAAGTATATCTCGCCCGATAAAATCCACCGTATTCCTGCTCAGATCTCTGAGGCGGACTACTCACGTGCCCAGGAGCTTGCGTGTGCCGCGCACCGTGCGCTGGGCTGCATGAGCGTATCGCGAAGCGACTTTATTGTGTCTGAGGAGGGCCCGGTCATCCTTGAGACCAACACCATCCCCGGCATGACGGATACGTCGCTCTACCCTGACGAGATTCGCCATACGGACGATCTGACGTTCCCTGAAGTCTGCGCCTCCTTTATCCAGATGGCCATCGACCGCGCTGAGAAGTGATACATCTGAACGCCAACACCTACAACAACATGGCCGCGGCGGTGCTTCCGGGCACCCCCGGCTTTGTTATCGAGCAGTACGCAACGCTTGCCGAGCGCGCCAAGAACCGTTCATTTGGCCTTATTGAGGATGATGTGATCGTTCTTGATACGGAGACCACCGGGCTTTCATGCGCGGAAAACGAGCTCATAGAGATTTCCGCAGCGCGTCTGCGCGGCCGCGAAGTGGTGGATCGCTTTGACACCTTTGTGCATCCCAACGGTCTAATCCCGCCGGAGATTACCGAGCTCACAAGTATTACCAACGCTGACGTGGCGCACGCCCCGCGCGCGGAAGAGGCCGTCGCCGCGCTTGAGGAGTTTGTCCAAGGATGCCCGGTTATCGCCCACAACGCAACGTTTGACCGCTCGTTTATCGAATCGGTCAAGGGCGGCGTGAGGGTGAGCGATATCTGGATTGACTCGCTGGCGCTTTCGCGCATCGCTTTGCCCCGTTTGAGTTCGCATAAGCTGGCAACCATGGCCGAGCTGTTTGGGTGTTCGGCCGTATCTCACCGCGCGTCAGATGATGTCGAGGCTCTTTGCGGAGTCTGGCGCATCTTGCTGTGCGCTCTCACGGATCTTCCCGGAGGTCTGATGAGGCTGCTGGCTGACATGCATCCTGACGTGCGCTGGCCGTATCGACCCATCTTCTCGTTCCTTGCTGGCGAGCGGCAGGGCGAGACGTTCTCTCTAGAGGCGGCGAGGGCGCAGGTTATGCAGGCGGACGCTGAGCCGGACCACATCGATGCGGACGAGCTTCCGGGTCTTACCATGCCTCGACGCGATGAGATCGAGCTGAGGTACGCCCCCGGCGGCCTGGTGAACGACATGTACTCCTCGTACGAGCCCCGCGCGGAGCAGATTGTGATGGCGTCTGAGGTGCGCGATGCGTTCGCAACGTCGACGCACCGGGTCATCGAGGCGGGAACGGGCGTTGGAAAATCAATCGCCTATCTAGTCCCAGCTGCAGAGGCGGCGAAAAGGAACAAGATCACAGTTGGCATCGCGACCAAATCAAACAACCTTACCGACCAGCTTATGTATCAAGAGCTGCCAAAACTTGCTCGTGAGCTAGATGGCGGGCTCTCGTTTTGCGCGCTTAAGGGCTTTGATCATTACCCGTGCCTGCTCAAACTCGAGTCCCTGGCTGCTGGCAGAGAGATCACTACAAACCGAGATCCGGCGGATACGCTGACCGCCATAGCGGTGCTGTATGCATTTGCCTGCCAATCCCCCACGGGTGACTTGGATTCGCTTGGCATTAGGTGGAGGAGCGTCAACAGGGCGGATCTCACCACCTCATCAAGGGAATGTGCCCGCGGGAATTGCCGCTTCTTTAACAGGGGCTGCTTTGTGCGCTGCGCTCGTCGGCGTGCTGCAAAGGCGGACATTGTTGTTACGAATCACTCACTGCTGTTTAGAAACGTTGCAGCTGATGGCAAGATTTTGCCGCCCATTCGCCATTGGATTATCGACGAGGCCCATTCGGTTGAGAAGGAGGCCCGTCGCCAGTGGGCACTAAGCGTTTCGGCAGATGAGTCACGCATGGTGTTCGAGCGCTTGGGCGGGGCTCAGTCGGGTGCACTGGGAAGGCTGACGCATGCTCTGGCATCCTCCGACGCCGCCACCTTGTTCCTGGGCCTGGGTGCCAAGGCGGCGAGCAGCGCCTCAAGGGCGTCGCTTGCAATGGCGGAGCTCTTCGAGGCCGTGCGAGAGCTATCCCGAAACGGCAAGGCGGATGGCTATGCGGACGCCAACATCTGGATAGGGCCCGAGTTGAGGGAGCACCGTGGCTGGGAGTACTTTGAGCCGACGGCGCGCACCGCTATCGATGCGCTGGACGAGGCGGGAAAGAACCTTTCCTCGCTTGCGGAGTCGGTTGGGGCGGAGAATCCAGAGATGGTCATAGAGGTGGCTGACGGAGCTCGACGCATCAAAGAGATGAAGGCTACGCTATCGCTTGTTCTCGAGGGGGCGGACGAGCATTACGTCTATTCCCTGCAGGTCAACAAGGCTCGCCGTGCGGGTGGGGAAGCCCTTACAGCGGAGCGCATGGACATTGGCGAGGCGCTGGCGGAGCAATGGCTGCCCGAGATGCACAGCGTGGTGTTTACGTCTGCAACCGTGACGGTCTCCAACTCGTTTGACCACTTCAATCGCTCCGTTGGTCTGGATCGCCTTCCCAAAGGGAGCTTCTCATGCGTCCAGCTGGAGTCGAGCTATAACTTCCAGGAGAACATGGCAGTTGTGGTGGCGGGCGATATCCCGGATCCGAGAGATCGCGATGCGTATCTTGCAGCGATGGAGAATTTGCTGGTGGATGTGCATATGGCGATGGGTGGCTCAACGCTCACCCTTTTCACCAATCGCCGCGACATGGAGGATCTCTATGGTCGTGTGGAGCCTCGCCTGTCGCGCCGGGGGCTGGAGCTTGCCTGCCAGCTGCGCGGAACAAGTGTGAAGCGCCTGCGCGACCGATTCCTTTCCGAGGAGTCATCGTCCCTCTTCGCCCTCAAGGCATTTTGGGAAGGCTTTGACGCTTCTGGCGCTACACTGCGCTGCGTGGTGATCCCCAAGCTGCCGTTCGCCAATCCTACGGAGCCGCTGTCTTGCGAGCGCAACGTTCGCGAGGAACGGGCGTGGGCCAAGTATTCGCTGCCGGACGCCGTGCTTGAGGTTAAGCAGGCGGCTGGCCGGTTGATTAGGACCTCGACCGACCGCGGCGTCTTGGTACTGGCGGACTCGCGCTTGCTGAGCAAGGGATACGGCAAGAAGTTTCTCTCTTCGCTTCCGTCCCAATTCCAGCGGATTGATGCGGAACAAGTTGGTCGCTACATCAAGCTGTGGCGCGCTTCACACGAATAGACGTTGTCCGCGGCAAGTCTAGAGCAAGGTCGCGTCTCTCGCTCGCGTTGCTCGCGGGTGCGGACGAGGAACGGCTGGACAGCGGGCAAGATGGCTAGAAAAAGAGGGGTCCGGCCGGGCCCCGCTTTACATGGGCGGCGCTTCCTGGGCGACTTGCCCCTTGCGGTCGCTTGTCAGAATACGGCTTTAAGAGATTCTCGACGTCAGGCGATGCGCGTACCCTACCAGGCGCTGGCGCAGGTCTGAAGGCGATTCGATGATGATTTGACCTCCGGAGCCAAGCACGCGGTCAAACAGCCACTCCTCGTCCGCGATGTAAACGGTCGCCCGCGTCCTGCCGTCTTGATCGGCATCGCCGTCTGTATCCGCAATGCCTGCCCATTCGGCCTGTTCGAGGGCTTCTTTGCTGGGGAATGAGACGATCGCTTTGAGCGCACCGGCGGTAAGGCTCTGCTGGATGCTGGCGTTTTCCCAAGGGTGGATCTCTACGGAGTCATCGGTATAGACGACGTTGTCGACGCGATCCAGACGGTAGAGACGTTGCGCGTCCTTCTCCACATCCCAGCCAATCAAGTAGGCGGCATCGCGGTCCTGCTTGATAGCGAGGGGGTCGACCGTTCTTGGGCGCGGCACGGTATCGCTCGAGCTTCTATAGGTGAGGATAAGGCGGACGCAGTCCTGGATGGCGATTTCGATCTGCTGGTAGAAGCGCCCGTAGATGGAGACGGAGCCGATGGTGTCGGGCCGGGGCGCCGCATCGATGGTTTCAAGGGGGAGCATGGCCCGTTCAACGCGTTCGCGCACGCTGGCGTCGATGTTGAGGAGGTTGAGCACGTGCGCGAGAACCATGCCCTCTTGCAGCGACAGGCGGATGGCGTGGAAGGTCGCAACGTCGCCCAGCAAAGAGATGGTATCGTCCTCGATGAAGACGGCCACGCGCGCACCGGATTGACGGTGGGCCAGGCCGCAGAGGGTGTCCACGGCAGAGGTGAGCTGGTCTTCGCTGACCTGCAGCAACGTCGCCGTCTGTGCAAACGGCGCGGTTTGGGTTGGCGAGTCGCTCAGCAACTGTAGCAACTCGATGCAGGTGCCAATAAGGGCATCGCCGTGTAGAGCTGGTTTTCTAGGCATGGGCTTGCACCGCCTTTGAGATACGATTGCGCCAACAGTCGATAAGGAACGGGGGCTCCAGGGGCGTCATGCCCATCTGGGAGTGTTCCAGGCAAAAGCCTGCGGCAGCGTCGAGGTCGCGCACGTCGATATCCCAACGCACGCCGTCGGCATGGGGCGCGAGCGTCCCCCTGCCATGGGTGACCGCTTCGATTTCTGCCCGGGGAACAGAGGCGGGAAAGCTGAATGCGGCGGGTGTGGACGAGGCTCCCTCGAAGTCAAACGTGAAGAAGAGGAAATCCGTGACATCGAAGTCCGCGGGGATGGCGTAAGTGCCCTTTGGTTTCCATACGCGCTGGATGCGGTCGATTCTAAAGGTGCGCACCTGCGAGCTCTTCTCGTCCAAGCCCGCGAGGTACGACACGCCCTTAACGGAGAAGAGCCCGTAGACGCATACGGTGCGCTTGGTCGCCTCGCCGCGCGCGTTTTCATACTCAAAGGTGAGCTTAAGGCGCAGCGAAAAGGCGGTCCACACTGCTTCGAGCACGTTGTCCTGCGAAGCGTCCGGCAGCCCCGGAAGGTCCGGCGGCGTGAGTCCGCGCGCAGAGGTGAGCTTTGCGACAATGCGCTCGAGCGGGCGCCTGTAGGGCAGGCCGGGGCTTAAGAGATGGTCTGTCAGCGCCTTTGCAAGCAGGTCGGCATCGTCCGCGGTGATAAGGCGTGGCACGGCGTGCGTGCGTTCCTGGTCGATCGCCCAAGAACTTTCTTCGCGTTCAGACGCTCCCCGCTCTTTAACCTCGGCGACTACAATGCCAAGGCTTTCAAGTTTTTGCCGGTCGCGCTTGAACTGCTTCATGGCGGACTCGCGCTTTGCGGCCGAGTATCCAAGTTCCTCATCGTCCAAAATCTGGCTGGTAGTAAGGGGTATGCGTGACGCATTGAGGATGAAGAGCAGGTTGAGAATGCGGTGGACGGCGTCTTGCCGGTCGTTCTCGCGGGCGGATCGCTGCACTTCGCGCCCGGCTGGGGGCGTGGGCGTTTTTGTCATAGGAGGACCTTTCTACAGAATCAAGCGTTCTTGCGAATTGCTGCAGCTACCAATAAGTAAGGGTATACTTTCGACTATATACAGGCTTACCGTGGGAGCGGTGTGCCTACATGTAACTATAAGATGATGTGGAGCCCTCATGGCGAATACCCAAAAGTATCTCAACCACCTGCTGCAGAACACCGGCATCACGCCGGCATGCAGCGAGGAGGAGCGTGCAGCCGCTGACATCGTTGCCGATATCTTCAGAGACCATGGCTTTCAGCCCGAGATTCAGGAATTTAGCGCTTCTTCCAGCGAGAAGGTTGCCCAAGCAGCTATGGGCATCATGGTTTTTGTTGGCGCGGTCCTTATGGGCATCGGCGGCGCCGTCGGCATTGTGGGCGTCATCATCGCGCTCGCCGGCGCGGTGCTGTTTGTCATGGAACGCTCCGGCCATCCCGTGCTCTCCAACATGGGAGCCGGCGGCTTGAGTCAAAACGTTATCGCATACCACAAGGCCTCTGGTCCCCTGGCGTCTCCGCGTAACCGCCCGGTTGTGGTGGTCGCCCACTATGATTCCCCGCGCGCGGACCTTTTGTCGCAGGAGCCCTATGCTTCTTATCGGCCCATGCTGGTGAAGCTGCTGCCCTTCGCCATGATTGCCCCCGCGATTTTGGCCGTGGTGCGCCTTCTGCCCGGGCCCGCCCCGGCAAAGATCGTGCTTTGGATCCTCGCCATCATTGTCGCGCTGGTTCCCCTTGCCAACGCCGTGGCGATCATAGCCAACAAGTTTGTGCTTCCGTACACGTCCGGTTCCGTCTGCAACAAGTCTTCCGTTGCCGCCATGCTTGGCGTTATGGATGCGGTCTCCCCGTACCAGGGCGTCAACGAGTTCCCCGGCGACGTTCCGTTTGACCAGTACATGGAAGAGCAGCGCTCTTACGCCCCCGTTATGGAGCTGGTTGACCAAGACGCCGTGGATGCGGACTTTGAGGATGAGTATGGCGCGGCCGCCCCTGCGGACGAGCAGGTTGAGGAGCAGGATGAGGCGAGCTCCGTTGATGCGTCTACCCCGTCCGCCGCTGCTTATGATGAGGACGAGGAGTCTTCCGCCGCCACCGCCATGTGGTCCGCACTTGATGCCGAGACCATGGTAGCTGCGGGCGTCGAGGCCGCCCGCTGCGCGAACCAAGCCGCCGCTGCCGTGCAGCCCGTATCTCAGCCCGTGGCTGACCCGGGCTCCACCGTCGCCATGACCTCCGAGCAGTTTGCCGCGGCTCTGCTTAATACCCACGTTCAAGTGGAGGGCTCTGCGCAGGCCGCTTCTGCTGACAAAACCGTTGCGTTTGAGGTTGCGCCCGAGGCGCAGACCGCTGCACCCGCAGTATCTGCCGAGCCCGAGAGCCCCGCTCTCCCCATCAACGCATCGGGTAATATTCGCTATGGCGTTGAGGTTCTTCGCGCCCTTGGCATGGTTTCGTCCGCGTGCGCAATCGAGTACGAGGCGGGAGCTTCCGCTGTTCCTCCCGTGAAGCCGGAGCCCCAGCCCGTTGTCCAGCCGGCTGTCCAGCCCGTGGTGCCGGCTGCGGTTCAGTCCGTGCTTCAGCCGGTCGAGGGCTCTACGCGTCAAGCAGAAGATGTGCCCGCGCCCGTTGCCGGCTACCATGAGGTTGCGCCGACGCCGGCGGACGGCGATAGCATGCCCGCTTCCCATAATCCCGCTTCTGAGTATGAGGACGATGAGGCCTACACGCCTCTTACGGATGAGAGCTATGAGTCTCAGACGGTTGAATCCGCTGCTTATGAAGAAGCGCCCATCGAGGAGGACCTTGAACCCCAGCGCGTCGACCAAACGTCCATGTGGGCGGTTCCTGCAGAGTTTGGCGGCTCCTCCGCTTACGCAGAGGATGAGGCGACGGGGCAGCAGGACGACGAGGACTCGTTTGATGGGTATGAAGATGAGTCCGACCAGTCCATGCGTAGCGCGTACCTTGATTACGCCGATGATGCGGATGACTATATTCTTGAAGCTGAATACGAGATCATCGACGACGGCATGTATGACGAGATCGATGAAAGTGTTGAGGGCGTCGCCGTTGAAGAGGCGTCCGAGGAGGTCTCGCAGGACGACGAAATCGTTGATGATGACGAGGCAGCCTCTGATATCGATGAGGTAATCGACGCCGTCGATGACGCTGATGCAAGTGATTTCGACATCGATGATGAGGACGCTGATACCGAGGGCGCTTCTGAGGAGGAGCCTGCAGAGGAAGCTGAAGTTTGCGATGGCGATGAAGGGTAGGACGAAGACTCCTTC
>OIEV01001040.1_pt1 | contig 13784 bp, 8 predicted proteins | sample 1581881 | NCBI WGS metagenome assembly OIEV01 (sample SAMN03279760, study PRJEB24777) | human gut metagenome | isolation source: fecal sample PR121 from 1 month old male Malay infant, vaginally delivered... | place: Singapore | collected 2005-09-16 | reverse complement strand
TCCGGCTCGCAGGCGGCGGGGTGAGGGGCGGAGGGGGGGGCCTGCAGCCCCTCGAACAGCTGCGCGTCGCCGCGACCGAGACCCCCGCGCAGATGCGCATTCCGGCCCTGCGCATCGAGGACGCTCCGCGCTTCCCCTACCGCGGCGCCCACCTCGACTGCGGCCGCCACTTCTTCACCACCGACGAGGTGAAGACCTATATCGACATCATCAGCGCCCATAAGATCAATACCTTCCACTGGCATCTGACCGACGATCAGGGCTGGCGCATCGAGATCAAGAAATATCCCGAGCTGACGCGCATCGGTTCGCAGCGCCCCGAAACCTACGTCGGACACCTCTACGCCCACACGGGCAAATACGACGGCACGCCCCACGGCGGCTACTACACGCAGGACGAGATCCGCGACATCGTGGCCTATGCCGCCGAGCGTCAGATCACGATCATCCCCGAGATCGAGATGCCGGGCCACGCCGTAGCGGCACTGGCCAGCTATCCGTGGCTCGGATGCCGCGGCGAAGGTTACGAGGTATGGACCAGTTGGGGCGTGAACAAGGATATCTTCTGCGTGGGCAAGGAGACGACGTTCGAATTCCTGCAGAACGTTCTGGACGAAGTCTGCGACCTCTTCCCGGGCGAATACATCCACATCGGCGGCGACGAAGCGCCGCGCGACAGCTGGAAGACCTGTCCCCACTGCCAGAAGCGCATGAAGGAGCTCGGACTCGAAAAGGAAGCGCAGCTGCAGAGCTACCTGGTGGCCCGCATCGAGAAATACCTCAACGCCAAGGGCCGCAAGATCATCGGCTGGGACGAAATTCTGGAAGGCGGCGTGACGCCGACGGCGACGGTCATGTCGTGGCGCGGCGCCGAGGGCGGCATCGCGGCAGCCAAGCAGGGCAACGACGCGATCATGGTGCCCTACCAGTACCTCTACCTCGACTATTCGCAGACGCGCGACCAGGCCGTCTACGGCGAGCCGCTGGCCATCGACAGCGGTCTGACGCTCGAAAAATGCTACTCGTTCGACCCCTTCGCCGGGCTCAACGAAGAGGAGCGTGCGCATATCAAGGGCGTGCAGGCCAACCTCTGGACCGAGTACATCGCCGACTTCGGCCACGTGCAGCACATGCTGCTGCCGCGTCTCTCGGCTGCGGCCGAGATCGCCTGGAGCAGCGAAAAGACCGACATCGACACGCTGCGCCGCCGCATTCGCGACTTCATGCTGCCGCTCTACAAGGCACGCGGTTACCGCTACGCCACCTACGAATTCTGGTTCCTGGACTAAACGCCCCGAAAAGAGATGGAAACACGCAGAAAATTCCTGAAGAAAATGGCTGCGGCCGGCGCTTCGGCGCTGGTCGTACCCCAGCTGCTCGCATCCTGCGGCAAGGAGGAGGAGACCTATGAAGGTGCGGCCGGCGCGGCGAATCTGATCGTCCCCAAGGGCGACGCCATGCGCATCACCGGCACGTTCCTCGACGAGATATCGCACGACATACCCCATCAGAACTGGGGCGAGCGCGAATGGGACCGCGACTTCCGCTACATGAAAGCCATCGGCATCGATACGGTCATCCTGATCCGCGCGGGCTACCGCAAGTTCATCGCCTCCCCCTCGCCCTACCTGCTGGGGCAGGGGTGCTACATGCCCTCGGTCGACTTGGTGGACATGTATCTGCGGCTGGCCGAGAAGTACGGCATGAAGTTCTACTTCGGGCTCTACGACTCGGGCAAATACTGGGCATCCGGGGATTATCTGCACGAGGTGGAGCTCAACTGCCGCCTGATCGACGAGGTGTGGGCCCGTTACGGGCATCACGCCGCTTTTGGCGGATGGTACATCTCGCAGGAGTGCAGCCGCAACACGGGCAAAATCATCGACCTCTACGCCCGGCTGGGCCGTCACTGCAAAGCCGTCTCGGGCGGACTGCCGACGCTGATTTCCCCCTACATCGACGGCAGCAAGAACATCAGCCAGTACACCGACCGGACCACGCGCACGGGCGGCGTCACGGCCGAGAGCCACGAGGCGGAGTGGGACGCCATTTTCCGGGGGATTCAGGGCGCGGTGGACATCGTGGCCTTTCAGGACGGGCACGTCGAATACGACGAGCTTCCGGAATTCCTCCGCATCAACAAGCGGCTGGCCGACCGCTACGGCCTGGAGTGCTGGACCAACACCGAGACCTTCGACCGCGACATGCCGATCAAGTTCCTGCCGATCAAGTGGGAGAAGCTGCGTCTGAAGTTGCGGATGGCCGAGGAGGCGGGTATCGATCAGGCCATCACCTTCGAATTCTCGCATTTCATGTCCCCGCAGTCGGCCTACCTGCAGGCGGGGCACCTCTACGACCGATACCTCGAATACTTAAATACTTCGAAGAAATGATAAAAACGCTGTTCCGCGGCCTGCTCGGCGCCGCACTGACGATACTTGTCTGCCTGCCCGCCGCATCGCGCGGCAAAGGTCCGAAGAAGACGCGCGAATTCACGGATGCGGATTTCCGCACCGAAAAGATCCTCGAAGCCCTCCCCATCCGCGCCACGTTCCTCGACGAGGTGAGCTGGGACATTCCCCATCAGAACTGGGGCGTGAAGGAGTGGGACGCCGACTTCAAGGCCATGAAGCAGATGGGAATCAACACCGTCGTGCTGATCCGCGCCGGGCTCGGCAGCTGGATCGCGGCGCCGTTCGATTGCCTGCTCCGGACCGGAAAGGTCAAGTATCCGCCCGTGGATCTGGTGGAGATGTTCCTCGCGCTGTCCGACAAGTACGGAATGGATTTCTGGTTCGGGACCTACGACTCGTGCTACCACTGGCACGTGGGAGAGTATGAGAAGGAGATCGAACTGAACATGCAGCTCATCGACGAGGTGTGGGCCAAATACGGCCACCACAAATCGTTCCGGGGCTGGTACCTCTCGCAGGAGATCAGCCGCCGCACCCGCAACGTATCGAAGATATACGCCGCGATGGGCCGGCACGCCAAGGAGATATCGGGCGGGCTGAAGACGATGATCTCGCCCTACATCCACGGCGTCAAGACCGATCAGGTGATGGCCGGCGACAAGGCGATCACCGTCGAGGAGCACCGCCGCGAGTGGGACGCGATTCTGAGCGACATCGCCGGAGCCGTGGACATCCTCGCTTTCCAGGACGGACAGGTCGATTACGACGAACTCTACGACTACCTGGTGGTCAACCGCGAGCTGGCCGAACGCTACGGCATGGAGTGCTGGACCAACGTCGAATCGTTCGACCGCGACATGCCCATCCGTTTCCTGCCGATCAAATGGGAGAAACTCCTCTTCAAGCTCGACGCCGCACGGCGCGCCGGGATGCAGAATGTCATCACGTTCGAATTCTCGCACTTCATGAGCCCCAATTCGTCCTACACCCAAGCGGGACACCTCTACAACCGCTATATGGAATACATGAACTATCTCCAACACAAAAAATAAAGAACCTCCCATGATCGATTTCAAACAACTGGCGTGTCTGAACCGGGACGAACTGCTCGAAAACGTGGTTCCGTTCTGGCTCACCCACTCGCAGGACGAACGATACGGCGGCTACTTCACCTGCCTCGACCGCGGGGGCGACGTCTACGACACCGACAAATTCGTCTGGCTGCAGGGACGGCAGGTGTGGCTGTTTTCGATGCTCTACAACCAGGTCGAGAAGCGTCCCGAATGGCTCGAATGCGCCGTACAGGGGGCGGAGTTCCTCCGTAAACACGGCCACGACGGCAATTACAACTGGTACTTCTCGCTCACGCGCGAAGGCCGGCCGCTCGTGGCTCCCTACAACATCTTTTCCTACACGTTCGCCACGATGGCCTTCGCGCAGGCGGCTCTCGCCACGGGCAGCGACCAATATGCCGAAATCGCCAAGCGCACCTTCGCGCGGATTCTCGAAAAACGCGACAACCCCAAGGGACCGTGGTGCAAGACCGTCCCGGGCACGCGCGACCTGAAGGATTTCGCCCTGCCGATGATCCTCTGCAACATGGCGCTCGAAGCGGAGCAGATGATCGACCCCGCGCTGCTCGACGCGACGATCCGGGATTGCATCCACCAGGTCATGGAGGTCTTCTACCGCGGGGAGCTGGGGCTGATCGTCGAGAACGTCGCAGCGGACGGCGAGCTCTCCGACTCGTTCGAAGGCCGGCAGATCAATCCCGGCCACACGCTCGAAGCTATGTGGTTCATCATGAACCTCGGCGTGCGGCTCAACGACCGGGCGCTGATCGACAAGGCCGTAAAGATCGCGCTCGACACGGCTGAATATGGCTGGGACAAGGAGTACGGCGGCCTGTTCTATTTCATGGACCGGCTCGGACACCCGCAGCAGCAGCTCGAATGGGACCAGAAACTGTGGTGGGTGCATATCGAAGCGATGATCGCGATGATCAAGGGATACCGCCTCACCGGTTCGCAGGCGTGTCTCGACTGGTTCCTCCGGCTGCACGACTACACCTGGTCGCATTTCAAGGACCCCGAATACCCCGAATGGTTCGGCTATCTGAACCGCCGCGGCGAGGTGCTGCTGCCGCTCAAGGGCGGCAAATGGAAAGGCTGTTTCCATGTACCTCGCGGTCTGTACCAGTGCTGGAAAATACTCGACGAGTGCCAATAACCCAAACATAAAACTATGCGAAAAATGCCTTAATCAACCATTTCGAGCGGAGCACGTCTCCCGTCACAAAAATCTAAACCTATTGCAACCCTAATTTTATGAGAAACGTTTACAAAATGAAACCTTCAGGCATTCGCTGCCTATTGAGCAGCGTATTAGCCGTGGTCTCCATGGCGATCACAGGCACCAATGTGGCTGAGGCGCAAGGACTTTCAGTCTCCGGAAGAGTGACCGACGCAAGGGGGGGGGGAAATTTCGGGTGCTACGGTCATCGTAAAAGGTGACAACACCCGGGGAACTACCACCGATGCACAGGGACAGTATGCTATCGAGGTCTTGTCCTCCGACGATGTGCTGGTCTTCAGTTTCCTCGGTTACAAAACTGCAGAAGTGGCCGTCCGCGGCCGCAAAACCCTGAACGTCCAACTGGAAGAGGACGCCACGCTGGTGGATGAAGTGGTCGTAGTGGGATACGGCACACAGAAACGACAGTTTCTCGTAGGCTCCGTGTCCCAGGTCTCCAGCAAGGAGTTGCTGAAGGCCCCGATGACCAACGTATCGAACATGATGACCGGCAAATTGCCGGGAGTGACGAGTATTCAGCGTTCGGGACAGCCCGGCAGCGACGGCACCACGATCTTCGTCCGTGGAGTCTCCTCGTTCAACAATTCCAGCCCGCTTTGCATCGTCGACGGGGTGGAGCGTATGATTAATACGGTCAACCCCAACGACATCGAATCGATCTCCATCCTCAAGGATGCCGCCACCTCGGCCATCTACGGCGTACGCGGAGCCAACGGCGTTATTCTGATCACCACCAAAACCGGCTCGAAGGGCGCTGCTACCATTTCATACGACGGCTCGGCGACTTTCACCACCAATGTCGCCATGCCCGAGATGCTTAACGCCCAGGACTACATCGGCTGGCACAACAAGGCTCGCGAGATGGACGGATTGAATCCGCTGTGGACGGATGAGGTGATCGCCGGTATGAAGGAAAAAGGGATATACGGTGAAACGGACTGGATGGATCTGCTCTTCAAGAACTACGGTTTCACACACCAGCACAACATCTCCGCTACGGGAGGTACCGACCGCGTAAAATACTATACGAGCATCGGTATGATGAATCAGGACGGTATCCTGCCCAATACCTCTTACCAGCGTTTCAACGTGCGCGCCAACATCGACACGAAGATCGCCAAGAATTTCAATCTGAACGTCAATATCGCCGCATTCCGCGAAGACACCCACGCACCCGGATACTCTCTTGGCACGCAGGGTGAGTTCAACCCCATCTCGCAGGCGCTCTTCTCGTTGCCGATCATCGCTCCGACCTATAATGACCTGCCGCAAGGTTATATGAGCGGCGTATACACGCAGCAGCCCATTGCCGCGGTCAACAAGAGCGGTTTTCAGGATACGAAGCGCTGGCAGTTCGAGGGAAACGCCAAATTGGAATACGATTTCGGCAGCATCAAGGCGCTTGAAGGACTCAAGGCCGCCGTACACGTTGCATACGACTATTCGAATACGGGCAACCGCAATATGCTGCAATCGTACCAGCTGATGTCATTCTCGCCCACGACGATGAATTCCACAGTCGTGAATGCATCGGGAGTCAATGTCAACAGCAGCTTCAACAAATCGTCGTCGTTCGGAGACGGATTCACCGTTCGCCCGACGCTGACCTACAACCGCGAATTCGGGCGTCACAGCGTAGGCGGCCTGTTCTTCTACGAGCAGAAAAAAACCTACTCGGACACAATGACCGGCTATAAGGCGGGGTATTTCGCCCCCTATCCGGTCGATCTTTCGATCGGCACCACGTGGGAAGGCATCACAACCCCCGTAACCGGTTCGTTCAGCGAAACGAGTATCGCCAGCTACGCCGGCCGTTTCAACTACGCATTTGACAAGAAATATCTGGTCGAATTTACATTCCGCGCGGACGGTTCCTACAAGTTCGCCCCCGAAAACCGCTGGGGATTCTTCCCGTCCGCAGCCGTCGGCTGGGTCATGTCCGAAGAGAAGTTCTTCAAGCAGGCACTCCCGAAAATCGACTTCTTCAAGCTGCGCGCCTCTTACGGCGAACTGGGTATGGACGATACGAGCCCTTATCTCTATGTGCAATCCTACAGATCGACCGCACCCTCCTACAGCTATATCATAGGCGGCAAGGGTCAGACGACCTATTACACCAGCAACTATGTCTACAAGGACCTTACCTGGTCGCGTTCGCGCAGTTTCAACGTGGGCCTGGACCTGAACGCTTGGGGCGGAAAACTGGGCATCGAATTCGATTGGTTCTACAAGGTTACCGACAATATCCTCGAACAGGTCGGCGGTTCCTACGCACCGTCCCTGGGAGGCCACGTACCGTCATACAAAAACTCCGGCAAGGTAGATAACCGCGGCTTCGAGCTGGTGCTAAAACACAACAATCACTTTGCCAGCGGTTGGCGGTATTCGCTGACGGGTAGTCTCTCGTGGGCCCGCAACCGGGTTCTCGCCAAACAAATTTCCGACAACCATCCGATGTACCGTGCCATCCTGGGCAAACCGATGGGTACGCTCTACGGGTACAAGGCGATCGGACTCTATCAGACCGAAGAGCAGATCGCCAATTCGCCGACGGCTCCTTCGGGAGAGAAGCGTCTGGGTGACCTGATGTATGCCGACGTCAACGGCGACGGCAAGATCGAGCAGTCGCAGGACTTCATCAAAATCGGCCGCGGCTATACCCCCGAGATGAACTTCTCGCTCAATATGGAGGTGGCATGGAAAAACCTCTATCTTACAGCCCTCTGGCAGGGTGTAGCCATCTGCGATTATCAGCTCAGCGCGGCATACTATTCGGGCGTTTTCGACAACACGATGTACACCCGTCCTTTCTACGGCAACGGCAACGCACCCTATTATCTCGTGGAGAGCGCCTGGCGTGAAGACAACCGCAATGCCGACTATCCGCGTCTGAGCACCGTAGCCAACGGCAACAACGCATGGCCTTCGTCCTGGTGGGTGAAAAACGGGGCATATCTTCGTCTGAAGAACCTCCAGATCGGCTACTCGCTCCCCGAACACATTCTGAAAAATACCGGTATCGGCCGGGTAAATATCTACGTGGCAGGAACCAATCTGCTGACTTTCAGTGCATTCAAATACGTGGACCCCGAAATGCCGTCGGTCAACAACGGTTACTACCCGCAACAGCGGACCTACAGTATCGGAGTCAATTTATCCTTCTAACCGCTAAAGCAACTGAACCTATGAAAAAGATCATATTCATACTCGGTCTGGCGGCCGTCGTATTGGGCACCTCCTGTTCCGACGTGCTGGACCTGAATCCGGCGGACCGGTTTTCGCCGGCGACCGTCTGGTCCACCACCACTACGGCTGATAAATACGTCATCGGACTCTACTCCATCTTCGGGGCAAACACCGAGATGCGCGGCGGCGATGCCTATGCGTCGCCCCGATTATCGGATGCCTATTCCGACATCCTGAAAAGCACCTCCTGGAATCAGTACAACCACAACTTCAACGCCACGCTCCTCCAGGAAACGGCTTTCAACAGCAACTCCGCCGGTGCGTTCGAGTGCTGGTCGAGTCATTATGACCGCATCCGCCGCGAAAACGAATTCCTGCGCGACGCGGCCGAATTCGGCCGCAAATTCGGTGAGGACTGGCTCAAGATTCGTATCGCCGAAGTGCGTTTCTGCCGTGCCTACGCCTATTTCATGCTGTGCCGGGTTTACGGCGGGGTGATTCTTCGCACCGAAGTCGACGGCCCTGAGCAGAACGACAAAGCCCGTTCGACGGAGGAAGAGTGCTGGGGCTTCATCATTAACGAACTGAAGGAACTGGCTCCCGACCTGCCCTTGAAATGGGACAGCGACAACTCGGGCCGCGCCACTCAAAAAGCCGCATACGGTCTGTTGAGCCGCGTAGCGCTCTACGCTGAAAAATGGGATGTCGCCGCACAGGCCGCACGCGATTGCGCCACGGCAGAGGGTAATCTGGACCTGTCGGAGAACGGCTATGCCAAAATCTTCGAACTCGGCATCAACAGTCCCGAAGTACTCTTTGCCGTAGAATTCAAATCCAGCGTGATCGACCATGCCTACGACGCCTACGTGCGGCCCTCGGGCGATACAAAGGAGTTAGGCAAGCAGGTTTATTCGGGATTCGTTCCCACCAGCGAATTGGTCGACAGCTATGAAATGGCAGGCGACGGCGGCAATTTCTCCTGGGAGAAACACGGTAAGGATCCCTATGCGAACCGTGAACCGCGCTTCTACGCCACGATTCTCTATAACGGAGCCGATTGGATGGGGCGGAAGATCGAAAGCTTCGTTGGCGGCAAGGACGGATACAAGGCCTATGAAAACGCCGGAGCCGCCGGAACGACCGTAACGGGTTATTACCTGCGCAAATACCTCATAGACGGAGACAAGACGTGGGTCACGAGCGGCTCGGGACAGGACTGGATCGTACTGCGCTATGCCGAGGTCCTCCTGAACAAGGCTGAGGCACTTGCCATGGAGAACTGGAACAAGAACAGCGCCGAAGCGCTGCAGGCGCTCAACGATGTCCGCGCCCGCGTCGGACTGCCCGCGCGTGCCACCGCCGACAAGGAGACCTTCCTGGAATACGTGCGTCACGAACGCAAGGTGGAGTTGGCCGGCGAAGGTTTCCGCTACTGGGACCTGCGCCGCTGGCGGCTGGCCGAAAAAGTCATCGACGGGCAGAACGTGCACGGCGTTAAGATCTCCAAACAGTCCGACGGTTCATTTACCTACGAGCAGGTCGATGCCGACGGCGGACACAAGCGCATCTTCTACGACCGTTATTACCGATTCGCCATTCCGCTTTCGGAGCGTTCGAACAATTCGCTCTGTACGAACAACGACGGATGGATCTAATGATTAACCGCAAAAACAGAACGACTATGAAACTCCGTAAATATCTTGCAGTACTGGCCGTAGCGGCATTCGCATCGCTTGCGACATCATGCGCCGAAGCGGAAGACGAATTCATCCACACGGACAGTACGATTAATTCCATCGAAATCCAGCCCGCCGAAGGCGGAGCCGGTATCGCAGGAATCATCGACGAAACGACGGGCGAGATTTTCTTCCCCATTCCCAAAAAACTTCGTGAAAAATACGACGTGAAAAAGCTGATGGTACGCGCAAACGTGGCTTATGACACCTATATCTATCCGTCACTGTCGGGATTGAAAGACCTCTCCGATCCGATGGAGATCAAGGTTCGGGCAGGCGACAATGGATCGCGAACCTATACGCTGTGGGCTTTCTACACGCGCAGATAACGAATTACAACGAATGAATAAATCTAAAATTAACTCGACCAATATGAAAAAGTTCAATTTGTTCGCTTACGCCACCCTGGCAGGTCTCGCGCTGTCGTTTGCAGCCTGTACGGACGACGATCCGGAAATCAGCAAACCCGGCCCGCAGATCGACCGCGGCGAAAAATGCCGTATCGAATCTTTCGTTCTGAATCTCCCCGAAGGGGAAACGCTTTCAGGCGATGTCTACGACTACGACAAATCGATCGACCTTGCCTATACCACGCCGCCGCTGGAAGCCATGAAGACGGCCACCGCCACGGTGAAACTCTCCGAAGGCGCAACCATCACGCCCGATCCCTCCGTGGCGGCCGACTATACGCAGCCGATTTCATTCACGGTGACGGGAGCCGACGGCAAGACCACCCGCATTTATACAACAAAGCCCGTTGAAAAAGTTGTCGTTTCCTATACCAAGATCGGTGCTCTGGCAGAGAAAACGGCCACTCAGATGGACATCACCGATCACACGAAATACCTGCAAATCGGCGTCAGCGGCGACAAGATCGTCATCGGCACCAAGGTATTCGACGGCAAGACGCTCGCTGCCGCAGGCAATCTGAACATGACCGGTTACGACGGATTGCAGGTCACCTCGCTGGCTAACGACGAGGCAGGACATCTGATCGCTTCACTGACCGCTGACGGCACGAGTGGATCGGCTCCTGTTACGTACGCCTGCTGGAAGAACGGATGCGACCAGCCCGCCGAAACGATCCTCGGTCCGTCGGACAGCGCCATCGCAGCGTTCCTCTCCGTGGGCGGCAACCTCGTCGAAGGCAAAGCGCTCATTACGGCATTGGGCGCACGCGTAGCCACTGGCCCGAGTTTCTGCTGGGGTTTCGCCGACGGCGTGCGTGGCGACTACTACAACCTGCTTACCGGACAGCCCTCGAACGACGGCTCGTGGAGCCAGATGGTTTCGGCCTGCTCGGGAGAGGTTTCGGGCACCTGGTTCATGTGGGATGCCGTGGCCGGCGGTCACAACGTATTGACCTGGGAAGGCTGGGACGGCACATCCTCGCTCAATCTGAAGCAGATTCCGGGAGCAGCGCCCAACGGTCCGAACAACTGGGGTAACTACACCAAAGGTTCGATCCGCGCTTTCATGTTCAACGAAAAGGCTTATGCCGCCGTCTTCACCACCGGCTGGCCCTGCACCTACGTCTCGATCGTGGACTCGAACGGCGAATTCCTGCTCAACCCCGCCGAGGCGACGCTCAATTACGCGATCTCGGACGCCAACCCCTACCGCCCCGTCGGAACATTCGTGTATAACGAAAAGGAAAACTGCGGTTACGTATACGTACTGGTTCCCGGGCACGCAGTCAAGAGCTGGAAACTGGAGATCACTTACGATTAACAAACCTTACACCTGTCACGACAGGTCTTGACGAAACCGTATCAATCCGCATTCTTCCCGGTCCGGGCCCGTTCTCGGGCCGGAGGAATGTGGTTCTTTTAACACGACCCATGAAAATAAGCACCTTTTTTACAGTCATCCTCTTCGTTGCAGCGACATCGATATCCTGTGGCGGAAACTCCGCCCGGACGCTTCGCGCCGCCGACGGTGGAAAACCCAAAATGCTCTGGTTCGACGCAGAGGCCAATTTCAAGCGCTTCGCTTCGCAGGATTCGATCCGCTACTATTTGGACCGCACCGTCGAGTGCGGATTCAACCACATCGTCGTGGACGTGCGCCCCATTTCGGGCACCGTGCTCTACGAAAGCGATATGCTGGAACCGCTCACCGTCGTTGGTCCGGACACCGTCCGCCGCGATTGGGACTACCTGCAATGCTTCCTCGACGAAGCGCGTAAAAGGGAACTAAAAGTGACCGTCTCGACGATGATTTTCCCTGCGGGATTCACCACGTTCCGCCAGGGAGCGGCCTACTCCGACCCGGAACTGGCGGGCCGAACCTGTGTCGAATACACGCCCGAAGGGAGGAAAGACATCAAGGACGACCCGACGAAAGTCGCGGCGTTCCTCAATCCCGTACTGCCCGAAAATCAGGAGTACGTGCTGCGTTTCGCACACGAACTGCTCACAAAATACAAGTTCGACGGCTATGCCCTCGACTATTGCCGCTTCCCCGATGCTGAGAGCGATTTCTCGCCCGCTTCGCGCGAAGCGTTCGAAACCTACCTCGGACACGGCATCGACCGTTTCCCGGAGGATATATTCACCTACGACGCCAACGGAGCCCGCGTGGCTGGCCCCTACTATAAACAGTGGTGGGAGTTCCGCTCGGGCGTCATCCGCGACTTCATCGCCGAAGTGCGCACGCTTATCGAACGGACCCAGCCCGGCGTGAAACTGGAGTATTGGGCCGCCTCGTGGCTGCACGCCATCTACACACAGGGCCAGAACTGGGCCAGCCCGCGTTCGCGCTTCCACGAAGCCTATCTCGACGATTGGGCCACGCCGACCTACAACCGCACCGGATTCGCCGATCTGCTCGATGTCTTCATCACGGGAACCTACCTCGAAAAGGTATGGGGCATGGATGACCCCGAATCGATCGAATACGGTCTCGCCCGCTCGCTGAAGGATGTCGACGGCGACTGTGCGGTCTACGGTTCGCTCTACGCCCAGAACCATGTCGATCAGTTCGAAGACGCCGTATACCTGTGTCTTTCGCGCACGGACGGAGTGATGGTCTTCGACATCATTCAGGTCATCGAAAACGATCTATGGGATGACATCAAACGTGGTATCGACCGGGCTGAAAAAGAACAGAAAACTCAAAAATGACAAGATGAAAAAATCCATCCTGATACTTTGTGTCCTGCTGATGGCGGCGATTCCGTCCGCCTGCACGGAATCGCATAAAACCCCTCCGGAACTCGACAAGCCGCAACCCGGGCCGAACCCCGATCCGAAACCGGAACCCTCAGAGGGAAAGGAAAAAATGCTCTGGTTCGATGCCGAGGCCAACTTCCAGCGATTCTCGACACAGGCCGGTATCATCGCCATGCTCGACAAAACACAGGAAGCGGGATTCAACAAGATCGTCGTGGATGTGAAGCCCGTCGAGGGGGACGTACTCTACAAAAGCGAGTTCATGACCCAAGCGACGACTATCGGTTCAGTTAACGTTGCCGACAGAGGTTGGGACTACCTCCAGTTTTTCCTCGACGAGGCACATAAACGGAACCTGAAAGTGACCGTCTCGACCACCGTATTCCCCATGGGCATGCCCAGCACCAGACAGGGACCCGCCTACCGGGGCACGACATGGAAGGGGAAAACCTGCATGCAATACAAGCCCGAGGGCATGGTCGACATCAAGGATGACCCCACGAAGGTCGCAGCGTTCCTCAATCCCGTCCTGCCCGAAGTTCAGGAGTTCGCCCTGCGTTTCATTCGTGAAATAGTCACCAACTACGATTTCGATGCCTACGCGCTCGACTACTGCCGTTTTCCGGACTATCAGAGCGATTTCTCGGAAGCATCCAAAGAGGCGTTCGAAAAGTACATTGGCGGACTCGTCGAGACGTGGCCGGGCGATGTCTTCACCTACAACGCTTCCGGCGAAAGAGTCCCCGGCAAATACTACAAAGAGAGGTGGGAGTTCCGCTCGATGATAATCCACGACTTCGTAGCCCGCGTTCGCAAGGAGATCAAGGCACTCAAACCGGACGTAAAATTGGATTATTGGGCCGCTTCGTGGTGGGGCGCCCTCTATGCCACCGGACAGAACTGGGCCAGCAAGGCGTTCCGTCCGCGAACGGAGCAGGAGGCGTGGACGTTGAACTCTTGGT
>OIEV01001027.1_pt1 | contig 13943 bp, 9 predicted proteins | sample 1581881 | NCBI WGS metagenome assembly OIEV01 (sample SAMN03279760, study PRJEB24777) | human gut metagenome | isolation source: fecal sample PR121 from 1 month old male Malay infant, vaginally delivered... | place: Singapore | collected 2005-09-16 | reverse complement strand
GGGCGAGTCCTACCGCGTGCGGCACGCCCTCATGCAGGGAGGTGCTCAGAAAGGCTGAGCAGGTCCGCTGCGTATGCTGCTCAAAAAGCGATGCGATTTCTGCTCAAAGCTAGTTGACAAAACACAACTCGGCCTCGAGGCTGACGACGCCGAGGACGCGGCCGGGGTCGTAGGCCATGCGACGCGACCTCGCGACGACCCACCCGGCTCGCACGGACGTGCGCTCGCTATCCATTCTCGCTCCTTCCACCATGGTCACGCGGTCACGCGCCGTTAGGGCTGCGCTAGGTGCGGCATGGCATTGCCGATAGGCTGACAGGCTGGCTTGCGTGCATGTCGACACGTGGGCGTGGTTGCTGGGCAAAGGGTGACCGGCGAGGGAGAGGCCGGCCCCCCGGTGGCCCTAGAGCGACCTGGTGCGCTCGGGCCCGTGGCAGTAGAGCCGCGCCTGCTGGTTTATCTCGGCCAACGTGTGCCCCGACACCCATTCGGCGACCGTCGCCATGGCGTCGGAGCAGGCCCGCTCGCAGCCGGACTCGACCGGGCCTCCGCCTGAGCGGGCCAGGACGGAGTCGTACTCGCACTCGTTCCCCCACTCGTCCTCCGGGACGACCCACTTGCTCAATCCGGGCGCAGGCGAGGCGTAGTCGAGCGACTCGACCCAGTGGCACTGGGGCTTCACGGTGATCTCGTTGCCGTCGGGCAGAATCGCGGTGGCGGGCCGGTCGAGGACGGCGCCCGTGCCGTCGTGGCCGCAGAGGGCGCGCTCGACTATGTGGCGTGCGTCATCAATCGGCCGGACCGGGAGCACCTCCGCCAGGGCGTCGACGGCATCGTCGAGGGTGTTGAAGAAGTGGGGGACGTCGTGGGCGAGCTCGTCGGCGTCGAAAGTGTTCAGGCCACAAGAGTAGACGGTGTGCACGGTGGCCCATGGGGTGTCCCCGACCTCGTAGGCGAGCTCGCTGGGGTTCCCTGATGCGGGGGATATGGCCACATACAGGTTGCCGTCGGCGGGCTGCCTGGCCATCGGCTCGTCATAGAACCTCGTCACCGACACTGCGAGCTCGTGGCCGTCTGCGGTCGTGACGGCGCGGGCAGGCACCGAGCCCGCGTCGAAGGTCCTGCGCGAGTCGGGGTCGAGCGTGGCCCTGAGTTCCATGGGGAGGACCGCGGCGGGGTCGTCCATGTCGGCAGTGGCGGGGATGGAGGCGACAATCTCCTGGGCTGCCGTGACCCAGCGCGGGCCCAGGTAGGCGAGGGCCTCGGCGGAGTCGGCGTCGATTCGCGCCGCCTTGCCGGCGTCCATCGCGGCGGTGAGCCCGGGCAGGAGCGCCTCCGCGAAGGTCGCGGGATCCGAGTAGTCGGTGTAGAAGGCGCCGTCGACGACGACCCATCCACACGGCCTGCCCTCGACACAGCTCCAACGGAGCGCGTCGCCATCAAACGGCACGCAGCCGGCAGGCACCTCGTCGTCGGCGAGGAGGTTGTCCCAGTCCTCCCACACATGGATGAGCCCGAGTTCGCCTTTGTCAGATAGGTACGCCCACCAGGCATCGGCCTGGGTCTCTATGGAGTTCGTCTCGTCTGGCATTTTTGCTTCTCCAATCCATCTACTGGCCGTCGCGGAAGAGCTCGAAGAGCTGGGCCGGCGAGGGCCTTCTGGTGGGGTCCTGGAAGGTCAGGTCGAAGTCGGAGGTGGGCGGGGAGGGCTTGGTGAGGGCGCTCTCGCTGGGCTTCGCATGTGTCGCTGTCGGTGCGGCAAGCTCGGCACGATCGTCCCTTGCACGCCTTTCAACCTTGTCACGCTCGGTTCCCCGACGGTGCTCTTCGGAGGGCCGGCGGCCCTTTCGCTGCCTGACGCCAGTAATGCCTGCGTTGCCTACGCGAGATGGTGATGCGGCAAGCTCGGCATCGAGGCACACGCGGAGGGCCTCGTCGAAGGCGGGCGTTGCCGCGCGCAGGTCGATGACGACCTGCCGGCACCTATACAGCGCCTCCTTCGTGTCAATCGTCTCTGGGCACTCGAGCTCCTCGTTGGGTGGGGTGATTCCGTGGCGCAGCTTCAGCGCGGCCCGCACGTCCAGGGAGACGTCCATGCCGCACGACTCGAAGGCGTGGGCGAGGGCGCGTCCCTGCACCTCGTTCCGCTGCTCGAGAATGGGGGACGGGAGCTCCCTGCCGGAGGGTTGGTAGAGGTCGACGAGGTCCTTCTCGGAGAACAGCCTCGCCGGTGGGGCGCTCAGAGGGACGCCGCGGGCCGTCTTGCCTATCAGCGCCGGCCTGCATCCGGGCTTGACCGAGAGGCCGAGCGATGCCCAGGAACCATCGCCCGTTGCCTGCCTCAGGACGAGTGCATCCCACTTTCCCACGCGATATGCCTCGAGCACACCCTTCGCGCCAAGGTCGTAATGGAGGGAGGCACAGCGCAGGAAGCGCCTGAGCTCCGTCCTGTCGGTGCAGATGACGACGCAGGTGGCGCGGTTGATGGACTCGGCTATCTTCGAGGAATTGACTTCATCGGCCAGCTCCGGCAGACCCGGGAAGGTCGGGGTCACCTCCGTGCTGGCAAGCGTCACATCGTAGTCGTCAGGAGCCTTCGACTCGTCTTGCATGTGGTCTCCTCCCTGCGCGAGGTTGCACGCGCGCCAAGGTTGATGCTATCCGGGGCGCTGTGGCTGGGGTCGCGGGTGCCAAAGTGGGACGGGCGAATCAGTGCCTGCCCCTGTCCGGTCGGACGGTGGCGGCCTGCGAGGCTGTTGGCGCGTCCGTGGCAAGGTCTTGCCCCTCACGCCAGTGGCTCGCCTTGACGGCCCTCGCGAGGTCCCAGGCGTCAACCGCACCGACGCCATCTATGCCTCGCAGCCACACCTTCCTGTCCGTGCGTAGCGTCACGACCACGGGTAGGTCGCGGTCGAGCTGCCGTGCCGCGCGCTGAGAGCAGTTTGCGAACACAGTGCCTCCGGAGATGTCTGTGTCGCCGATCACGGTTCCCTCGGGGAGCGTGACCCTCAGCCTCCTCTGCGTGGTGACGCGACCGGTCCTCTTGTCAACGTACTGCCTCTCGAAGGGATGGCAGCAGTTTGGCGGGACCGTCATGTGCGCAAAGCTGGGGGAGGGCTTCCCCTCGTCGGCGGCCTTCGTAGCCGAGCCCATGAAAGCGGCTGACTGCGGCGGGGATGCGAGGCTCGGTGCGGGTGCCGTCTCTTTGATTGCAGCCCTGGTGGGGAGTGCCCTTCCCTCGGGCCAGAGCGCCGTGAGGCGAGCTCCCACGGCATCGATCTTTTTCTGGCCCAGGTCGGCCAAGTCGCACGGGCTCCCGTCCGCGCCACGGAGGGGCAGCTTCTTGAACGCCAGGCGGTTGAGGTAACCGATAGCGGTGCCCCTGTCCATGTCGCCCAGGGCGAGGGCGTCCTCCGCAACGAGGGCCTCGAGCGTCTCCTCCGCAGTGTAGGTTGCCACGTCGTGCGCGAGCGCGCGGAACGCCACCCCCCTCCTCTCCGCCGGGGTCATTCTCACTTGTTCGTCCATGTCTTCCCCTCTCTGCTTCTATAGTTGATTGGCGTCCTACAGCGAGAAGTGGGTACCGCGCGGCAGGTTGAGCTCGATCCTGCACGTGGGGCCGGTGATGCGCTCGGAGAGGTCGTTCACCCGTTTCGCAAGGATGGAGAGGCGGGTGTTAGCACCAATCCACGTGGACACCTCCTCGGGTGCGAGGCCCGCGCAGGTGTATGCGGTCGCGGCGCACATGGCCGTGGCGGCGGCGAGTGTGTCTTCCGCGTCGGTAAGGACGTCGTCCCAAGCGCCGTTGTCGAGGTTGTCGTACTGGACGAGATCGCGGGGGTCATCAAATGTCGTATAGACGTACTCCGTCCCATCGCCGCCGAACTCGTGCCCGTCTCCCCAGGTCTCGCCAATGACGAAGGGGGAGGTTGCCACGGCATCGATCCAGCCGAGGAGGTTTCCCAGGCCCGGGTCATCCGAACCTTCCAGGACGCGGAGGCGGAGGTCCGCGCCGCTGCCGAGCGTCCGCGCAAGGGCGAGTTCGCCAGAAGTCGTGGCGCGGCGCGTGTCGGGCCCGTCGAGCACGCGCGCCATGCCGCGGATGGCCGCCCGGGCCCGCTCGTCGCCATGGACCCAGCCGGGGCCGGAGGAAAGCATTGTGACCGCGCGCTCGCAGACCTCGCCGAACCCCGCATTGGAGGCGTCTGCGTATGCCCAGCCCACGGACATGTCGCAGAGGTCGGGTACGATGCATGCGCCGGGCTCCCTGGCAAAGCGCTCGCGATCGTCGGAGGCGGCCCACCCGACGCATAAGCTGCCTATACGGCCGTCAGAGTATTCGTCGTAGGAGCCCACGAGCTGGCCCGTGAGAACGTTGACGGCGTCGCCGGGGTAATGTTTGCAGAGCCTGTTGATCGCGTCGATGTCCATGGGGCCTCCCTGGCTTGGTTTGGTGGCGAGAAGAGGGTGCCCCGAGCGCCTGAGCGTCTAGGGCACGGTGCCAAAATGGGACGGCCTGGCTAGATCGCCCGTCGGTGGGAGAGCGGCCTGCAGGCGTTGATGACCCCATCGGTCTCGGGAGACTCGCTCGTGATGGCCGTGGGGACGTCCTGGTCCGCCTCGGTACCCTCGATGGGCCCGCGCGCAGACCGTCCTTGCGAGGGGTCGACCACCTCGACGGGGGCTTCCAGGCGCTCGAGCTCGGCCTTGAGCTCGGCAAGCTCCTCCTCACCGTCCCACGGCTTGCCGAGGGAGGCCTTCGCCGCATCCAGGCGTTCTCTGGCAGCAGCGACGTTGGCGGCGGCGCGGCCGCGCCTCTCTTCGTAGCCGTCGACGAGGCGGATGAGCTGTCCCAATGCCGTGTCGGCGCCCGACGGCACGGACCTGCCCGTCGACCATGCCAGCCTGCCTGCAAGGGCGAGCTGAGGCGTACTTCCACCGGGGGCAGGAACGACTCTGATCTCGAGGGATCCCATGCGACCGATCGGGTATTCGCTAAAGATGCGTGAGCCGACCCTCTGGGAGGCCTCGACGATGGCCTCCCCCGCGGCCTTGCGAGTGGTGCATTCGGTTCCGCCGACGGTCGCGAGGAGATTGCCCTGCTGCCAGGAGTCGAGCATTCCCTTGGTGAGGGCAAAGGCGTCCGCGTCGGCGTCGCATGCGGCGAGGGAATCCCTTGCTGCTGCGAGCGCGGGAGCGAGGGTCATGTGGATCTCCTGCCTCGTCCGTTCGATGCCGCTCGACCAGGCGCGTCGCAGCAGTTCGAGCTGAGAGACGCGGTTCTCGAGCTCGAGGCGCCGCCTCACTGTCGGATCGCCTGTCGCGAGCGCCTTGATGGTCCCGTAGTCGAGGACGGCCTCGTCGAGGTCGGCGGCCTCGCGGACGGGGGAGCGGTTGGTGAAGACCTGGGAGATGAAGCGCTGCTTCCGCTCGACCGTCTGGTAGAGGTAGGCGTCGAAGGTGCCCTTGGTGACGTAGCGGTAGTCGCGGACGCTGTCCCACATGTTGCCCTGCCTGCGGATGCGGCCGAGCCTCTGCTCGAGGTCGGATGGCCTCCACGGGCAGTCGAGGTCGTGGATTGCGACGAGGTGCCGCTGGACGTTCACCCCCGTGCCGAGCGTGGCCGTCGAGCCGATGAGGACGCGGACCTCGCCTGCGTCCACGCGGTCGAAGAGCTGCTGGCGCCTCAGCTGGTTGTTGCCTGCGTCGGAGACCGCGGTGACCTGCTCGTCGGGGATGCCGAGGGCGTGGAGGCGGCGCCGGAGGTCGTCGTAGACGTTCCAGGTGCCACTCGCGGGGGTCGAGGTGTCGCAGAAGACGAGCTGCGTCCCCCTGTCCTCGGCGGTGAGCGCCCATTCCCGGTGGACCCTGATAGCGCACTCCTGGACCTTCCCGTCATCGAGCGGGTCAACGTCGGGGTCGTCCGGGGCGAGGAGCTTCGGGTCGAGCGCGAGCTTCCTTCCCTCGCCCGTGATCTTGAGCATGTTGTCCTGTTCGGGCCGCACCTCGCCATTGCGGATCCGGTCTGCCCTCTTGGCAAGCTCGCGCACGAGCCTGCGCTGGCTGTCTGTTGGCTCCACCGCCACGGTGACGCCCTCGACGTCCGGCACGTCGAGGTCGAGGTCATCGGCGGTGAGGACGTCCGCGAAGTCGTGGAAGGCGGACATGAGCTCGGGGAGGTTGTGGAAGCGTGCGAAGCGCTGCTTTATCTGGAAGCCGTCCCCCTCGGGGCGGATCTCCACGGAGTCCACGACCTCACCGTAGACGGAAGCCCATGCGGAGAAGGCCGAGCAGCCCGTGGCCTCGAGAAGGCCCGGCGCAAGATAGCGCTCGAGGTTGTAGAGCTCGCTCATGGTGTTGGAGACGGGTGTGCCGGTCGCGAAGACGATGTTGGCGCCGTGCCCCTGCTCGCGGAGGTAGGTGCATTTGTCGAGCAGGCCCTCGCACTTTTGCGAGGCGGTGCCGGCTAGGCCGGCGACGTTGAGGGAGGTGTCGATGGCGAGGTTCTTGAAGTTGTGCGCCTCGTCGACGAAGAGCCAGTCCACACCGATGTCCTCGAAGCTCAGGCCCTCAAGGGGCTTGGCGGAGCGGAGGTCGTTAACGCGGCGGCGGACGAGGCTCCTGGTCCTCTCGAGGGCCTTGACCGTGAAGTCGCCCTTGCCAGACGTCGCACGCGCCTCCTCGATTGACCGAGTGAGCTCGTCGATGCGACGCTCTAGGTAGTCCGCACGCCGCCGTGGCGTCACCTGAAGCTGAGAGAAGCGGGACTGGCCGACGATAACGGCGTCCCAGTCGCCCGAGGCGACACGTGCCCAGAAACGCCGCGCCGCGTCAGCCGACGCCGTGTCGGAGGCGGTCATGAAGAGCACCTTGGCTGATGGGTAGAGGCGAAGGAAGTCCGCCGCCCACTGCTCGGTGATGTTGTTGGGGACGGCGAAGAGGGGCTTCCTGCAGTGCCCAAGGCGCTTCGCCTCCATCGCGGCAGCTATTCCCTCGAAGGTCTTGCCAGCACCGACAGAATGGGCGATGAGCGTGCCCTCCGGGGACTGGAGAGTCCTCTCCACGGCATCGAGCTGGTGCGCCCTGAGCGTGATCTGGGGGTTGTGGCCGGGGAGCGTCAGATGCGAGCCGTCATAGGTCCTCGGTGCGATTCTGTTCATGCGGCGGTTGTAGATGTCCTCGAGCTGCCTTGTGCGCTCGGGGTCCTTCCACACCCATTCCGCCCACGCCTTGCGGAGCTCGTCGCGGGCATGTCCCGCGGCGGCGGTGGCAACCGGGTCGGTCACCCTGCGCTTCGGGTCGTCGGGTGAGGCCTTGGTGACCCTGACCACGGAGGAGTTGAGCGCCGCCTCGAGGACGTGCAGGACGGAGACCTGTTCGGTGCCGTAGCGCCTCATGGCGTCGGGTGGGACGATCGCGGAGGAGCCCGTGACGTCCCATCGACCCTGCACATCCGAGTAGGACACGCGGAACCCCCGCGTGGCTGCGGTCGACTCGTTGCCGAATGGCATGCCCAGGACCTCGCGGCAGAAGTCCACGACGTAGACGGGCGGGATCCAGGCGGCGCCGAGCGCGGCGGCGATGTCCTTGGAGTCGACGCGAGGGGGGAGTGCGCCCTCGAGCCTGGCCTCGAGGGACCTGAGCGAGGCGAGGTCGCGCGGCTTGGGGGCGTGTGCGGCCCTTTGCGCGGAGACGAACTCCTCGCGCTCTCGCCTGAACTCCGCGAGTCCCTCCGCAGTGGCATTGGCGAGGCCACGGCCATCACGTGCGAGGGTGAAGAGGTACTCGATCACCTCCGGGTGCGCGCGGAGCGCGCGACCGAAGGCGAGGCACGGCGCGAATGCGTCGCATGCCAGCTCGCTCCTGGAACGGGTCTCGTCGAAGGCCGTTGCGGCCTCTGCTGCGCCGCTTCCTGGAAGCAGCGTCTCGAGGAGCCGGGGCTCGGGTCGGGGGTCCCGCCAGTTCGAGTACTTGCCCTTGAGCATCCGGGAGGCAAGTTCCGCCACATGGTGGTCGCTCACCCTTGCCGGGTCCGCCGTCGCGACGAGCCAGAGCGTGGCGAGGCCGGATGCCATGCTCTGGCTCGAGCCGAACGAGCCATCGACCAGCGCATGCCACAGACCGCTGAGGGCGGCGTCCCTGTCGGTCCCCGCCATGCCGAGGGGGGCCTCGCCCTCGCGAAGCGCGTGGAGGGCTATAGGGCCGCGGACATGGTATCTGAGGGCGCTGACGTTGAGATGGCACGAGATGAGAACCGCCGTGCCGCCCGAGAGGGGGTCCATGAGCTCCTTGAGCGCACCGGCCTCCCGCAGGCGGCTCATCGCCTCGTCGACACCGTATCCCTGCTCGCTCCCATCAAGGACGGATTGCATCCCGAGGTGATCCTCCCATGCCGAGGTCGCTGTCGCGAGGCCGCCGTCCTCCTGCTCCCGCACGAGTGCGCGCACGTGCTCCAGCTTGGTCCCAACGTTGCCGGAGAGGTACTCGGGCGCGGGCACCACGGTGCCGGTGTCGGGGTCCCTCACCACGAGGTCACCGAGCATGGCAAGGGCCGATTCCTCGTCCACGTCCAGCAGACGTGCCACGACGGCGAGGTCGACCCCGCCCGTGCGGTCGAGCGAGACCGAGAGGGCGTCGGCGGGACTGTCGAGGTGGTCCGGCATCGGTGCCGCCGGGCCCTGGACGCGCCTCGTGAGCACGTCGCCAGGTGCTACGTACTCGCCCCGCTCGTTCGTGAGCTCCATCGCGAGCAGGGAGGCGAGGGCGTGGTCGGGGCAGGTGGCCCAGGCGCGGACGTTGGCCCTCTCGCAAAGCCTCCCGTGCTCGGCGACGAATGCCTCGTAGGCGTGTGAGAGGCGTGCGATCGCCTCGCCGCACGCGGCTTCGTCAGCCGTCGCGGCCTCGGTTGCCAGGGTCTCGCGCAGCACGTCCCTGAGCGCGACCATCCCGCGCAGCCGGTCGAGGTCTCCCGGGATCCTCGTGATGACGGGAGATAGCGAGGCCTCGTCGCCGTACCAGACGTTCCCGGCGTCATCGAGCACGTACTCGTAGAGCGTGGCGTTGACGGGCGTTGGGGCGCAGAAGGCGTGCGCCTGGGCCTTGGGTGCCTCGGAGAGCGAGCCCGCGAGCGGGCCGAGTGCCCGAGAGAGCTCGGAGTCCAGCGCCTTTCCGATGCCCTCGGCATCGAGGCCGGACGTGACCGAGGGCTCGATGCCGAAGCGCCCGGTAGTCGCCTCCATGGTGCCGATGACCCGGCCGATGCCGCCTTGCGTGAACGCGGAGGACACCCTGGCGCCATCGAGGTCAGTCGTGTGGACCCACGAGTCGTCGGCGTCCTGCACGCGCCCGAGGCGCTTCCGCAGGACGAGGAGGTCGCACACGACGTCAGTTCCAGCGTCGTGGAACGTCTCGGAGGGGAGCCTCACGGCACAGACCAGTTCGGCGTCATTCGCAATCGCGGCTCTCGTGCGCTCAGATGCCTTGTCGAGCGTGAACCGGCTCGTCAGGAGGCACGCATAACCGCCGGGGCGAAGCGCGTCCACGGCGGCGCGCACGAAGTAGTCGTGTATCGGGGCGGTTCCGCCGCCAGGCAAGGCGATCGCGATCGCGTCGGAATAGGGGACGTTGCCGATGACGGCGTCAAAGCCGCCAGAGGAGACGCTGCAGGCCTCGAGCGGGGCGTTGACGATCGTCTGGTCGGGGTGGATCGCGCGCGCGAGACGAGATGACAGAGTGTCGACCTCGACGCCCGTGAAGTGCGCCCGAAGGCCCTCAGCCTCAGCCGCCGCCATGATGGTGCCGGTGCCGCAGCCCGGCTCGAGCACCTCGGAGGTGCCGGAAGCACCCACGCCGAGCGTCGCCAGCGCGCGCACCATGGCCATGGCGACGGGCCTGGGCGTGTAGAAGGCTGTGAGCGTGCTCGCCCTGGCGGCGGCATACTCCTCGTCCGTAAGGAGTGCCCTGAGGTCGTCGTGGGCCTCTGCCCACTGGGGGCGGCCCGCGAGATCCTCCAGGAAGACGTCCGCCTGGCCACCCCAGCCCGAGTACGCGGACATGGTGGCGGCCTCGGCGGGCGTGGCCCGCCGTCCCTCGCCCTCGATTGCCCGCAGCGTGCGGATGGCATCGACGTTGGCGCGGGCACGGGCGAGGGGACCCTTAGGCGCTAGGACTCCATCGCCTCCTGACAGGCGATCTCCTCTGCCATCCTGCTCGCCTGATCGTACGCCCTCAGGTACGCTGAGGTGTCCGTGCCCTCTCTCACCCTCTCGAAGCCCCACTCCTTCATGAGGCGCATCGTCAGCTCGTAGGCCCTCTTCGGGTACCGGTCGCGGACCAGGTTGAGGTAGTCCTCGACCTCCCTGAGCGTCATTCCCCTGAGCTGCTCCTTGTCCTCCGCGAGCATCCTCTCGTACTTCGCTCGCTTGATTCCGCTGAACGCCAGTGGCGACACGACTCCCGACGGCGGTTCCACCATGGCTCTCTCCTCTCGAATTGGCTTCTGTGTCGAATAGCGTCTGCTGGTAAGCGGTGTCTGCCACCGCAGGCCCCAGCAGGTCGAACAAGGACTCCTGCGCTGGCGCGTCGTCTGTCGCGCCGAAGAGCGACATCTGGGCGGCGAGGGGCTGTGACTCGGAAAGCGACCGCTTCGTGGCCCTGGCCTCCCTCCTGGCCGACGTGCAGGGCAGGGGGTAGGCGCCGAGGAGGGAAGGACACCCCCTCCAAAGAACATCGCGGAGGTGGGTGAGCCAAGGGCCCCAGCCCATGCCGGACCTCTCCCGTAGGGCATCTGACGCCTCCGGGCACGTCCAGGCGACGGCAGCACGCTGTGCCTCGTTGACTGCCACCCACCAATCGGCAGATCCCAGGGCGTGGGGGAAGCTCTCCTTCGCTACCCTGAGAGCCTTCCTGCCGACAAGGCTCACCGTCAGGGCGTCCGCGCCGTCGCCCTTGGCAGACGAGCTCGTCCACACCCCCTTCGCGAGCCAAGCGACCGACGTGACACCAGCAACCCTATGAGCAACACCGAGCGCGTCCTCGACCCTGTCCCCTGCCATCCAAAAATCCCCTTCGACGTATCCGGGCGTGATGCTCAGATGGTCATACAGGGGGAAAGGCCATGGCGACAGGGTGCCAAAATGGAACTCGCACAGTATTTAGCATAGAACCACAATGTGAGAATACCACAATTATCTCGTGAGCACAACGACCGTTTCCCTCGATAGGCTTGGCATACCTTGCGAGACTTGTGGCGCGGATCAAGAAGAGGGCCGTGGAGGCATTTCGCCTCCACGGCCCTCTGCCCAGGCGTCACAGCTGCGGACGTGTCGGTGATATGGACTCAATGAGGTCCGGCCTCTCAGAGGGCGCAGCGGCGCTTTCCCACTCCCACACGTTGGCATACGACTTCGACTCCTCGATGAGGCCACGCTCGTGGTTGCAGAAGTAGCCCAGCAGGTGCTCCCTGTCGGCTGGCATCCAGCCAGGTTCGCTCTTGAGAAGCCCCACCATCGCGTCGTAGTCCGTGAGTCCCACGTCACCTTGGGCGACGAGGTCGAGAAGACCCTGGGCGCTGTCGTCGCTTAGGGCGAGACCGACGACGTGGCCGAAGTCGTAGCACTCGGCGATGTCATACGTGCCGTTCCCCGGGTCCAGACAGACGAGGAGGCCCTGGTCGTAGTTGTAGGCGAGGGCGAGTCCTAGGACTGCGAGGTACCCGCCGCGCAAGCGGATCGTGCGTGTGGCCCAGAAGGCCTCGAGCGCGTAAAGGGAGTCCCCCTGCCATACCACGCCTTCGTGCCGCTTGTTCTCAATTGCCCACTTGGCATCGTGGTGCGAGTGGACGAAGCTCTCGGAGGGGGCGCCGGGGGATGGTGTGGGCTCGATGGTGACGCGCCTGGTGACGTAGGGCAGCTCCGTCACATAGGTCTGCCATGAGGTCACGAGCTCGAGCAGAGCCAGGTCCTGGTGGACTTGGATGGTATGCAGGGGCAGGCCGTCGAGGGTACCCATGCTCGGGGTGAGCTCGTACTCAAGCATCGCATAGGGTGAGGGGTCCCCGAGAATGGCCAGCCCCGCCGCTTGGCAGGCCTTGTCGAGGAAGGCGGGGTCCTCATCAAGCAGCATGGTCATTCGGTCGGCGAGGCGGCTCGCCATCTCCCTCGGGTCCATCGTGTCGGTCCATGCCTCCTTCGCGAGCGCTGGGATGTGCAGCAGCCTCTCGACGAGGTCGTACCAGGCGGGCGCGAGGCGACGTTCGAAGCCTTCGCTGGATTGCCGAAGATAACGCTGATCTTCCACGTGGGGTCCTTCCCGAATTAGCGGTGTCTTATGGGTGCGCGTCACAGGCGCGGGCCGTGGTTCCTCTCCACAGCGCGTTCCACCTCGCACGGGGCCTCCGTGAGATCCCCGATTGTCAGCGCGTCAAGGCCATGAGAAACGATCGAGCCATCTACCCAGAGGTCGTCAGTGCATTGGAACGCGTCGTGGACGGCGTATCCGGACAACCTCGAGGCCTCCCTGCCAAAGTCCCTGCCGGGGTAGCCTCCCTCGAGGGCGAAGTCGAGGACTTCCGTGACGGGTACCTCGAAGGCACGCTCGAGCTCTATCCCGAGCCAAGAGCCACCGCCGCTCTCCTTGTCATAGAGGCCAATCGAGCTCGTTGGGGCAACTGGTAAGGTGATCGTGGGAACGAGCGTGGCGCTCTCCGAGAGGCCATGCCCGAGGGCGACCGTGCCCTCGAGAATGGCCCATGCGCGTATGCTCGTCTTTGCACAGACGACAATCCCGCCCATGGGGGAGAAGAACTCCTCGACCTCGTTCTGCATCGACCTTGAGAACGGTCCTGGCTCGTCGCCGTGGAGCAGCTGCCAGAGGTTGCCCTCTCCCTGGGACTCGCAGAGCTTGGCCAGGCCATTGTCGGTGGCCCACCTGTTCCCGCCATCGCCCTCCGAGCAGCGCTCGATGAACTCATCGTGCGATGCCGAGGAGAGCGCGGCGTGGATGAGGCGCGGGACCGTTGATGTGTCGACGTAGAGCTCGGCCCTCGTGCTGACGTATGCGGTGACGCAGGCGGGTTCGTCGAGCCAATCGAAAAGGCCGAGGGAGACGAAGGTCCTCTCCTCGATGAGCTCGGCAATCTCCGATTGAAGCGATGGTTCGTCGAGGCCCATGCCGTCGCACTCGGGATACCTGCGCAGTGCGGTCACGAGGCTGCCGAGTGCGTCGGACGCCATCTCCCGTATGGTGGCGTCCCTCCAGTCCGCGAGCCAGTTGCTGGCGAGCATCCGCTCCTCCAGGTACTCCACGAGCGATTCGGGGAAGACATGGGCGACCGAGAGGTCCTTGTTGAAGTTCTCTGGCTGGTAGCAATACCCGTCCGACTCGTGACGCCCCAGGACATCGGGTAGGCAGTCGTCGACCCAGCCCTGGAGGACGTCGATGTCGAACGGGTTCGTGTCAGAGCGGTCCCAGTAGTACTCGATGGCATCGCCCGGGGCGGGCAGCAGATTCTCCACGACGTCATTCCCGAGGATGTCCCTCAGCTCCTCGAGGCTACAAATCTCCTTCTCCATGCGAGTCTCCTCTGCTAGAGCCTGGGTCCGCCGACGCGTGGCTTGGGTTGTGCGAGCCCCTCTTTCCCTTCCAGCTCGGAGGGCTCGACCGCCCTGTAGGGGTAGCCCATCTCTGGCCCATCGGGGTCGAGGTCCGTCGAGGCGACGCAGTCCTCCTCGACTCCATCCCAGGCAAACGTGTGGATGGGGGTCGGGTAGTAGTCAAGGGCGCATTCCGCGACGGCCTCCGTGATTGACACCTGGCCGGATGTTGATGTGCAATAAGAAGTGCGCCGGAATCGCATCGCGAATTGAGCAGCGATGGCATCGAAAACTGAGCAGTATTCGCATGGGCCGCCTCCCTCGGCGCAAGGGGCGCGGCCCGCTCTATAT
>OIEV01001016.1_pt1 | contig 14029 bp, 10 predicted proteins | sample 1581881 | NCBI WGS metagenome assembly OIEV01 (sample SAMN03279760, study PRJEB24777) | human gut metagenome | isolation source: fecal sample PR121 from 1 month old male Malay infant, vaginally delivered... | place: Singapore | collected 2005-09-16 | reverse complement strand
AGACCGATTACCGCTATTTCTATTTCACCGACCCCAATTTTTATGGCCCGGGAAAGGCTGGAAAGGAACGTGTACTCAAGCTGGCCGCCCTTTTAAAAGAGCGCAATATCCGCTTTGGCATTGAGGCAAGGGCCAACGATATCGAGCCCGAAACCACCAGGGCACTGGTGGACGCCGGGCTGCAGAATATCCTTGTTGGCCTGGAATCCGGCAAGGACGAATCCCTGAAGCGTCTCAATAAATATACGACAGTAGCAGACAACGAAAACGCTCTGCGGGTGCTGCGCGAGGCCGGCATTGAACCCAGCGTGGGCTTTATCATGTTTGAGCCTGACTCTACCATCGACGACCTGAGAATTAATCTGGATTTTTTAAAGCGCAACGCCCTTTTGGAAACCCTGGAAATATCTGTCAACGTGCTCTACCATCATCAGATTATCCTGGCGGGCAGCAGCTCCTACCACGACCTTCTGGCTGCAGGACGGCTGAACATTTCCGAGCATTCCACCTACGAGGCCAACACCGATTATGTCAATCCCAGCGTTGCTGCCATGGCAAAAATGATGCGGGATATTACCAACCATATTTTTGACTACATGCATGATACCTGGCAGAAAAGCGCCTCAGGCGATCCCGAGACGGTGGCGCGCTATCAGGCCATCAACCGCCTGCTGGTGGATGGTTTTGAGAACGCCTTAAAGCTTTTAGAAAAGGGCGATATCACCGAAGACGAAAGGCAGGACTGGGTCCGCTGTTTTAACGCTGAAATTGACAAAATCACCGCATAAAAAACTCCGGAAATCTGCAAATAGATTTCCGGAGTTTTTTATTTCTATTTTTATACAGCGCTTATTGTTCAAGCTCCTTCACGATAAATGCCAGCGCTTCATCCAGGGAACGCACCACCATAACACCATCCGTCTCCTGTGTTCCCTTTCTGTCAAGGAGAATCGGACGGATTCCTGCCGCGCGGGCGCCTGCCACGTCCGACGCCATAGAATCGCCGATATGAATGACCTCATGGGCACTGCAGCCGCTGATCTCCAGTGCCTTTTCAAAAAGCTCCCGATGCGGTTTATAGGCCCTTGCCATATCGCCGCAGATAATGCCCGCCGGCTCCAGCGCCTTGTGTCTCATACCTTCTCCCACATAACGGACGCCGTTATTAGTGATAACGTATATGGGCAGCGGACAATTTTCAAAAAATGGCTTGGCGTCCTCAAAAGCCGGCGCGTACATCCAGAAACGCCGGCAAAGCTCATGGGCTTCCTCCAGATTTTCCTGAAGATTCAGCTCCTCGACACAATCTGCCAGAAGCTTGTCCACAATCTCATCCTCCGTTAAAAAGGCGTCGCCGAAACTTTCGTTCTCATACTTTTTCAATTTTCCCCACCAGTAGTTCAGCATAGCCTGCGGGCTTTCAATATCGCTGTTTTTATAAAGCCGCATGGTCATTTCCTCAACGTCTTTTCCCGCTTCTTTCATGATGGTTCCCGTATAATCAATAAATACTGCCTTTAACATAATTTCTCCTTTATAAAAAGTGTGCTTTCCTTCTGTCCGCAAAATGTATCCCTGTTCATTGTCGCACGCTATAATAATCAATATTCATTGACCATTATAGACCATTTTGGCAAAATCAACAACATGCTGCAAAAATTGGATTCATTAAATTTGAGCCAGAAAGCTGTTCGCTGTAATCATTCTAAAAAACATACAGCTTTAAGAAAGGCCTGATATAATATTTGAAACGCTTTCAAACGAGGTGAACCATGAAAAAAGAAAAAATCATGCAAATGATACAGGCTTATGACGGCCTGAACCTTTATATGACAACCGATACACCCGAATCCCCAAAGGCTGTGGTGATCATCAGCCACGGCATGTGCGAGCATTCAGGACGCTACGCCGCAGTCACCCAGAAACTTTTTGACCGCGGGTTTAAGGTGTACCGCTACGACCTCCGGGGACACGGCAAGTCCGAGGGCGAACGTGGCTTCTACAGCACCCCGGATGAAGTCACCGAGGATCTCCACCGTATTGTGGATATCGCCTCAGAGGAAAATCCCGGCCTTAAGCGCTTCCTGCTGGGCTACAGCATGGGCGGCTTTGCTGTGGCGGACTTTTGTACAAAATATCCCGATAAGGCAGAAGGCGCCATTTTGTTTGACGCCGCCACCCGGGTTAACCTGGACGGCTTCAGCCGTGTCTCCCAGTCCCTTGACCCTCTGACCCGCTTTCCAAACAAGCTGGCAAAACGGCTGACCTCAGATCCCGAAGTTACTGCGGCCTACAAGGCAGACCCCTTAAACGCTTCCTACTTTACGGCTGGCCTGAGCCAGCAGCTGACACTCGGTATCCGGCAGTTAACCGCAAATCCTGATTTCCGTCTCCCTGTCCTTTTGCTCCACGGTGAAAAAGACACCCTGGTTGACCCAAGCGATTCCACGGATTTTTTTGCGCAGATCGCCTCTGAGGATAAACAGCTGAAAATTTACGGCAACACTCAGCATGAAATTTTTAATGAGGCCGTCAAAAACCAGGTCATGACAGACGTAACCCGTTGGATTGAAAACCGGCTGTAAACGCGCATACTAAAAGGGCCCTGTGACAAAAAACCACAGGACCCTTTTTATTTATCCTAACGGCTGGCCTTTGATCCCCGCATTCGTTTAATCCATTTAACAACCTCTACCTGGACAACAGAGAGCAGTGAAAGCCCAAGGACGGTCAGCCACTGGCTGCCGCTCAGCAGCGTTACCTTAAAGGCTGCCTGTAGCGGTGGAATAAAAAGAATACAGGCCATCAGCGCGGCAGATACCGCAAAGGACAGGATCAGCCATGGGTTTGCGCCTTCGGCCCGCACCCAGACCGGCTCAGTATTAGAGCGCTGATTAAAAGCCCGGAGCATCTGGGAGAGCGCCAGCACACAGAAAGCCATGGTCTGGCCAGTGATGTGGCTGTCTGTCTCAAAACCGATCCAGTAAGCCACCAGCGTCATGGCGGCGACAAAAACTCCCTGTCGGATTACCCTGAAAATAAGGTCACGCTCAAACAGCGTTCCCGATTTAACCGGCGGATGGCTCATGATATTTTTGCTGGCCGGGTCTACCCCCAGGGCAAGCGCCGGCAGTGTTGCGGTTGCCAGGTTGACCCATAGAATATGAACCGCCAGCAGCGGCGCATCCCAGTTAAAGACGGTTGCCACAAAAAGGGTTAAAATCTCAGCAATGTTTCCTGCCAGCAAAAACTGAATAACCTTTTGAATGTTCCGGTAAACACGCCGTCCCTCCTTAATCGCGTAGGCAATGGTGGTAAAGCTGTCATCCAAAAGAATCATGTCGGCGGCCTCCTTGGCCACATCCGTTCCTGTGACACCCATGGCAACACCGATGTCTGCTGCCTTAAGGGCTGGTGAGTCATTGACTCCGTCCCCGGTCATGGCCGCAACCTCCCCGCCCCGCTTGAGCGCCTTGATAATCCGCAGCTTGTCTGCCGGCGATACCCGGGCATAGACGGTGGTGGTCTTCACTGCCTCTTCGAGCTCACGCTCTGACAGGCACTCCAGCTCATCGCCGGTCAGCACTGTATTTCCTTCCTGGAAAATATCCAGCTCCCGGGCAATGGCAATGGCTGTAACCTTGTGGTCGCCAGTGATCATCACCGTCCGGATTCCCGCCTTCCGGCAGGTTCTTACCGATTCCGCGACTTCCTTTCTCGGCGGGTCAATCATTCCCACAACACCGATAAAGGTCAGGTCATGCTCTATATTTTCTTCATCATCCTCGGGAATTTCCTCAAGCTGCCGTGTTGCAAAGCCCAGTACACGCAGCGCTTTTTCCGACAACTCAAGACAAAGCCGCTGAATATTTTTCCGGTCGGTTTCTGTCATGGGGCGGGCTCCCTGCTCAGTGAGCATCCGGCTGCAAAGGGGAAGGAGTTCGTCTACCGCGCCCTTCGTGTAAGCCGTCAGCTGCCCCCCAACTGGATGAACCGTCGTCATGCGCTTCCGGTCAGAGTCAAAAGGATTCTCAAAAACCCGGGGATAGGCCGCCTCCATGTTATCGTGGTCCAGCCCAAAAGCTCTTGTCATGTACAGGAGCGCACCCTCGGTGGGGTCGCCGATTATGGCGCCCTCCTGATCCGGATCAAAACTGGCGTCATTGCATAAATCCGCCGCGACCATCAGCTCACGGTATACCTCAGGATGCGCCTCAGCTGCCGCGCCGGCGAAAACGGCCTGTCCTGCCTCAAAGTCTCCGTTTACCGCTACCTGGGTAACTGTCATCTGGTTAAGGGTCAGCGTCCCTGTTTTATCGCTGCAGATGACCGTAGCACTCCCAAGAGTCTCCACCGCAGGCAGCTTACGGATCAAAGCGTTTCTTTTAGCCATGCGCTGAACCCCCAGAGCCATGACAATGGTAGCCGTGGCGGGCAGCCCCTCCGGAATAATGGAAATGGCCAGAGAAATAGCCACTAGGAACTGCGGAATCAATGGCCGGTGGTAAACAGCGCCGATGGCAAAAATCAGCACACAGACAATGACCCCAATGATGATCAATGTTTTACCCACCGCGCCCAGCTTGCGCTTAAGCGGCGTATCGGTCTCATCCTGACTGTCGAGCATACCGGCAATGTTCCCCACCTCTGTGTTCATGCCCGTTGCCACCACCACACCAGTGGCACGGCCATAGGTGACAATGGAGGAGGTATAGGCCATGTTGCCCCGGTCCCCCAATGCGCAGCGCTCAGGAAACAGCGCATCCGCGTCCTTTTCCGACGGGACAGACTCCCCGGTCAGGGACGCCTCCTGCACCTTCAGATTGGCCGAATCAATGAGCCGCAGGTCTGCGGGCACCATGTCCCCGTCACTCAGAAATACAATATCCCCGGTCACCAGCTCACTGGCAGGCACAATACTCTCCTCATCCTCCCGCAGTACGCGGGCTGTAGGTGCGCTCATATTTTTCAACGCCTCCAGAGAGGACTGGGCCTTTTTCTCCTGGACAATGCCAATAAGGGCATTCAGCACAACGATGGTAAAAATGACCCCTGCCTCTGTCCATTCCCCCAGCACAGCTGAAAAAATGGCAGCGCCAATCAAAATAAGAACCATGGGGTCTGTGATCTGAGACCAAAGCATCTGCGCAATGGATCTCGGCGGTTTTGAACGCAGCACATTGCGTCCGTTTTTTCTTAGCCTTTCGGCTGCCTCAGCATCGCTTAATCCCTCCTCCGAGGTCTGCAGGCCGGCGAAAACATCTTTTGCCGGCAGCGCGTGCCAAGGCTCCTGTCTGTGATTATCCATATTGGATAAACCACCCCTTTCCTGTAAAAATTCTATCTAAGCCAGAATATAAAAAAGGCACAGTCAGACCACCCATGTGAAAAATGGGCGTGACTATGCCTTGTATATTCTGAGACTTATTCGCTTTTAAGATTTTGATTTTTCGGTCAGTGTCGCTCTCGTCACTATCGTCCATCAATTAAGATTCCTTTACTTTTAATATAAATGTTTTCTAAATTCTACATAAAAAAACGGTAAACGTCAAGGGAATTAAGGAAGATTTAACAAAGGGCTTATCTCCCCGCTGTACAGAAGCGTCAGGCTGTGCATGGCCCGGGTGCAGGCAACGTACAGCAGACTTCTCTCATACGCGCTGCTGTAATGCCTGCTGTCTGCATCTGGGATAAGGACCGCGTCAAATTCCAGCCCCTTGGCCATCTGGATAGAGGTAACGGAAACGCCGTTTTTAAACTGCCTGCTCTCTGGCGTGATCAGATGGACGCTGTGCTGTTTGGAGAGCTGCTCGTATAATGCCCGTGTCTCGCGATTTGTTTTCAGAATAATCCCCAGAGAGGACCATCCGCTTTTTTCAAAAGCCCGGATTTCATCCACAAGCTTTTCAAGCATTTCCCTTTGGCTGCTGCAGCGGATAACCTCCGGCGGTTCCCCGTGGCGCTCCACGGGCTCTAATGCACTGACGGGCTGTATCTTCCCGGCAAATTGTATGATCTCACAGGTGGAACGGTAGCTCTTGTTGAGCGCCACGTATTCCGCGCCGCTGTAAAGCCTTCTCATATCGTCCAGTGTATTTTGATTATTGGGATTGACACATTGCCCAAAATCGCCCAGAATGGTCTTGGGGCAGCTGTAAATACTGTTGATCACCGCGTACTGGACCGGCGTGTAATCCTGCATCTCATCGACCACCAGATGTCTTATTGATTTATTCTCCCTTAAGCCCTCAAAGGCTCTCTTAAAATACAGATATGGGTAGACATCTGCCCATTCAAAGGTCTTCTTTTCAGGCAGGACAAGCATATGTGACAGCCCTGCCTGTCGGTAAAAGTCCTTATAAAGGGAAAAAGTGTTCTTCACCCTGAGCATGGCGTTGAGGCTTTTCAGGATGGCCCCCGGCCTTGGAAGCTCCTCACCCCGGATATTATCCGCCTCAAACCGCTCATGGATCGTCTCCGCCATGCGCTTCAGACGCTTTTTAAAAGGAAGTCCACTGTCTGCCTCAAACATGTTTTTTATCCAGGCCGCCTCTGCCTTAAACCGGCCAAAGCCGTAATCCTCAGGCGCAAAGGCCATTTCGGGCAGGCTTTTCAGATAGGCGTCCATCTGCCCTTTAAACGCGAGGCTCGACTTCAGCCGGGCCCGCTCCGCCCAGCACGCGTCCTCAGTCTCCAGCGGATCTTTTTCCTTTTCAAACCGAAATTTTCCTTCCAGCTGTTCTTCGGCAATATCCTCAAAGCTTATTTCGTAGATGGGCTCTTCTCCCAGCTCTGGCAAAACATTTGAGATATAATCTCCAAACACCCGGTTAGGAGATAAAATTCGGATGTCCGACGCTGACAGGTGATCCTTAAAGCGGTAAAGCAGAAAGGCGATCCGGTGCAGGGCAATGGAGGTTTTACCCGATCCCGCCACCCCCTGGATGATCATCATTCCGGCCTTCTCATTCCGGATAATTTTATTCTGCTCTTTCTGGATGGTGGCGATGATGGATTTCATCTTTTCATCGGAGGTATGGCTCAGCTCACGCTGCAGCACATCATCCTGGATATTGACCGAGCTCTCGAGCGCGTACTCCATTTTTCCATCTTTGATTTTAAACTGCCGCTTTCGGGTCAGACGTCCTTCGATTTTACCCGAAGGGGCTTCATAGCCTGCCGGCCCCACCTCGCAATCGTAGAACATACTGGCCACCGGCGCGCGCCAGTCACAGATCAGCAGCTCATTGTTATCATTAAAGGACGCTGGCCCAATATAATATTTTTCCGCATCTTCTCCCTCCTCATACTGAAAATCAATTCGGGCAAAATAGGGGGAGGCCTTCAGCCGCGCCAGCTTTTCCCGGACGTTCACTGCAAATGCCCCTTTCTGGTCCAGCTGTTTTAAGGCCAGCTCATTTTGGAACATTTCATGGGGGTCGATCTCCCCCCGGTTTTCAACCATGTAACGCTTGGTATCCATATAGTGCTCATCCGCCAGCCCAACGCGGCCCTCCGCGGCTTTAAGCGCTGTATCCAGACGGCTGGCGACCTCTGCTAGATGGCGGATCTCTTCTGGAAAGGGGACGGCGCTTGTTCCTCGCTCTGGCTGGCGTCTTTTTTTATACTTCATCGCTGCTCTCCCCTGGCAAAACAAAGCGCTGGGTAGGATAGCCAAATTCCACCAGGAGCTCAGCCTCGGCAAAACCCAGATCCACAATGGCCTGCCGGTGCCCGGTGTCGGCCTTATCACCCTCCCGGTAGGTGGTGATGCTGATATCCCTGCCTTTGAGCAGCTCACCCATCATTTTATCCAGAAAAGCCCTGGGGATTCCCTGGCTGCGGTACAGCGGATGTGTACCCATAAAATCAATGCTGCCGGTTTCGCCGGAAAAAAGCATTGCGCCGGCAGCCACCTCGCCATCCTTCAGGATCAATGCCTGCCGTTTGCGGATCCGGCGTTTAAGCTCACCGACATATTCCTCCTCATACAGGTGCGGAAACCCGTCGATGACCAGGCGGACCAGTGCCATCCAGCATGGGATATCGCCCTCGTCAGCATAGGTGATCTTCCACTGTGTTTTTTCTTTGCTGTTTCGCATATTATGGCTCCTTTCAAATTGAAACCTCAGCTGCAGAGGATAGAACTTTTCATTTTCCCGGTATTGGCTGGGGGACTGCTTATACATGGCCGAAAAGGCGGCTGTAAAGGCCTGCTGGCCCTCATACCCAGCCTGCAGGGCGATGTCGAGTATGGTTCTCTCCGAAAACACCAGCAGCTTGGCAGCCTCTGTGAGCTGCCGCCGGTTCCGGTACTCATGCAGGGTCAGCCCCACAGTTTTTGAAAAGACGCGGTGCAGATGGTATTTTGAATAATGGACTGCACCGGCAATGGCGTCAAGATCCAGCTTTTCGGTTAAATGGCCCTCTATATAATCAATGGCGGCCTGTACTTTTTCGATGTTGTTCATTACTGCCACTCCTTTCTCAGAGCATTATACCCCATTATATCGGAGACGTTTTAATATTTCTTGCTCTTGCTTGCGCTTTTTGTCCGGGCGCCCTCCAAAAGCAGAGAAACCTCCTTCACGGCCAGAGACCGCCTGGAGGTTTCTTCTTCCGAAAGCATTCCGCTTTCACTGCGTCACTCTTTATTCTTAATGTACTTGTTAATCAAAAGATTGGCGGTGGACTGGCTGATGCCCATACGTCTGGCCACTGCCCGGCTCGATTTGTGCTTTGCGTAAAGCTTGATGACCGTCTGCTTTTTAAACTCCTCTACATTGTAAGTTTCGCCGTCGGTTTCTTCCCGGTCTTCCTCCTGGTCCAGATAACGGAAAAACAGCTCCTCATTGATAATAATGCCGTCAGATAAAATGATCATGCGCTCCACAGCATTCCTGAGCTGACGCACATTGCCCGGCCAGTCATAATTGTTAAAGCAGGAAAGTATTTTTTCATTGAAAACCTTATTTGTGTTGTAACGCTTGTTAAAGTCATTCAGGAAAGCAGTCGCCAGATAAAAAATATCTTCCTTTCTTTTGCGCAGGGGCGGCAGCACAACCTTTACGGTGTTGAGCCGCCAATAAAGATCCTCCCTGAACTTTTTCTCCCGGATGGCATTCATTAAATTTTGATTGGTCGCGGCAATGATCCGGATATTGACATACTCAGGCTTATTGCTCCCCACCGGGAAAAACCGCTTATTTTCCAGAACATCCAGAATTTTAACCTGCATGGCCGGAGACAGCTCCCCAATTTCATCGAGAAAAATGGTGCCGCCGTCCGCATTTTTAAGAAGGCCGATTTTCCCTTTAACGTTGGCACCTGTGAAGGCCCCCGGCATATAGCCAAACAGCTCACTCTCCAGCAGCCCGTCCGGTATGGCGCCGCAGTTAATGGCCACAAAGGGCTTGTGGTTTCTGGGGCTGCGCTCGTGCACCATCTGGGCCAGATAGCTTTTCCCTGTACCGCTCTCACCCAAAATCAGGATATTGCAGTCAAACTTGGCCGCCTTCTCAAGGTCTGTCAGGCACTGCTCAAACAGGATGCTCTTTCCGATAATCTCATCTGAAAAGTCCAGATTAATGGACTCAATGGGGTTTCTCAGGTCACGATAGCTCAAATCCACAGCGCGGATGTTATCCAGGGAGGTGGACACCATCAGCTCAAACTCATCGTTGTCGTTATAGACCGGAACGTTGATGCAGATCATGCTCCGGTTGGTTTTATAATAGATGTTTTCTGTCACGATCGCCCGGTGGGACTGCCTGGTAATATCAAAGCTGTAGGGGTCCCAGAGATCTTTTTTGGCGGCCTTGCTGTTTTTATTGATGAGGTCTTCAGGCGGAACTCCGTACAGCCGCATGGCTGCGGGATTGATATAGATGATGCGGCCGTTTTTGTCCAGCACATATATTTCCGAGAAGGCGTTCTCCAGAATGGTGAGTAATGTCTCACGGGGTATGGCGTTTAAATAGTCGATGTACTCTTGGGAATGGGATGGTTTTGATATATCCAGCATGGTCTTGTACTGATCCTTTACTTAATTTTCAGACAGCGCGTCTCAGGCGCTGCTCGCTGTCTCTATTATACCTCAAGGAACGGCGCGGGAACAGACCCGGCGATCTCAGCACCGTTTCTCTGACAAAGCAAAAAAGCTGCCCGCGAATCGCGTGGCAGCTTTAAAGCCGGGCTGTCTATAAAATCCATTCCTTTGGCAGCAGCTCTTCGACCATTTTCTGCTGTTTTTTGTCCAGTTCCAGTGGCACATATTCTTCCAGCCGTTTTTTCCAGGCCAGGGTCGCGCGCTCCTGCACGCTGATGGCATCGTCTTCCTTTTTCCAGTTTGAGTAAGCCTTCCGGTTGGCGATTTCAGGGAAGACAAAATCGTTGCGGTAAATCTTGGAGGTTCTGGCCAGATAATTGGCAGAGTGCTCGATTTTTTCCATTTTATCCATATAGAGGTTTTCTTCCTTAAACTCGACGCCTCTCAGGAAACGACCGCAGATTTTATAGGTGTCCTCATCCATCATAAATTTTTCATAGCCCAGCGTATTAAAGGAATCCATGATTCCGGCCAGCATGTAGACCAGCTCCGGCTCGCACATTAAGGCTGAAAGGCCCACCATGGTGGATTCCCTGCCGGACTGGTAGTCGTCCTCCTTGGCGTCGGACAGACAGCCGTGGGATCTCTTGGGAAGGCCATAAAAATTGGCAAGCTCATTTTCGACAAACCATTCCACGCTGGTTTCCGCTCCGCCGCAGACACAGAGCGAGTAGCGAAGGTCTGTTTCCAGAGCGCAGAACTGATAGATCACCGGCGCGCCGGGGTTTACCACCTGTGTGGCCACAATGCCCGCAAGGCGCTCAGTATTATTCTGGATAATAGCGCCTGACAGAGACGGCGGCGCCGTCAGTCCCGCAAGGCCAACGCCTGCGATGCAGCTGCACTGTCCGTTTTTTGCGTATTCGATGATGGTTTCACACATCAGGCGGTCCCAGGTGAATGGCGGCGCACTGGTGATTAAGGTTGACATAAGCACCTGGTCGTGAATATCATTGAATTCTTTAGCCAGCTGGATAGCTCTGCGGCAGGTTTCACGGCTTCCGTTCAGTCCTGCCAGCGGCTTGTCGCTGTAGATCATGGGCGTCAGTGTCATAAAATCCGTTTTGTACTGGGCCGGCACATCATTTGGGTGCAGCAGCTCACAGTCAATCACGTCGATCACGTCGCTTGTCTGAAACAGCTTCACAAAATTGACAAAATCTTCCGCGGCAGCCGGGCGGTGTTCGCCCTCCTTAAGCACATTGACCGGCCCGAGAGAGGACTGTCCAATGGTTTTTTTCTGGGTTGTTCCAACACGGTGCCTGTGTCCTCTGGACACATAATCAAAATTTCTCGGGCAGGAGGCCAGGGCGTCGTCGACCTGTTCCTCTGTTATATAGACAAGCTCGCCGTCAACCTTAAACCCTTTTTCCCGAAACATCTTAAGCAGCTCCTCCGAGCAAAACCGTATCCCCTTATTCTTTAATAAATACAGTGATTTTTCATGGATGAGTTCAATGGATTCCTGTGTGACAAAGCTTCTTGTAAAATTCCGTTTATACATATTAATACCTCCAGTATTTGATGCTGTTTAGGTAACGCAATATTTATGCCAAAATCAAAGAAGCCCGTTGCAGGGCGTTTAGACGCTTTTTTCAAGCAAAGAACCATCCATATTTCTTTTTTAAATCGAACGAAATTCGTTCATTTGAATGATTTTCACTCATCTCTTTTCGGAAAATCGCCTCAAAACCCCTGAAATTCCACATTTTTTCTTTTTATTGCTTTGGCATGTTTATTGCGTATTTATAGATAGCAAGTAAGAAAATACAAGAAGGGGGATGGCTGCTGCAGGCCTAATCCGCAGCAGCCTGAAAACAAAATGAAACCTGACAAAAAATCACCTTTTTCCATGGTCAACGGCTGGACTTTTTTTCCGCCGCTCATCTTTACTGTGCTTCTGACAGCCGTGGTCATGGCCAACCCAACGGTTGCCGGCAGTGTGCTGGAAACACTCTTTTCCTTTATCACGGATAAATTCGCCTGGCTGTTTGACTGGTACTACCTGGCGCTCATCGTCGTTGTGCTCATTCTGGCCTTTGGCCCACTGGGCAAAAAACGCTTCGGCAATGAAAAGCCTGAGTATTCTACCCTTTCCTGGCTGGGCATGATCTTTACCGGCGCAGCCGGCCTCGGCGTCCTCACCTGGACAAGCGTGGAGTGGCTGTACACCTACCAGTCTCCCATGTGGGGCGTTGAAGCCGGCACCGTGGAAGCTCTCCAGCAGGCAGCCATGATGCCGCTGTTCCACTGGGGGCCTGTGTTCTACCTGGGCTATGCCTTGATCGCGGTACTTTTTGCCTACCAGTTCTACTGTAAAAAAGTAGATGATACTCTGCCGAGTACAGCCTGCATTTCCCTGCTCGGTAAAAAACGCGCCCGGGGCGGCCTCGGCAAAACCATTGACATTATTTATATTGTGGCTCTTCTCTCCTCTGTCGTGACCTGCGTTGGCGTCAACGTCCCTACTCTGGTCGCCATCATTACCAATATTATCGGCTATGAGCCGCCTTTTATCGTCTCTGTTGTCCTCATCATGGCCTGGAGCATCATCATGGCGGTTCTCCTGTTCGCCGGGCTTAAAAAGGGCATTGGCCTCCTCAGCAATATCCGCGTGTACGTGGGCTTTGGGATTCTGGTCTTTGTCCTGCTCTTCGGGCCATCCTTCTTCATGCTTAACAGCTTTACAGACGGTCTGGGCATGCTCATGCAGAACACCCTCCATCTTGTCTGTAATACAGACCCCTATGCCAAATCCGGCATTCCCCAGAACTGGACCGTTTTCTATTATGCCTGGTACATTACCATGTCCATCCAAAACGGGGTATTCTATGGACGTATCTCCAAAGGGCGTACTGTGCGTGAGCTGGTTCTGGGGCTTCTGGGCGCCACAGTCATCGGCACATACATGTTCTTTATCGTGTTCCAGGGCTTCTCCATCAATACCTTCCTGGAGCAGGGCTTGGATTTAGGCACCATTCTCGCCGAAGGCGGACAGGGTGCTGCCATTGCGGCAATCTGGAAATACCTCCCCTTTGCCGGTATCCTCATGCCAGTGCTGTTCCTCTTTGCCAACATCTGCATGCAGACCCTGTTAAACGCCAATGCCTACAGCATGGCCATGTCCACGACCAAGGTATTAAAAAGCGGCCAGGAGCCGCCTTCCTGGATTAAAATATTCTGGTCATTGTGTATTGGCGTTATCAGCATTGCCCTGCTGATGATCGGCGGCATCCGTCCCTTCCAGACCATCACCGTCATCTGCGGCGTCCCCGCCCTCGCCATTATCGCACTGATGGCACTGTCCTTTTTTAAGGACATCAGGAAAAACGGGTGGCGGCTGTCCGGCGAAAATTCTGAAGATAAAATTTCAGAAGACCTTCCTGAAACAGCAGAAGCCGCCGACCTGACAACCGAAAAAAATTTATAAAGGACAAAAGCAGCTTTCAAAACAAAAAATCCTCCGGTCTTTCAAAATAAAGGCCTGGGGATTTTCTTACTTTTAATACACTGGCTTAATACACTGGCTAGGTTACAAATTGGTAACCTTTCCATTCTTTTGTTTTTATTGTGCTATAATTAGAGCGTGTTTTAATTGATAGAGACTTTTAAAGGCTACAAACTATATTTAAAGGAGAACGCTCATGCTAAAAAAGAAACTCATTTCTGCCGTTACATGCTTCGCACTTCTGACGAGCCTCCTGTCTCCTGCCAGCGTGCTGGCAGAGGAAGCTGGCCTCAGCGATAACAGCGGCACCCCGGAAGGCACTAAAAACTATGTCAGTGACGCATCCTATGAAGCCTTTGGACTGACCGGTGTAACCGATAAAAGCCAGCAGCCAAGGAATTTTACCAGAATGGCGCCCAACCCACAGCAAACCACACACCCAAGGAAACTTTTTGACCTTTAGTGGCACCCGC
>OIEV01000994.1_pt1 | contig 14308 bp, 20 predicted proteins | sample 1581881 | NCBI WGS metagenome assembly OIEV01 (sample SAMN03279760, study PRJEB24777) | human gut metagenome | isolation source: fecal sample PR121 from 1 month old male Malay infant, vaginally delivered... | place: Singapore | collected 2005-09-16 | reverse complement strand
GCCCAGTACAGTTCCTGGGGGTACCAGAAGACCGCGTGCCTTCCGGACCCGGTGGAGATGGTTAACTTGATGTTGTTTTGCATAAGGGCCTCCTAATCTTTCTTATAATAATCACTGGTGAAGCCATCGGCGTTTAAGGGCAGGTCCGGCGCCCAGGCCGGGGGCTCACACATGATTTTGATGGCGTTGTCCAGGTTATAGACGGAGTCATCCTCTGGAATTTCGAGAATCACTTCATCATGCACGTGGAAGCAGATTTTGTAACCTGCGCAGTGCAGCTTGTACATGGCTTCTGCCAGACAGTCCCGGGCGACGGCCTGGACGATGTTTTCCACCAGTTTTCCGCCATAGGTCGGCACATATTCCCATTTCTTAGTGGTCTGGTTTAAGCCTTCAAACTGGACCTGCTTTCGGCCCATATCTCCGGGGACAATGACCGGGTTGGTGTAAAAAAGCTGTCTGCCTGAGGGTAAGGTGATCAACAGATAATGCGTGTCTCGGCTGATGATGATTCCGTGTTGCAGCAAACAGGGCTCCCCGAACTCCACACATCCCAGTGCGGCGTTCTCAACGGTATACCAGAAATCCACAATCCGGCGGTTGGCATCCCGCCAGCGTCTCACAATGTCGGGGAGCTCTTCTTCGTCCAGGCCCATCTTAAGGGCGCCCATCTGGATCAGCGCGCCTTTTGACCCCTGATAGCCTAACGCCAGTTCAGCGATCTTCCCTTTCTGCCTCAGCGCGTACTCGGGATTACCTTTTGTGATTTTCTCGAGAGGAACGCCAAACATGGCACTGGCGGAAGCTTCGTATATTTTCCCATGGGTGCGGAACACGTCCATACGCCACTGTTCCCCGGAGAGCCAGGCGATCACTCTGGCCTCAATAGCTGAATAATCCGCGATGGCAAACTGGCAGCCCTCGCTGGGCACAAACGCGGTACGGATCAGCTGGCTGACCGTATCGGGTACGTTGCCGTAAATGACTTTGAGCATGTCGACGTTTTGGGTTTTAACCAGGTCTCGCGCAACGTCCAGCGTTTCCAGGTAGTTCCTCGGAAGATTGTGCACTTGAATTAAGCGCCCGGCCCATCGGCCGGTTTTTGCACCGTAAAACTGCAGCAACCCCCGGACACGGTTGTCAAAGCATACGGCGTTGTGCATGGCACGGTATTTCTTAATGCTGGTCTTTGCCAGTTCCTGGCGAATACAGAGCACTTTAGCCGCCTCGGGATGTCCTTCGGCTTCCATGGCTTCAATCAAGTCCGGAAGATCGGCCTTGTTCAGACTCGGCACGGGCTTTCCGGTTCCCTGTTCCAGCCAGTTTTTAAGCTGTGCCGGGCTGTTCGGATTGTCAAGGCCGGTCAATTCTCTCAACGCATTCACCAGCTCAGCGGTCATAATATCGTCGATGGCCATCGCGCCGTTCACCAGACCGGTGTCGATCTGAACACCCCTGCTGTTAATGGCCTGATCCATGATCCAGTAACACTGTTCCTGTTCGGGCAGCGGATACTTGTCCAGACGTTCTTTGATGGCTTTTTCCACCACCACGTCCTGGCGGCAATATTCGATAAACAGCTCCCATTGTTCCGGTTCATGTTTTGGTAAAGTGCGTGTATAAGGCTTGTTTTTAGTCGGTTTTCTGGGAACACAGAATTTCTTAATCAGGGCCTTTCCCGCTGTGTCTTTTTTCTTATCCTCTGGAAAGCCCATCACTCGGGCGACCAGCCCCAGACCGGCAGGATACCCGGCATACAGACCATGCACCATAGTGCACTCCCACTGCTCCAGCGGGCTCACAAAAAACTTGTTGATGCAGTACCACTCAAAGGCCGCATTGTAGGCCGTCTTCTTAACAGTCGGGTCTTGAAGGGCCCAGAGTACGCGCTGCGGCAGAGTGCGGCCTTTCTGGGTTAAGTCCACCACTTCCACGGGTTCATCATCGAACGAATAGGCGAAGAGCAGTATCTCAAAGTCCGGGGACTGCACGTATTTGTACAGCCCGCAGTCCGGCAGGCTGACGCTGCTGTAAGTTTCGATATCAATGCTGAGGTTTCGTGCCATCTGGGTGCCCCCCCCCCGTTTCTTCTTTGTTGGTTGATTCTTGCGTTTTCGTTTCTGCTCCCGCTCAATGTTGTCAATGGCCGTGCCGGCGGTCGGGTCCGGGTATTTTTCAGTGTAGCGGTGTTCGTTGTATTGGTTCTTACTCATCCGGCACCTCCTGGTAGGCTTTAATCGTAGCCCACAGCCACGGTTTCAATAACAAAGCTTTTCTTCTCTCACCATTAAATCGGCTCTTTCCGTTGCTTATCCACACAGATCCAACAGGCGCGGTTGACGCGCCGGGCATAATGCTGTAGCCGGACGGCATATGCCCATACACATCTACGCGGTGTCGTTTACTGTATTGCAGTATTTTTTCAAGCATTGTTTTTTCATCCATTTTTAGGCCTCCACTGTTAAAAAAGGCCCCGCTCTGGGGGCCTTGAATTCCTAAATGCCCATGACTGCCGGCAGGATCGGCTGGCCGGTGATTGGGTCGATCTTCTGGGGTGCAGCGGGCTGTGCCGGGGCCTGACCGTACTGGGGTTGTACCGGGGCAGGTTGTTGCTGTTGCGGATATCCCGGCGTAACCGCCGGAGCTGTGGGCTGCTGCGCATAAGGATTCTGCATGGCTGCGGTGTATCCGGGCTGCGTAACAACACCAGGAGCTGCAGGCTGACCCTGGACTGGGACCGTTACCCCTGCAAAAGCGTCTTCAACGCTGGTTCTTGCGCCTGCGAAGGCTTCGCCGTCTCGTGTTTTCCAGACATGCTGCAGGTAGCAGCCGACACCTTTTTTCCCGCTGGCGTTGTAGGCGGTGAAGTTGACAAACACGTAGCCATAGCAGCCGGAGTAGACTTCACTCTGATCCATTGCAGGGTGACGGTCAGGGCCTGCGACGACGCCGGGGGCCCCGAACTCTGGCTTACAGGAAGCGGTCATTACATAGTGCCCTTTACACTCCTCGCCATAAGGTTCCCCGGTCTGCTTTGTGCCATCGCCGTCGTGCATTGGAGACGCGACAAAGCCGGGCATTGTGCCGCCGAACTTCTTTGCGACCCCCTCCTGTTTGGCCTGTTCAATAGCGGCCTGAATCTGCTGCACCAGCTGTGTATTGCTCTTAGGGATCAGCAAGGTCACGGAGTATTTTGGTTCTCCGCCGTTGGCCGCATATGGCGCAAACACGTTGACATAACTCATTCTAATTTCACCGATTAATAATTCACTCATTTTGTTTATTCCTCCTAAACTTGTACATCTTTGAATACTTCCGCCGCGCTTTTTGGTTTGAACGGCTCCCGTTTGTCGTCTTCGGGTACCAGTGTTGGTTTTCCCTGGGGTTTTACCACGTCGGCGGCTAACAGGCTGTCGAACTGTTTTTTTCCTAAAAGTTTCTCAACACCGGTCAGGGTCAGGGGGACGCGTTCATAGAGCAGGGATTCGTCAAAGCCGACTTCCTTGATTTTCTGGAAAGCGGCGTCAAGGTCTTTGAAGCTGCGTGTGCTGCGCCCTTCGACCACTTTGAATCCTGGGATGGTTAAGCCTTCCAGTGCTTTGGTGAGGGCATACTCTTTCAGCTTCTTGTGGTAATTGACCACGCCCTCCAGCTTTGCGAGCATCTGGGCCATCTCAGACGCGTTCATCATTTGTGGGTCTTTAATCTCTTCTTCTTTGACGTCGTACTTCCCGGCGTAGGCTTTGCAGACGGGCTTGACGGGACAGAACTGGCAGTGTTTACCCGGCACGCATTCCCCGCCGCCGGCATAGGCTTCTTCGGCCAGGGGTTTGACGACTTCATTCCCCCACTGGTACAGGGCGGCCACATCGGTGTCCCACTGTACAACGTTGTCCATGCGGGGCTGCACAATGCAGAGGGTCACAGTCTGTATCGGGTAGATGAAACCATAATCGGCCAGTACCCCCAGGGCATAGAGCTTCAGCTGGCTGTTGTCCTCGGCGTCGACCTTGACATTTTTACCATACTTGAAGTCGATCACCCAGAGGTGGTTCCCGTGGATGACAATACAGTCTGCGGTGCCAAAGCCTTCGGGGGCGTAAGCGCTGTAATTAACCTTTTTTTCCACTTCCACAAAGGGCGTGGTCGTCTGCGCGTAGGTGATGCTGTTCACAAACTCCAGATACTGGTCGGTATAACGCTGCATTTCGGGGTTATACAGGTCATTGTCCTTGGTCAGCTTGTTCATCCGGCGGGTGAAGGTTGCTTTGCCCATGGGCTCGGTGTACTGCTTTCTCAGTTTCAGCTCAGCGATGGCGTGGGCCAGGGTGCCTTCTCTGGCTGGATCGCCTGCCAGGTCCGGCATCCCTTCGGATAACCGGACGGAGGCAGGACAGTTCAGCCAGCGCTCTGCGCTGCTGGCGGACAGCAGGGCATGGGCCGGGGTTCCTTTCTTTGAACTCATATCTGCGCCCCCATTTCACGCAGTTTTACGGCCAGGGCGCCGTACTGTTCTTTGGGTAGTTCGACTAAACTGCTGACGCCAAAGCCCTGGATTAACGCCATGATCTCCGGCTGTTTGCCCTGGCTGACCAGGCCGGCCATGGCCACGCTGATCTGATCCTGGGTGTACTCCTGAGCCACAGCGGTGGTCGGCAGGGGCTGAGCTGCGGAGGCCGGCTGCTGTACCGGAGCTGACTGGGCTGGCGGCGGGGTCACTGGGGGCTGCTGAACGGGTGCCGCTGGAGCGGGTTGTGCAACGGTCTGCACGGGCGGCACAGGTGGCGCCTGTCCTGTCGGCGGCGTCGGTGCTTGCTGGTGCAGCAGCTGCACGTCAGCCGGATGCAGCCCCGAGTTGTCAATATAGGCCGGCTGACTGGCAGTCGCAGCTGTCTGATCGGCTACACTCACCATGTGTAAGTCGCTAACCGCGTATTCCCGGATTTCTTCTTTGCTATCAAATACAAATTGCATTGTTTATCTCCCTTCGATTAAATCTAAATTTTTTAAATAACATTTTCCAGAGGCGTCTGGGTTTCGTTTTGAATAATACTCCAAGTGGACGCCTTCTCGGTTGATGACTTCTTTTGTGATGACGATTTTACGGCTCTTCTTGAATTTCTCATAATCCGTTTTATAAACGCTTATACTGCCTCCGCTGTCGTCATTGCACGGTAATAAAAGGGTGTTACGTTTGTACATAGGCTTTATCCTTTCTGAGGGCTGCCTTTACAGCCCTCCTGAATTCTGATATAATTTAACTGTACATTTTTATGATTCCTCCGACCTTAGTGCTCCAACACGATCGGAGGATTTTTCTTTTACTGGGCATTCTTCACGGGCACTTGTCCATTGCTTTGTATATTCTTTCGTCATTTTTACTGGATCATCAATAATCCGTTCAATTTCGCGGCCAATGTGCAGCCCATAAGCAACACCCGCATCAAAAGCATCAGTTAAACTGGCGCTGTGTGCATCTCTTATCATATCTACTAAACTTTTTTGACTTCCGCTGCTCTCTACTTCGATACTGTCTAACAGTTCGTAGAAATAAGCGTCTGAATCACTGGTTTCCTGAAGTGCATTCAGCACATCGTCCCGTGTTTTTAAATCTGCTAACGCTCTGAATATCTCAATATTTAATTTCATGTTTCTAATCCTCCTCTTTTTGGTTTTTTATTTCTGTAGTCATTCTGTCAGAAAGCTCCCTGAGCGCTTCGCAAGTCTCACCCATATAATCAGATAAAACATCTACAAAAGCGCTGATGCGGTCATATTGATACAGTATTTTTTGCTTATCCTCATCTCCTGTAAAATTAAAATATTCTCCGATTTCCTTTTGGATAAAAATTGATTTATCCTGCAATGCGCGGATGTCCTCGACATCGTCTCTGAGATCAAATAGCAACCCCATATCTTAATCCTCCTAAAGTTTTTCTACAATCTTTGTAATCAAGTAAAATAGCACGGGCCCCATAATCATGAATGGTAAGCCAGCAATTGCTAAGTCCATCATGAGGCCTCCTCTCCTTCGTTCTCTTCTTTTCCCATGTACTCTTCAAACTTCTTAGGTGAAATATGATAAGAATACTCTCCATTTTCCTTTTGCTGTACAGCATATCCAAATTTCAATATCCCTCGTTGTAGGCCAACACGTATAAATTGTTCGGCTACTCCCATACGTTGAGCAGCCTCTTTGACGGTTATTTTTCTTTTTACTGGCAAATCACTCACCTCCCATACCGCATTCCTTAAAGAGTTTCATAGCGGTTTTAAACCCTATCTCAAAGCCCATGTACTCACAGCAGGACCCATAACTTGCAAGAATGTCCATTATGCTGTCCCACCGTCTACTCTTGCCTAGATCCTCAATGATTCCAGCATCCACCAGATAGGAGTGAAGTTCTTCTAAATATGCATCGCTGAACGATTCTCCTTCTAGTTTTGTACTATTGTTGTCTGATAAACCGTAAAGACCGTGTAAAGTAGGATTTCTTTCCCAGTATTTTACTTCTTGCTTTTCACCCATTGTCTTAGCCCTCCTATGCCGGCAACGGCCCTTTGTGCAACACGTTATGGCCTTCACGTTCCAGCTGCTTAATTCTTTTAATAACCTCTGCTTCCGTTTCTCCGGTTACGGCACAAACATCGTCAACGGTAAACAGTTCATTCCCACCAAATTGACCCGACAGGGCTAAGCGGGCTCCGATAATTGCCGACTTGAGTGAAATGCCCTGCTTTAATCCACTATTGATGATTTCTTTGAGCTGCTTTTTACTGACTCCGTACTTGCCGTATTTTTTATACAACTGCTCAATGGCTTTTTCTTTTTTACTTTTCATTGGTTTAGTCCTCCTGCTCCGGATCGAGTAATTCAGACAATATGACCACAAGAAGGCTTGCTGGATCAAAAGATAAGATATCGACATGCTCATTACCGACCCGTATTTTTCCACTGTTCCTATCGTATGAGACAAGGTAATCGTTAAAGGTAAAGTAACCAAATTCGACCTCTTGTCCGTCTTCGTCCTTAAGCATAATTTCGGATCGATCATTAATTCTTTTGACCAACTTTGTAAACCATGGAATCCCATTAGTCAAATGATCTTCGAAAACACTAACGATGAAATAACCAAAGTCTTCATCTGGATATAAAAAGTAGTCATCGCCATACTTACCATAGGCGTCCCAACAGTACAGCTCAAGTTCTGGCACCATAGGATAGATTCCATAGTTTTGAATCGACTTAATAAGCTCCTCCGCACCTTCTTGTTGCTCAGTCCCATTAAATTCTTTTCCCAGCGCTCTTTGTAAAGCGGTCAAAATTTCCTTTTTGTTTTCTTTTACAAGTTCCATATTTATTGCTCCTTTTTCATATTTTGGGATGTCAATTTCTTTGACATCTGAATAATTCTTTATCCTTCAACCTTGTCACGCTGTTGTGACGAGGTTGTGTGCTTCCTGTAAATCTGTTCACTAATGGAAACGCCCAAATGAAATTTTTCATTAATCCCCATTAACTCAACGGTATCACTCAGTATCCTTTCTCGGTCAACAAGCATCTCTGGTGTCATTTCCCCTTTTTTGACCATTTTAGGATAACCGTAACGGTTTGAGACGGCTTTGTTCGCTATGGTGTTAGCCTTCATAAAATCCTGTTTGCGAGGCTTTCTGACAGATTCAATTGATTCTTGAAGATTTGACATCATCTCTTTTTGGTGCTCTTTGTCGAGCATCCGAAATACTTGAAAACCTTCAATCCCGGTAGATTGCCGGAGTGCTTTTAAAACTGCTTTAACCCACTCCTTGAAGTCCTTCGCCTCTGTTTTATGGCTATTAAATATTGCCTCATATAAACCGACCTCTGAAATGATGGCCATTTTTTGTTTGCCACCAGGGGTGTCCATAAAGTGGACGTCCTTATCTTTGGGGTCTATTAGTCTAAGCATATGCGGCGTGTGACTATATCCAAGTGCCTCCGCAACATCCTTTGCAACCGCCCACCATTCTCTTTCCTTTTCAACAAAGCGGATTTTGTGGCCGTTCCAAATTTCTGTTTTCATTTTAGTTTCACCTCCTTTCCACACATAGAAAATATGCTTTACATCTTAAGTCGTAAATAATTCTTACTATCAGGCTTCTAAAATTTCTATTCTAGAAGATCAAATTCTTTGAATAGATCTCCCGGCTTCACACCAAGAGCTTGAGAAATCGCCACAACATCACAAGGCTTAATAATTTTACGCCCATTGAGCATCGCGTTAAGCTCTCTTGGGCTTAGGTTTGCTTTTTGCGCAACGGCCCGCTGCTTCAGCCCCTTTTCATCGATGATCCTATTAATTGCCGAAGGCAATTTTGAATTGTAGTCTTCAATTTGCATTTTCTCACCTCTTTCAATATTCATTTTGCAAACTTTAAACTCATTATAGTCTCATATCGCATACTTGTCAAGCGTATTGATAAAAAAAGTTTTCGATACGCGTTTTTTCATCTTGATTTACGGATATTTCGATGCTATAATGCAAACATAGAGAGGTGACAGTAATGGCATTTAAGGATAGAATGAAAGAAGCTAGGTTAAAAAAACATTTAACACAGGAACAGCTTTCCAAAAAGATTGGAGTGGCGAAATCTACTTTAGCAGGTTATGAGGGCGGGAATCGCGAACCAAGTATGTTAACTGTATCTAAAATAATGGACGCTTTAGAAGTTGATGCTAATTTTTTATGGCAGGATGAAATGGAAAATAATTTTCCTGAAAAGGTTTCATACGATGAGTTAGAGATCATCGAAAAATATCGTTTACTTGACAATTACGGAAAAGAAACTATCGGGTATCTTCTGAATCGGGAGCTCGATCGACAAACGCAGATTAATCACTACCATAATGGTGCAGATGATCATTCAATGAGCAACCACTGCAATTCTACGTCCGAAAACGCATCAGACAACGTCATCTTTATCGACACGTACACTCAATCGGCTTCGGCTGGCACGGGGCAGTATCTTGATGATGACAGTTTTCAAAAATTAGGCTATCCCGCCAATCGGGTCCCGGCAAACACTGATTTTGCCGTTCCTGTAGCGGGGGACTCTATGGAGCCCGAATATTCGGATGGCGATATTGTTTTCGTTGAAAGATCGGAAGACGTCGCCTTTGGCGATATCGGATTGTTTGTCCTTAACGGTGAGGGCTTTATTAAGATGTGTGATCCTAAAGGCTTAGTATCTTTAAATCCAGCTTATTCGCCCATAAAAATTAACGATGACTGCTCGTTTAAGACAATTGGAAAAATTTTAGGAAAATTATAAAACAATAAAAAAAAACGCCCCCGTGCGCTAACACAGAGGCGATGACATAGATTCCCGGGGTAGTCGGTACACTAAGTCACTCAACAAACTTATTGTACCACATTATCCCGGTATTTTCCATATACCGGGCATTTTTATGCCCAAAATTCTTAAATTGAAGGAGGTACAATATGAGATTACCCAACGGTTTTGGAACCGTGTACAAGATGAAAGGAAGCCGTCGAAGGCCGTGGATCGCAAGAAAGACTTTAGGATTCACCAACACCGGGAAACAAAAGTGGTTTACCATCGGCACCTATGAGACAAAGAAAGAGGCTATGTGTGCGTTGGTCAAATTTAATGAAAATCCTTATGATGTGAAACAGAACAAATTAACCTTTGAAGACCTTTATAACCGCTTTAAAACTGAAAGTGTAGATAAGCTTTCCAAGAGCGCACAAAACGGATATAACGCCGCATTTAAGCACTGCTCTCCTATCCATAAGAAAATTTTTGCTGAGCTTAAGTCCAGTGACCTTCAGAGGATTGTGGATACGTGTGACAGATCCTACGAAACTAAACGGAAGATAAAGGTTTTATTAAAAGGTGTCTATAAGTATGCGATGAAGAATGACATCGTTGCAAAAGATTATTCAGAGTTTATCGAGCTTGGGAAACGCGAAACGACCATCGAGCGCAAGCCATTTACCGACGCAGAGATCAAACGGCTCTTTGACGTTGAACCTGAAATTTCAATGGTTGATACAATCTTAATTTTAATCTACACCGGTTTTCGGATTAGTGAGCTGCTGGATATAAAAACCGAAAACGTGAACCTGGAGGGCGGCACGCTCACTGGTGGGCTAAAAACAGAGGCCGGTAAAAACAGAATCGTGCCGATCAGTCACAAGATCCTGCCTCTGATTGAAAAACGCTATAACCCAGATAATAAGTTTCTAATCACCAACCGACTGGGCCGACAAATGAAATACAGTAACTATGTCCGCGAATATTTTGAACCAATCATGGAGCAATTAGACATGGATCATAAAACACACGACTGTCGGCATACGTGGTTCACACTGATGGATAAAGCCGGAGCGAACAAAGTTGCGATTAAAAAAATCGGAGGTCACGCCTCCTACCAAACCTCTGAGAAAGTCTATACACACAAAGATATTGAAGACCTTAAAGAAGCCATTGAGCTTTTATAGTTTGCTGGTTATTTGCTAGTTGTTTGCTGGTTATAATACGAATTTTTGCCGTTTTATACCGAAGCATAACATAAGAAAAACCCCGGAAATAAGCCATTCCGGGGTTTTGTGATTTCGGTATAATTATCTCTTGGGTAATTACAAACAGCTAAAAACCGCTATTTTAAAGGATTCTGCTAAAAGATTGCTGGTTATTTTACAATAGTTTACAAAACGTTCCAGATTTATTTCCCAAAACATCACCCGTTTTTTATTCATAAATAGGTAGAAAACTTCATAAAGACCTCTATTTCTTAGACCTTCTTTGGCTATTTTTTACGACTTTAACGAACATCTTAAGTTAACGCAAAAAAAGCACGACAACATCCGTGCTCGATGAATCCCTATACTATTATAGTAGCTTAGCTGATGTGGTTTACTTTCTTCTTAAATTCCCGTACAACTTCCTCAACCGTCAACCCCTGGAGTCGATCCTGCGTTTGCTGGATAATGCCATTCACAACCCCATTCTTGTAGAACACATCCAAATAGTAACCTTTGTACTCTTGTGCGATTTTCATTATTATCCTCCATACAAGAAAACACCAAAACAATAAAAGCCCCCGATTCGACTAGGGGCTAAAATACACCATGAAAAATTTATGTTGATACGGTTTTTAGTTTTGTATTTTTATCTGTTGCTCTTTAATTAATGGATAAGAGACAATACTTTGACTGTCGAGGTTTTCATTATGCATGTCTACGCCTGTTATTTGGCTATTTTCGTAAGTTTTATAGTAATAGACTCCCTTATCAACATTGCAACAAGAGCTATAAATAGTTATTTCATACGTATCTTCAGCTAAACGAACACATCCGCGTTCTTGATTGACTGAACCAAGTATGTGAAAAAACTGACTAATGCTTTCAGATTCAGAAGTTCCAGAGACGGAATTTAGTTTAGTAAATACTGCTTTTACAAAACGAGAGGATGAAGAAAGGTCTCCAGGAATCCCAATCCCCCCCATACCACGGCTATAAACATCTAAAGCTATTGCACTTGAAAAACGATTTTCGGGTATTTCTCTGGTGGCATTCACATAATTATTTAGGTTGAAGATCTGAATATCAAAAGTTGGGTTATTGGTTAAAATTCCTACAGGGTTATCATATATTTTCATCCCTTCTTTTACAGATTCCACAGTTATCGATTCGTTCCGGTCCGATATCATCCAGTGCAAGGGTGAAAGCGGTAATTTTTCACTAAAATTGATATTGATAAGATTGATCCTACCAAGGAGTTCTTTTACCTCTTTAATGGTAGAGCACTGCCCTAAAATCCAGGGAATAAACTCGAATGGGGTTACATTATCTTTTCCCTCTGCTTCTTGTTTATAGTCCGCATTTTCTGGAAAATTCAATCCTGCCATGCTTAGTCCCTTTTCGTTGGTGGCATCATAATACAGCGGATAATTATCCACAACGAAGGCCGTACCAATCATAGCATAATGAGATTCCAGTGCTTTTACCTTTCTGAACTGAAACGGATAATTTCGTGGTGTTACTGTTACCGTTTCATTATAGGAGAATTCCAAATCAAGATTACGACCAAAATAATGATCTTTTGTTGTGTATGTCGCTGCCGTACACATTTTAGCACCTCCGTTTTATATGGATTTCAATTATACAATACCCAGAATCTTACTGTCTTAACCGCACATAAATTTAAAAAAACAAAAAACTCCCGATCCAAAAGACCGGGAACTCTAAAAAAGGAAAAGTTAATGGGGAGAGTAATTTGTATTTTAAAAAGTAAGAGGTATGTGTGTTCGTGATTATTTATACCCTCGCTGAGCGGATTTTAAACCATCAAAAAAACCGCCTTAACCAATTCGTTAAAGGCGATTTTTCATCCAATAGACATTGGATATCTCCGAATTGTTTTTCAAGCCAAATTGTGCTATAATCTCACTCACAGGGGCATCCGGCCCTTGTGGCACTGGCACGGTCAAATCCAGTCCCAGAAATGGGGTGAGGCTTATGGATAGTAACCAATTGATCTTGGTTTTAATCCTGATCGGGTTCATTCTGGAGCTCATTAAAAATGGAAAAGACCGCTAGCCCTTCCACAGAATAGCGGTCTACTCTCATGTTGTATTGGGGCGGACCGTTGCCGGTGTCCCTGTTTCTTTTTCTATTATACCACATTTCCATCAAAATTCCTTAAGTTTTAAGCTTTTCACAAAAACAAAAAAGGCCGCCCTTCAAAATGGAGGACGGCCAAAACGGAATAGAAATGAAAAAAGATTCCGTTTATCTCTTTATTTATGTAAAAAATACAACACAAACCTTTAAAACAGCTTAAAAGTATAAATAAATTATCCAAATAGCAGCACAAAGATCTGTTCCCCGACAATCTCATTCACGGTTAACCCGCTACTTTTTGGAAGTCTTTGTCCGCCTGAAACCGCTCAGCTCGCCGGCTCCTCCTCCGTTCCAGCCCCGTTGAAATATTATCTTATAAAGATCATCTCTATTTGCATTATAGACCTTTTGTTTTGCAACAAAAAACTCCTGATCCAAAGACCGGGAGTTTTCAAAAAAAGGAAAAGTTGAGATGAAAATTATCCTAATAGGAGGTAGATGATCTCAGAAAATATTTTACCCATAAAGAGACGTTTTAAACCATAAAAAAACCGCCTCGACCAATTAAAAAGAAAAAGTAACCGCTGTTTACTTATCTTTAGAATCCTTTTTAGTTAAAATAGTGGGGGCCGCTCACAGAGACTGACATTATTCCGACAAAAAGCTCTGTAACGCACCCACATATTCGCCCCCACTATCCTTTTTATTATACAAAAACATGAAAAAAATCTCAAGTATGCTCGGCAACACTTATAAGAAAATTATGATCAGAATTAGCAATACCTCAACTTCCTAAAATTTACACAAAATTCTTTCGTCCAACCAAACGATATCCTTCTTAATGACCGGACATGCCTGTTCCTCATCGATGTAAAAATACCCAAATAATATTCTTTATACTCTACTTATCTTTTTCATCTTTTATCCCTTGTATTTCTTTATACAGCAAAAAGCTCGCGAACCTTGAATCGCGAGCTTTTTGTAAGGAAAGTAAATAAAATGAAACTGAAGTGGATGTTTCTGTGTTTTGATGATTGTCAACTCTCAAAATATTAAAAGGGTACTGGATCCCTCTTCCTTTTCCCCTTTAGAGAGGGACCCAATAATCTGATGCAAAGATGTGAAGGAGACATCATTTTCTGTATAATACGTGATCTCCCTTAAATCTATCTTAAATCCCTAAAAATATTTTTAGTGCCTATAAACATATACTTAGAATCTCTATAACGAATGTTTCATCTTTTCTTTTTTATTCATTTTTATCGGGCTAACTTGAGTCTTTATCTAAAATGTTACAGCGTAACTTTTACAAGAATGATAAAACGTCTTTGAACCTCCGCTTCCAGACCACGATGCCTTTATCTTATAACGCAAACGCTTTAATCCCTCAAAACAAAACCCCTGGTTAAATCAATCCCAGGGGTTTTGCCTATGAAAAGAGGATATATGCTATGGAAGCCCGAATTCTCCTTCATTCAGGCTTATTAGGAGATTTTAAAAAATAGCACTCTACAAAACAACGGTGTCTCTTTACAGGTATTATACAATCATCACAAACGAATGCTCATCCTGTTTTAAAAAGCGTTCCAAACAAAAGGTTGCGTTGTTTTTTCATTCTCCAAACAAAAGGCTGTATTTGGGCGAACCATTGCCAATATCTTTTTTATATTACTCTACAT
>OIEV01000986.1_pt1 | contig 14471 bp, 7 predicted proteins | sample 1581881 | NCBI WGS metagenome assembly OIEV01 (sample SAMN03279760, study PRJEB24777) | human gut metagenome | isolation source: fecal sample PR121 from 1 month old male Malay infant, vaginally delivered... | place: Singapore | collected 2005-09-16 | reverse complement strand
GCAAGCCGCGTTTGCGGAGTTTCAGGGGAATCTGTCCAAACGTTCCTCTCCCGGCATGGGGCCGGGATGACGGAACAAAACAACTTTCTCTTATCCTCCGGAGGATAAACAAATGGCTTCTATTCCCACTTGGTTTGATGCGAACTTTTACATGGCCTCCAAGCTGGCCCAGATGCAGGCGACCGATCCCGAAGGCAACTGGACTGCCGAAACGCTGAAAGCCGCGTTCGCTGAGAACGGCTTCACCGGCACGGAAGGCATCTATGCCCACTACGATAAGTACAGCCTTGCCGAAGAAACCAGCCCCAGCCAGTACCTTGACGCGGACTACTACCTTGCCGCCAAGCTGGAGCAGATGAAGAAGACCGATCCTTCCTATACTATGGATCAGCTTCTCGCCGCGTTCAAGGAATCCGGTCTGACCGTCGGGGAACACTATGACCTGTACGGTTCCACTGAGGGCATCAATCCTTCCGCTGCGTTTGATCAGGCGAAATACATGGCTGACAAACTGGCTCAGCTGCAGAAGACCGAACCTGACGCCGGATGGACCGCCGCCAAGGTGCAGGAAGCGTTTGACGAAGCCGGCCTGACTCCGCTGGAACACTACCTGCTGTACGGCAAGTCCGAAGGCCTGACGCCTCGCCCGGTCGTCGAAACGTTCGCCTTCACCCCCGAAGTTGATACGCTCGTCGGCACGGACGGCAACGACACCTTTAGCGGTGTCATCGGTTACCTTCCCGGTGAAACCACCATCAATAAGTACGACAGCGTGGACGGCGGGGCCGGCACCGACACCGTCGTGGTCAACGCCACCAGTGATGTTAAAGATCTCCAGAATATTACTGCGAAAAGCATTGAGCAGCTCACGATCAACGCCACCTACGCTTCCGTGAATGATAAGGTGAATAGTTGGGCCGATCTCGAAGGCATCACCATTTCCGGCGCCACGGGGGTTAGCCTGGCTGCCGGTGACAAGGTAAAGAGCCTCACGCTGGACGGCGTGGACGGAGCTGTTTCCTTTACCGCCAAAAATCTGGCTTCGGTTTCCTTGTCCGACATGGCTTCCGCCAATGTGACGCTGGCTGCCGTTTCCGCCACCAGCATGAATGTCAACCTGGACGACGTAAAGGGTACGTTGGATCTTGGAGCCAGCGTTAAGACTGTTATCCTGAACAGCGCCGGCGGAGAAGAAGTTGCAAATGCTTTGTCGCTGGATGCTACTGCCGCCACGACGCTCTTGATCACCGGCGATACGGATATGGCTGTCTCGATGGATGGTACCGCTCTTAGCACCATCAATGCCCAGAGCTTCACCGGCGATCTGGATTTGAATAACGTCGCCGTGAGTACTAGCACCAACATTCTTACGGGTTCCGGCGATGACGACATCAAGCTGGTTGATGGCTTTACCGGCAAGGTCTTTGCGGGTGCGGGCGACGACACGGTTACGCTCGGAGTGTCTGTTGCTGCGAATGCCGTTATTGACGGTGGAGCTGGCTACGACACAATCGTTACCGGCAAGACTGGCCTTACCGAAGTAAACAGCGAGAAGGACGCGACGGCTCTCTTCGGCGCGGACGCCACCATCACCAACTTTGAGGCCCTCACCATTTCTGATGGTAGCCAAGTTGCCAAAGTCGACTTCACGGGCCTTGCTTACGACACCGTCAACGTGATGGCTGCTTCGGCTAACATGGCCGTCACCTTCTCCGACGGCAACGACACGCTTGGCCTCGCCGGAAGCATGGGCACCCTTACCATTACCGGCGCGGACGCTTCCATTGATTTCATTGGGAAGATGGATGTTACGGCTGCGGTTTCCGCCACGGCTACGACGAAGCTGGATCTGGATCTCGCCGCCGACGCCGCCGTATCGATTAAGTCTTTGGACGTAAAGGACGGCGCGACCATCACCGTCACCGATACTGGGGTCGAAAAGGACGGCAGCCTGAAGATTGAAGGTGTTACTGTTACCACCAAGGGCGTGACCATCGACGGCAGCGCCGTTGCTACCGCGACGCTGGACATCACAGGTTCCGACAAGGCCGACACCATCAAGGGCGGCGCGGGCGACGACCATCTGGCTGGCGGCAAGGGTGCCGACATGCTGTACGGCGGCGCGGGTGCCAATACGTTTAAGGTGGCAACTGAAGGTGTGGACTCCGTGGCGAAGGTTATCGCGGCTGCCGACTCCATCATGGACTGGGCCGCTGGTGCGGGTAATAAGATCGATGGTGCCGCCGACGTTGCTGGCGAGAAGGCTTACGGAGAGTTCAGCGTCAACGACAAGGGCGTCGTGACCTTTGGCAACTCCAGCCTGACGCTTGACCAGATGGTGAACATGCTGAACGATGGTCTTGCAGACACCGCCGGCTCGGTTCTGTTCACGCACGGTAGCGATTCCTACGTGTTCTCGAATGACGATGCTACGACTAGCGACATCCTCGTCAAGATCGCCGGCGTGACCAACATCACCGATCTCCACGACATCCTTGCCTAACTTCTCTCTTTCACACAGAGAGCCTTAACGGAAACCCCGCCCATTTTGGGCGGGGTTTCCCGTACCTACAGATCTTCGGAAACGCCATGCAGGACAAAACGCTCATCCATCTTCGGGAATGGCTCGCGCAGGGAGACTGCGCCCGCGTTGCGGAAAGCTGCGAAAAGCTCGCGGCAAAAACGCCGTATCAGTACGACCCGGACTTTTTCTTGATCAAGGCCGATGCGCTCCGCCGGTTGGGGCGCCATCAGGAAGCCGCCCTTGCCTACCGGCACGGCGCCGGGCTCTCCAATTCGGCCCGCGCATGGCTGTTTGCCGGGTCCGAACACCTTAAGGGCAAACAAAACCCGCAGGCTCTGGACGCGCTCCGGCGGGCCTTATATCTGGAACCGGGCCTGGAACAGGCGCACGTCCTGCTGTGCGAACTCCTGCAAACGCTGGCCCGCGAGCGCGAAGCGTTTCCCTCCGCGTCCCGCCTTCGGGAGTATGGAACCAGCGTCCGGGCCTTATGCGCCGCCGGATACGTCTTCCGCTCCGCCATGCGTTACGACGAGTCGGCGGACTGCTTCCGCAAGGCCCTTGCCCTTAAGCCGGACGACTGGACAGTGCAGGGCGTAGCCTTGCAAACCGCGCAGTTCGCGCTGGACTGGGATGCCGTCGAACAATACACGCGGCGGCTTCGGGAGGACTTGTATGCGCAGGACCCCATCCCCTGCATCGGCGAACAGCATCTTACGCACGTGAGCTGGTGCATGGACGAAGCCGTCAACGAGCGCTACGCCCATGCGTTTCTGGAAAAGGAATTCCTCAAGGTCCCGCGCAACTGCTATGATCTCGGCAAGCACCGTTGGGGGAAACGGCTAAAGGTCGGCTACGTTTCCGCCGATCTGCGCAACCACGCCACGCTGCATCTGCTGTGCGGCGTTTTTTGCGCGCACGATCGGGAACGCTTTGAGATCTTCGCCTATGACCACTCCAAAGACGACAAAAGCTGGCTCCGCAAGCGTTATCTCGCCGCCATCGAGCACCATGTGGACACCACGGCTATGACGGATGAGGAAGTCGCGGACCGGGTATACGCCGACGGCATCGACGTGCTTGTGGATCTCATGGGCTTTACGGACAAAAACCGTTTTGGCGTGTTCGCAAGGCGGCCAGCGCCCGTGCAGGTGACCTATCTGGGCTTCCCGGGCGCGACCGGCGCGGATTTCATCGACTACGTGATCAGCGATCCCGTCGTGACGCCCGACTCCAGCAAGCCGTTCTATACCGAAAAGTTTTGCCGCCTGCCGGATACCTATCAATGCAACGACAATGCGCGGCTGACGGCCTCCAACGATCTACGGCGAAGCGATTATGGACTTCCCGAAGAGGCCTTCGTTTTCTGCTGCTTCAACCAGTCCTATAAAATAGACAGGGAAACCTTCGAGACATGGATGGACGTCCTGCGCGGCGTACCCGGTTCCGTGCTGTGGCTGCTCGACGCCGGAGAGGAAGCCCGCGACACCCTGCGGCGTCAGGCCGAGCTGCGCGGCATCGCCCCGGAACGGCTGGCCTTCGCCGCCCGCGAACTGCACCCCGTCCACATACGCCGCTCGCGGCTCGCGGATCTCGCGCTGGATACCCGCGTGTACAACGGACATACCGTGACTTCCGATGCGCTCTGGGCCGGGGTTCCCGTCGTCACCGCCAAGGGGACGCACTTCGCCTCACGCGTCTCCGCGAGCCTGCTCCACGCCGTCGGCCTTGACGAGTGCGTCACCGGCTCCATGAAGGAAATGGGAGAGCTTGCCGTGGCGCTGGCCCATGACGCCGACCGCCTCAAGGCCCTCCGTGAACGTCTGGGCCGGAACCGCCTCCTGTTCCCGCTGTTCGATACCGAGCGGTTCACCCGCCATCTTGAACGCGGCTATGCCATGATGGCGAAGCGGAGCCTTGCGGGCCTGCCCCCGGACCATCTGGACGTTCCGGCCCTTCCGCCGCGCACGGAGCCGTTCCTGTCCGGCCTTCCCATGCAGAACGTCAATCTTGAGCGCGTACAAGCCATTATTCAGGCGAAGCAGGCTGTTTCCTCCCTGCAAACCGCGCTTGACCTCTGCCCCCTGTGCGGTTCGGACGCCGTCGCGGCAACCAGAGAAACGCCGTTCCCGCCCGAACGCGCCGTGGACGGGCTCCCCACAACGCTGGTCTGGAAACAGTGCGGGCACTGCGGACATCTCTACCGCGCGTACTTCTGGACGCCGGAGGGGCGTGCCCGGTGCCGTTCCGACCGTCCGTTCTTTGCCGAAGATCCCGTGCGGAGAGGCGCTTGGCATGAGGCTATCCGCATATTGCTGGGCGCACGCGGTTTTTCCCACGTGCAGGAAAAGAGGCCGCCGAGCTGGCTGGAAGTCCGGCCCCAAACCTGCGAAAGCTACGCAGCCGCTCTCGAATGCGGGTTCGCCCCGTTCACCATTTCCGATGAAAACGCCGCCGTAGAAGCCGTCCGCTCCATAAAAGGAAACGCCGTGCAGGGCGATCTGCTCTCTGTCAACGTCGCCGGTTCCCTTGATGTCCTCTCCGTTCAGGGGCTACTGGAACGGGTTCCGTTCCCGGACATGTACCTCCGGCGGGCGCAGGCCCTGCTCCCGGCGAAGGGACGCCTCCTTTTGAGCTTCTCCAACACGGCGGGCATGGCGTGGAAAACGGCCGCCCCGGAAACCCGGCCCGCGTGGAGCGAACCGGAACGCATCCACCTGTACAGCCTCCGCAGGCTGGCCATACTTCTTAAGGACTACGACTTTGCCGTACGGGGAATCGTCCCCCTCGGACCAGATTCGGAACTTCTGCTTGTCGCGCAAAAGCGAGGGTAACATGTATGTCTCTCTCTCTCTCTCTCTCTCTCTCTCTCTCTCTCTCGGCTTACGGAGATTGTGGATATCGGCGCGAACCCCATCGACGGGGACCCGCCGTACAAGCCCATGCTGGAGGCTGGCCTCTGCCGCGTAACCGGATTTGAACCCCAGCCGCAGGCGTTGGAAATCCTGCGGAAACGGAAAGGAAAACACGAAACGTATCTCCCCTATGCACTGGGAGACGGCAAGGAACATACGCTTCACTGTTGCGAAGCGTCCGGCATGACCAGCATGCTGGAACCAGACCTGTCCACACATGACGTTTTCGAGTCGTTCAAGCTGTGGGGAAAGGAAAAAAGCCGCGTGCGCATACCGACCCGGCGTCTTGACGACGTTTCCGAAATCGTCGCTATGGATATGCTCAAAATCGACGTGCAGGGATACGAGCGCGAAGTCTTCGCAAACGGGCTCGAAAAACTGGCGCAATGCGTCGTCGTGCATACGGAAGTTTCCTTTGTTCCACTTTACCGGGACATGCCGACCATCGGGGATGTGGACAGCTTTCTGAGACGCTGCGGGTTCATCCCGCACACGTTTCAAGACATCAAGAAGTGGATCATCGCTCCCTGCGTCATCGGAGGCAATCCTAGAAAGCCGCTTAATCAGCTCCTTGAAGCGGATATGGTCTATGTCAGGGATTTCAGGCACCCGGAAGCAATGACGGATGGGCAGCTCAAGCATCTGGCTCTGATAAGCCACTGCGTATACGGTTCATACGATCTGACGATACGGTGCCTGTCTCTTCTGGAAAAACGGGGCGTTAACGGCCTCGTGGCGCGCTATCTGCAAAGTCTGCATGAAGCTGGCGCATCGGGCAAACGGGCCTGAGGCGCACCAAACGCCCGTTTCCGGCACTCTGGAAGCGGGCGTTTCACCGGCAGCCTTCCGGAAGCTGGAAAACGGCTGTTGCTTTTGTACCATACTACGTCTTTTTTAATGGCGTTTTATGCTTTAATGGCTTTTCAGGATGAGAACGTGGCGGACCTTTTCATGAATGCACCTGTGGCGAACTAATATTCTCTTAATGGCACCCCAATAAAGAACCCCCGCTCTTCCGTTCTGCCCCCTGTCACGTAGATAGGTAAAAAGATTCCGCGAGGGCAATGATTCACTAGCCAGCTTTTCCGGCACTCTGCCGAGGAGAGCTGGCCGATTCTTTTTGGAACTCGTTCCGGATTATGAAGAGTACGGCCTTTTCAGGCAAGGTCTGTCCTCATTCAAATGCTGTTCGTGAAAAGCCGATTTTCCTCAAGACGGCAAGGCGTAGAAAGAAAGGATAGCGAAGGCGTAGCGGCATCACGTCGAGATGGCATTTTCTTTTGCGCAACGCAGCCAAAGGGGGAAAAGGCAGCATTGCGAAAGTTTCATGGGGGCTGCCCCTAACTTGGCGGGTACACAGGCCATAAACCTTATATGGTTTGGAAGAGGTCGGACGTAGTCAGTGCGCGTCAAAACGGTGCTGCCGCCTGAAGCGATGCAAGAGGCGCATTGACATCGTACGGCAAGCCTGTGCCGTGGTATAAAAGAAGAAAAGACCGCTGGGGCTCTACTTGATTGTTGCTCGTATCCGCTCCATATAGTCGGTTATGAGCTGTACAGGATAGCTTTGTAGTTCCTGTTCCCAGTGGCTTCTGTCAATCCACCAGTTTTTTCCAGCAATGACATCGCGTTTGACAAAAGGAAATCGGTATTCATGAAGAAGCTTTCTCCAATACATATACACCGGCCCCTGCTGTGTATAGAAACCGTCTATTTCAGGAGTGACATAGGTAGCCGCAACAAATCCATGCTCCTGAAACCATGAAGTAAGTTTTACTTCATAGGTATCAATGACGTATTCTTTATCCTCGGACGTACCTACATGATCCCAGAATAGCTTGAACGCTGTACTCTGTATAATATTTTTTCTGAAAACAAGATAGAAACTTTGCAAATGTAACTGCCTTTCATTACTTGAACTTAATCCCCAGAAATCACACTGAAGTGCATTCATACACGTATGAACATCATACAATGAATGTATAGGACCAAAGATACTATCATTGGTAAAAATAAGCTCTGAGGCAAGGGCAAGAGATGGAAGTTTTTCAAGCGCCCCTTTCCAGCTTGTAAAGTCATATCCTAGGCAGCTTCTCCAGATAATGGCATCAAAACAGGACAAAGATGCTTCCGTAAGCTGGAGTTCTCTGTCTGAAGTAAGAACAACAGCATATCCCATGTCTTTCAAAGCTCTGGCATAGAAGCAGACATAAGGATCAATGCAGGCCTGTGGATCCCAGTGTGCGACAAGCGCTACCTTTTTCCCTGCAAACGACATCCCTTTACCATGCTGTATATGCATGGCATCAAGGATATGTACCGTTTTTTTCTGCTCCAGGACATAGCAATGCGGCGCTTTTCCAGACTCTTTTTGCGGATAGCCCGACAGATATCGGGAATAAAACGCTTTCCCTAGATAGGGGAGACAAGAAAAGGGGCGACACCACTGCGGAGGAAGCCGCTGAATGAGTGGGCCGCAGGTCTTTTGTATAAAAACTTTCACTTTGCGCAGTCCGAGTATATCTGTTCTGCCTCTTTTTCCGCATAAATTCTGTCCAGCAGATTCTCTACTGTAGCCAACAGCGATTCCGCAGAAAATTCTGGAGCAAGAGCGCCATATTTGTATCCATATTTGCGGATACGCTCCGCAGGTGCACCAATATCAAAGCAGACCAGTGGAACATTGAGCGTCATGCACTCCTGCGCAATATAACTGAACGTTTCCGGTGAAGGTGAAGGAAGCACTACAATCTTTACCCCTTTCTCCGTCAACATGGTAGGGATATCTTCACGCTGATATGTACCTTCAAAACGCAGATTTCCCTGCTCATATACTCCTTCATAATTCGCTCCAAAAACACGAATAAGAGCAGAGGGATCTTTTTCCTCCAGTAACTTGCCCATATCACGAATGAATGGAGCACCTTTTTGCTCCACAAAAGGCCCAAGAAATCCTATGACCAAAGGAGCATCCTTTGCAGGCATGGCATACGTCGTGCTGAAAGGTGCGAGCAATTCATGTTCAATAATCTCTGCACGATCTCTAACATCGTGTATGGTGCTTGCAATGTCCAGCGTGGATTGCGAGAAGAAGCGAAAGTGGTCGCAAAGCGTAAGAAAAGCTTTCCATGCAGCGCGCCATTTTCCAATATCCGTGCGCCGAATCACGAAATTGAGATTCCCCCCGGCGCAACAGGCGGCACATGCCTCAGGGCTTCCACCCGCACAATATCGGCATGAAGGATCGAGCAAAAAGAAGGACGGGCACACGCTAAAGAAGTCGTGGAACAGGTAGGTCAGGTCTGGCGACTGCTGTTTTTTGAGCGCGATCAAAATTTCAAGAATCTGTTCGGTATCCTGACAGTAGGCGAGATTGTTGACAAAAATTTCGTCGATCCGCAACATAGTAAACAGTTTCTGCAACTGAACCAGCGACTCCAGATGAATGACGCTCTGGCTATTGAGATAGCGCGGCGTGAGCATCCAGTTGCCCTCAAGGGAGAACTGAAGTAGCAGTACGCGGTGTCCTTCACTCTGCATGCCCTTGATGGTTTTTTCGCGATAAGCGCAGGCTCCGCCGCTAGTTAGAGCTACATCCACAAGGAGTACGGTCTTTTTCCCTGCATCGGCGGCGTTGGCCAGCAGGAGACTTGCAGCTGCACGGTAGCATTCCCATGGATCCTGCTCTTCGTGCGTCCTTACGGTCGCCATCTGCTCAGGCCAGCGTCTCTGAAGAATTTTGCCATGTTCAACCATGAGCCGTTGTTTCTCCTCACTGGCAAAGCTACCTCCGTGGGCATGGTAGACAAACAGATTCGGGACAAGCACATTCCGCCAGCCCCGACTTGTGGCCCGCATGCACCAATCGCATTCTTCACCATAGCCGCGATCAAAGGCCACATCGTCCAGTGGGCCGATGATGTCCCAACAAGCCTTGCTTACGGCCATGCAAAAACCCACACCGGAATGTACAGTACACCGTTCGCCAATCACCGACGACAGACGAGCAAAGGCGTTGTCCAGTTCTTCAGGCGTGGTGCCTTCAGGGATGGCGTTATCTTGCCCTTCCAAAGGATAGCTGAAGTAAACTGCACTGTTGCTGAATGGGGTGACGCTGGCGATGTGCGAATTCTGTGCGAGGGGTGCCGTAAGCCGTTCCAGCCAGCCTTCCGGCACAACCACATCCGTATTGAGAAGCACAAAACAGGGCGTACTCACATGACGGACGGCAACGTTGACGGTCTTCACAAAGCCGAGATTCGTCTCGTTGCGCAGGAGTAGACAGTCAGGGCGTGAAGCCACATGCTCCTGCAAAAAGGCGTACACCTGTGGATCGGGGCTGGCATCATCCACAAAAATATAGCGCGTACCCGCCATCGAATGGGTAAACAGTGCCGGACATAGTTTTTCCAGATGGTTGAGGCCATTGTATACAGGCACCACAACTGTAGCAGAAACCGCCGAGGCTACCGTGCGGGTGTCCTGTATGCATGCGAGCACATCCGCAAGTTTGCTGTTCCGCCCTTCGACCGGAACGATATTTTCGGTTTCCACCAGAAGCCCCTGACGTCCCTCCTCGCGGAAGGCCTTCCACGTGAGGTATAATGCAGGTAACACACCGCCGTTTCTGTAAATACGCCGTGCAAAGACCAGTGAGACCATGCACGCATTCCAGAGAAGAGGACGTCCGTAGATACGACGCAGTTCGGGGAGCGTATTGGTATGCACTTCCGTAAAGGCGGCTTTGCCCTTGCGCAGTGCACGAATCCCGCCAATGAAACCACCGTTATACACAAAAAGAGAAGGAAGCAGCGCAAGCGACATGACCCCAAGGGACATCATTCCGCAATGTGGTCTGGGATTGACAAGTGCGCGGAACTTCTGTCCGACCGTACGCAGCGGGACAGTAAGCCGCCATGAACGCGACGAGTAGACTCTTGCCAGTTCTGTCCGTACCGCGACCATCTGCTTTTGTGCGATTTCGGCTTGCTTGCAAAGTTCCTGTACCGTGCCCTGTAAGGCTTGAACATCATCCTGCAAAGCCACATTTTTTTTGTAGAGCGCTGCGGCATCCTCCTGAAGGGCTTCTTTCTGTTCCCTCAGGGTAAAAATACATCTGTCGTGTTCGAGCAGGTCTTCCTGCTGTTTGTCGACAAGCTCCTTGAGCTGTCGGGCGCAGTCGCTCTCGTCCACAGGCATTTTTAGCACACTGTGCGGGAGGGGGGGCAGGGGGCCATCACTGGCCAGTGCGATGAAATAGAGCGGACGGGAAAGGCCGGAATCTGCTGTTGCCGTATCGTCTTCCCAGGAAATAAAGCTTTCGTTCGGATCAGCCGAGGCCAGTACAGAGGCATAGGTCACGCGCTGCCCGGAAAGTTTGTGATGAGCAAAATGGCTGCTGAGTAGCGTTTCAAATTCGTTCCTGTACAGCTCATGCACATGGAATTCATTTTGTTCGCCGGATACGTCGGTGTATTCGTGCTTGTCTGGAGAAGAAATCAGCAGCAGACCACCCGGTCGGAGTACCCGCTTGATTTCGCGCAGCATGTCCTCGTGCCGATCATGGTGTTCGATAGTTTCAAAACTTACTACCAGATCCACCGAGGCGTCTTCCAACGGGATTTCGGCTGCGTTGCCCTGCCTGAAGGCAAGATTGGAAGCGGCATACTGTGTTGAAGCGTGGGCAATGGCTTCCTCTGCGATATCCACACCTATAACGCTTTTGGCTACGTCCGCCAACATGGAGGAGCCATAGCCTTCACCACAGGCGATATCAAGTACATCCTTGCCGTTGGCATACGTACAGGCCAGTAGGTAGCGATGGCGGTGTTCAAGAGCTATATCACCCCTGCGTTCGGGCAAATACCGTTCTCCGGTGAAATCCATATAGAATCCTCCCCAGAACATTTTACCTTTAGAAAGTGTATATGAATGCCTCCGGCGGACAGGACGTTGTCCTGCACCTGTAGGACGACTCGTTCACCTTTTTGTGCGATTTCAGGCGGTGCCCTATGCAGGTGTACTGGCCCGGCAAAAATTGAAGGCAGAGCCTTTTCAAAGTGTAAGGCTCTAGTCGTTACAGAGATACATTTTGATATCCAGCATAGGAATACCCACAATACCTCCAGTGCAGCTGGTAGTGGTGGAGGTGAGCATGACTGCGTCGTGTCGCCATTGGTGCTGCACGTGCTCGGCCTGCGTGCCGTTGGCCACAGCTACGGCAAAAGAATAGTCCCCTGCCTCCAGAACAGGCATACGAAACGTAAACTTGGCCGTAAAGAGCTGTCCGGCGGATACTGTCAGCGGTTTGTCTGCGTAGCTGAGATAGGTATTGTCGCCAAAAAGGGATTGTCCCAGGCGATCCTTGAGATGAAAGCCGATGATGGGACTGGTGAGTTCTTCATGGGCCATGCAGAAGATTTGCAGGGTCACACGCTCACCGCCTACGATCCAGTTCAGGGGAGCGCCTTTTTCGTTCTCTAGCAGGACCTGTTCAATGGTGGCACCGCCCTTGCCAAAGACAGCGCCTTCTTCATCGAAACGAAACACTTCAATGTCATTGCGCAGAGTGCTGGTGTTGATGATATCCTGCCGCATGTCTCGGTAGTCGTGTGCCCCTGCCTTCAATAGGAAACTCACTGTTTCCGGAACTGCCGAGCTGCTTTCATGTGGAACTTCACTCTTGCCCTGTACAGATTCGTACATGTTGGCCAGATACTGTTCCGTGATGTCCTTGGGATTGCCCAGAGCCTTGATGGTACCTTGTTCAAGAAGCACAGCGCGGTTGCACAGGCTGTTTACTGCGGCCACATCATGGCTCACAAAAAGTACGGTGTTGTCCTTCATGAAACGACGCAGAAAGCGCATGCACTTCTGTGTGAAAAAGGCATCTCCCACAGACAGTGCCTCGTCCACAATAAGAACATCCGCATCCACGTGCGCCACGACAGCAAAGGCCAGACGCACCACCATCCCGCTGGAGTAACTTTTTATAGGTTGATCGATGAATTCGCCAATGTCGGCAAAGGCGACGATGTCATCGTATCTGGCGTCGATTTCCTTGTTGGTCAGGCCCAGAATGGAGGCATTGAGATACACATTTTCCCGTCCGGTGAATTCAGGGTTGAACCCGCTACCGAGTTCGAGCAGCGCGGCCACGCGTCCCTTGATGTGCACCTTACCGGCAGAAGGTGTCAGCGTACCGGTGATAATTTGTAGCAGGGTGCTCTTTCCGGCCCCGTTACGCCCGATAATGCCCACACATTCACCGCGTTTCACTTCAAATGAAATATCATGCAGTGCCCAGAAGGGACGGTAATACTGTCTGTGCCCCCGAAAAATCATCTGCAACAGACGATGAGCTGGTTTTTCGTAGATTTCAAAATACTTACTTACGCCATCAATACAGATGGCCACATTATCACTACAAGACATCTGCAAACCCTTTTTTGGTTTTCATAAACCATGCTAGCCCAAGCTGGAAAATAATGCCGGAGACAACCCACATAAATACAGTGGGCCAAAAATCCGGCACCACCCCGAACAGCAGCACATTATGCGTCTGTTCCACAATGGGGGAGAGCGGGTTTAGTTCTAGAATCCAGCGCACGCTTTCCGGTACAATGGAAGCCGGATAAAAGATGGGGGTCATAAAAAATAGTACCTGCGTAATTATACCCACAACCTGCTGAATATCGCGCAGATAGACGCCGAGCGAAGCTATAAAAAAGCAGACTCCGGAAGATAGCAGGAGCAAGGGGAACAGTAGCAGGGGCAGAAGCAGGGTCGTCCACAGGACTTGGTGCAGGAAAATAGCTGTCCCCGTGAGCAGGAGCGCAAACCAGGCCATTCCAAAAACCAGAGACGTAAGGACATTGCACAGCGGCAAGATTTCTAAAGGAAAGATAACCTTCTTTACAAGGCCAGAGTTGTTCGCAATGAGGCTGGTGCTGTTGTTGACGCTTTCAGAAAACACATTGAATACAGCCATCCCGCAAAACATGATCAGTGGAAAGGCGGCCCGGCTGTCTCCGAAATGGTCAACACCCCAGCGGGCCTTGAACACGATGCCGAAGACGAAGGTGTACACACCAAGCATCATAAGCGGATGGGCGAAACTCCATATTAGTCCGAGTGCAGATCCCTTATAGCGAGCCGCCAGATTGCGCATCAGCAACTGCCGGAGCAGATCGTGATGCCTCAACACAATGCGGATGCCAAGCATGGGATTGAGCAGTTTGAGCAAAATAAACAAGTTGCATTCTCCTGAGTAAAACGAGCCGCAAAGAGAGTATGTGGGCAAAACTACTTAATTTTTAATTATATTCTTTTCCAAAGAACAAGTCAAATACTGATAAACTTAAAAAACAATACCTAATACCTGTCATTCGTAATACAAGTGGCATAGAACTTACCCTGCTTTCTCCGTATTCGTGGAGGAGGAAAAAGGATAAAGCTCCTGGCATAAAAACGGTATTCACCAAGTCCCATACCAGGATCCAGACGTAGTCCAGTGATGGGCTTGGAAGCCCGCCAAGTCAGGGGCAGTTTGCTCCGGCATTTTTGACCAACCACTTTGACGCTGTTCTTTGCCGTAAAAGCAAGCGACGTTGCAAACAACTCACCTGAGTCGCTTCAAGAAGCGTCAATAGCTCAACGGTCTCCAAGGTTGCATCTTTCAGCAAGGGAGGCAGAACAAGCTGCGGATCATCAGTGGTCACAGCAAGTACGACATCTGCGTTGTACAGGCTTATATGTTCATTGGTTGACAGTCTTGTAATATCCTGCGGTGTGAGCCCTGCGTAGGTTCAACAGTGCTGATATTTCAGAAAACAGAGACTGACTGTGAGTGCCCTGCAATCAGTATGGGAAAGAAGAAAGACTTTTGCGTTCACTATTTTCAGAATAACTAGAGTCAGGACTCATTAATTAAGATAAAAAATAACGGTAACAGCAACGCAGACGGCTGAAAAAAAGTATGGGCACAGCGGTCATACCGAGTCGCGATACGCCGCCAGTCCTTCAGTTTGCTGAAT
>OIEV01000983.1_pt1 | contig 14508 bp, 10 predicted proteins | sample 1581881 | NCBI WGS metagenome assembly OIEV01 (sample SAMN03279760, study PRJEB24777) | human gut metagenome | isolation source: fecal sample PR121 from 1 month old male Malay infant, vaginally delivered... | place: Singapore | collected 2005-09-16 | reverse complement strand
AATGTTCACTGCGTGCCTCTGATTGTTGCTTATTTTTTTTTTTTTTTTTTTTTCAAGCAGAAGGCGGCATACGAGATTGCCTCTTGTCTCGTGGACTCGGAGATGTGTATTATAGACAGGTATCTTCCCTTATCTTTAATCTTGTTTTATTTCCACATACAGGTCACAATATCCACTTTTAGTTTATAATAACTATCTCCTCCTTTACACTTTAATTCAAATCTTTATTAAAAAATATTTCATCTTATTTAACAAGAAACCATATTTATATAACAACATAAAATACACTAAGTTATTTTATTGAACATATATCGTACTTTATCTATCCGACTATTTGGACGACGGGGCTGGCAAACAGGTTCACCGGTAGTAACATGGTACCCTTTTAACTCTGTTAAACAAACACTACGTCCATTTGTAAAGAAAGTTAAATCACTACGATATTCTTGAATACACCGAGCAGGGATTTCTCCACTAAGAATGACCTCATTATTTTTCAATTGAGTGTCTACGATGTTCGCACAATATTTAGGAGCATCGTTGTATGCTCGTGAAAGATATTCCTGTGGCGCATAAATTTTAAAACTAAGATATGGCTCTAACAATTCTGTTCCAGCTTTTTTTAAGACTTGTTCCAATACAATAGGAGCAAGCATCCGAAAATCTGCTGGGGTACTAACAGGGCTATAGTATAAGCCATACTTAAAACAGATTTTACAGTCCGTCACATTCCAACCATACAATCCTTGTTCACAGCCATAGCGTATCCCCTCCATAACTGCATTTTGAAGCGATTGATTTAAGTATCCAAGAGAAACCGAGCTCTCATACTGCATTCCACTTCCCAACGGAAGCGGTGATACAGATAAACCAATGGAAGCCCAGAAAGGATTTGGCGGCACTTCGATGTGAATGGTATATTCTGCATTTTTTAACGGTCTCTCCATATAAATGACTGTAGGCTCTTTTAGTTCTATCTCCACATGATACTTTTCTTGCAACAGTGCACTAATCACTTCCATTTGTACTTTCCCTAAGAAAGAAAGTATAATTTCATGTGTCGTAGAATCCACGTAATATCGTAGAAGCGGATCACTATCTGAGATTTCCAAAAGGGCATCAAGCAACATTTCTCTCTGTTCAGGTTTACTCGGTTCAACAGTTGTTTGTAGTAGAGGGTGCGGATTTTCAATCTTTTTTCTCTGTGGCAATAGTTTTGTATCTCCAAGAACACTATTTAACTTCAAAAACTCATTTTGCAAAATAACAATTTCTCCAGAATAAGCTCTATCAATCTTACATAATTCACCATTTATTGAAGTATACATTTCTGTAACTTTTATTTTTTCTTTTTCTGATACTCTAACCGAATCTCGTAAATGTAGTACTCCACTATAAAGGCGTATATATGCAAGACGTTGTCTTTTTTTTGTATATTCAATTTTGAAAACATTTCCGCAAAGTTCAGACGGACCTCGATGTGTTGATGAATAAAATTTATTAGTAATAACTTCTATAAGGTTATCAATCCCTATATTACTTTTTGCACTTCCATGATAAAGAGGGAACAGAGAACAATTCTGAAATCTTATGCTTTCCTCTTGTTCGAGTTCCAATGCTTCTAATGATTTACCGGACATATATTTCTCTAAAAGGTCATCGTTTCCCTCTATTACCGTATCCCATTGTTCAGATTCGGTAAAGTTCGTCACACACATATTAGGATACAGTTCTACCTTCTGTTTGATTACAATTTCGGCAGAAAGTTTCTCTTTAATATCCTGATAAACCGTTGATAAATCAATTCCATTTTGGTCAATCTTATTGATAAAAAAGATTGTGGGAATCCCCATTTTCCTAAGTGCATGAAATAATATACGAGTTTGTGCTTGTACGCCATCTTTTGCAGAAATCAGTAGAATTGCCCCATCTAAAACTGATAATGAACGATATACTTCTGCTAAGAAATCCATATGTCCTGGCGTGTCTATGATGTTCACCTTCGTATTTTCCCACTGAAAAGAGGTTATTCCTGTCTGAATTGTAATTCCTCTCTGACGTTCTAAAAGCGTATTATCCGTCCTCGTTGTACCTTTGTCCACGCTTCCTAATTCTGTAATCGCTCCACTGTTATATAATAAGCTTTCTGTTAAGGTAGTTTTTCCTGCATCAACATGAGCTAAAACTCCAATATTAATAATTTTCATGTGATTTTCCTCCATTCAAAAACCCAAAAGGGCATAAAAATCCCAGTGATAAATACTTTTATCACTGGGATTTTTATGCATAACCATAGGCATACAAAGCATACAGATATTCTCCGGATACTTTAGAATCACATGATAAAGGTATTCTTAAACTGGGTACAAAAAACTAAGCCCTCCTAAAAAAGGACATCCAATTATTTGTTCCCACTATCAAATTGACAGTTTATTTAAGAATACCTTGCCGCATATTTATTAACTCCTTTTAAATAGATACTTAAATAATAGCACGTAAGAGCATATTTGTAAAGGAATCTCCAATTTTTTATCAAAGAGAGTACGTGATTACAAAATAGCTGTAATAATGTACCAATATTTGTTATTCTATAATCTTCCAATTACTCCCGTTCTTTTCAAGTACCAAATCAAATTGAGATACCTGCGTTGCTTTGGTCTGCTGGTCGATATACTCCACTGTCAGCGATACCGTGACTTGATTATCCTTACGATTGTGAATAGGATTTACCAGTTCTTGAAAGATGTACTCTTTTCCGATTGGTTTTAATATCCCGTCATTCACATAGTAGGAAAGTTCACTGGCTGTCGCTGTAGGATAGAGCTTGAAGAACGTCGTTAAAAACTCATTGATTTCATTGGTTGTAATGGAATCAACCGTCCCCTCACTTTCAATGGCTTTTGGTTTATAACTTGATTTCTTAGGTATGTTGGTAATGGTCGGATTCTTAACCAGTACCATATTTCCAGAACCATCTACATAGACACTCACTATATAAGCAGAGTGGACGGTCTTTGTATTTTCTCCCTCTGTAATGAGCTGGTCTACACTGTAGGTTACATTAAACTCATTGTCGCCAGTTGGCTCTACCGTCCATATCTGAAATCCTCTTACAGAAGACGATACAGGAATATCTTTGCGTACTGTATCAACATTGAGAGCTTGAAGTTCATCTGTCAGATAGCCTTTTAGACTTTCCATTCGATTATCAATGGACTTATCGGATTGCTCCCATGAATAGTAGACTTTCGCAAAGTTCTCTACAAAATTTTCTACATGATGAGTATCAACGTATTCCTTTTCTATGATAGTTGTTTCGTGAATAGTATGAGTATCTATAGCTGTAAAGTGCTTGAATATCGCAAAGCTGAAACTAAGCCCTAAAAGTACCCACAAGGCAATCACAACCTTTTTATGAGGATTGACCTTATAGACACGAGGTTTCTTTTCCTTTGGTATCTGTTTTTCTTTATTCTGATTTTTTCTAAATTTCATCATTAAATCTTCCTTTCTCATTGTTTGATTCGTCCTGCTCCCACTAAATGCTGTTGCCAGTAGGGGCTTGTTAAGTCGGCATAACCGATTGGGTCGCCTGCATGAAACATACGGTTATTGCCAAGGTATATCCCAACATGAGTAATATAAGAGCCAGCGTTATAGGTAGAATGAAAGAAAACCAAATCGCCAGCTTGTGCTTCCGATAGTGGGATATGCTGGGTCACATCATATTGCTGTTGTGCGGTTCGTGGTAAGTTAATTCCAGCTTTTCCATACGTCCATTGTGTCAGTCCGCTACAATCAAAAGAAGTAGTCGGGGAAGCTCCACCGTAAACGTATCGCCAGCCCTCATATTTCAGTGCTTCGTCCATGATGGCTTGTACCGTATCATCATCAAACTCTGTTGTGACAAGATACTGCGTTACCAGTTGCACATAAAACATATTGCCATAGTTGTATCGCCAGCCCCCATTGATAGGTATGGCTATGGGATTGGGGTAAGACACTTTTTCGCCACCTGAATACTCTTTTGAGAAACTTTGAGCCAGTTCAAAGGTATATTTATTTCCACGATTAGCCACATACCCTAAGAAACCACCACCATAATTGTAGGACTGGATAACCGATTCTAAATCTACACTGAGCCTTTCGCTACTGGCTAATAATTCACTGAAATACTTCACACCTTGCTTAATGGATTCTTCTGTACTCAATGAATTAGGTGGAAGACCGAGGGATTCCGAGGACTGCATAACATCTTCCGCAGTACCGCCCGATTCCACCTGTATAATCGCAAGAAGTATGTTGACATATTCTTCAACGCCATATTCTTTGGCATATTTTTCTACCATAGGCTTATGAGCCAGCACTTCTGCGGAAACATTCACACCTCCATAATGAATATTGGAAATTCCGCTGTCCTGTTCATCTGAAAATAAAATGGCAACAAACAGAAGCAGTGAGAAGACCATCAAGAATAATCCAGAACCACCAATCACTAAAGTTTTCAACTTCATGGTTTCTTACCGACTTTCTTAATGGTGGCGGTTTTGATTGGTGGTCTACTTCTTGTATTTTGTAGTGGTACTCTTTGAACAGTAGACGGACGTTCTTTTGTGATTGGACGTTGTGAAGTTCTATCTGCTGTAGTGGTTGAAGTTGCTGGCTTTTGAACGGTTTTTTCTTGAACGGTATTGCCTTGGCGTTCCACTTTTGGACTTGAAAAATCGGACTTAACTGCTGGACGCTCTTGTTTGGCTTGTTGAGATTCCTTATATGAAGTCTGAATATTAGACTGTTTTGAGGTCTGTTCATCATGATATTGTTCTTGTCTTGTAGTCGGTCTTTCATGAACAGAAGAAGCAGGCTGTTTTTTCTGTTTGACCTGTTCCATTTCAGAGCGACGCTTCGCAATGGTTTTTCGCCTTTGTTCCTGCTGTTCCTTGCGTCCACTGGCTCTGTCCGCTTTGGTTTGAGAAATACTACTGGTTAAATCACGGACATTCTCTTTTACTTTGGATTTTCCTTGATATACTGCATATCTTGCATTGGTCGGCAAATCTTTAACCTGTTCTTTCAAACCACTAGCAGTGTCTACCATTCTGTCTTTGGTATCAGCTACTGTACCGATGGTTTGACCGATACGTTTTCCAAGTGTTGATTTTTCCTTTCCGTCTGGTCGGGAGTGATCTGCTTGTGTCCTTGCAGAACTCCCCGAACCCGACTGTCCTTTTTTACCTGTAACAATGGCAGACCCAGCCCCTAGAGTAGTCATGGAACGTCCAAGTTTCCGCTGTAGACGGTGCATGTGAGCGTGCATAAGCATACGAGGTTTTCTCATCACACGACTTCCCACACTTTGAGAATCGTTACTCTGTAGAGAAAACATACTCATTAAATCGCCCAGCTTGAAGTAGATTCCTGCAAAGGTCACAATCTGTAGAAAAGCAATCAAAAAGAACGGATAACCAGCCGATAAGGTATAGAGCATGGTTGAAATACTAAATGCTGTCGTAATAATCAATGTGATTCCAGCTCGTGTCAAAATGGTATTAAAGAGCTTTGTTATGGCTCGTTTTGACATACCATCAAATGATGGAATCATGCTTAAAATAAAGCTCACAGGCAGAAACATAGCATAGATGATAAAAAGTACCTGCGAGAAAATCATGATTCCTGTTAATAGGAATACAAATATGGAAATCCCAATATTGAAGACAAATAGGAAGAAGACTGTACCTAAACGGTTAATGGTCTTTGTAATGGTTAGATTGGTATTGCTTCTGTCTTCAATTTCTTCCGCAACAATTTTTTCTCTGTCTTCGCCATTGTTGGAATCTGGGCTGGTGGAGAGCAGGCTTTCCACACGGTCAATACCGATACTTTCAATGTCTGAACTGTTGTATTGAAGCAGTAGCCACGGTTGCTGAACCTGTATGGAAAACAGGCTATCTCTGATTAAGTCCACGCTGTCCTTGCCTTGACTATCGGAATGGGGCATGACAATCTTCGTGCCAAGTGATAAACTGGCATTACTGATGTCTGATGAAAAGTCATTGATTTTTTTAATGTAGTCGGGAGCGTAGGCAATAAAGGAAGCCGATAGGATAAACACCAGCACAAAATTCATAATGGCATGAATTGCCTTTGTGGTTTCTCTCTTTATCAGTCCCGTATAGGCAACATAAACCCCAAGAACCAAAATCAAGAGTAAGAGGAATCCAACATAGAAACCCTCTGTTGAAAATCCGTTTGCACTCACACCAGCTAAGGTCTGCATATTCTTACCAATGGAATCTGCTGTAGCGGAAATGAAGTCTAAGGAATAGGCTTCCTGTACTAAGTAACCTGTCGCATTGGAAACATACAAACTGATTGTCCAAATAAAATTGGTAATGGCATATAGTCCATACATGACCTGTTTTCCAATCCCGTCCGACCAGTTCCACGGAAGCCAGCCCCAGCTATTATCCACATAAAAATCCAGTTGATAGTTTTCAAGTGGGTATCGGCTGTATTCATTTGCCACATTGACCGTATCATCTACCAAGCCCGCAGCTTGAACCACCGTTCCCAGCATGGCTAAAAGAAAAATGGCAATCACAAGTGTGAAAGCCACTGTCATTGCCACTTTACCTAGACGTTTCAGCGTCCAGTTTGATTTTATTCTGTTTACTATTGATGGTTTCACATTTACACCTCTTTTCGCACAGGTGGTCTGGTATCAAAGGCATGGAGCAGTTCTTCAAATACAGGGTGGAACTGTATCACACCGACACGACCATATAAATCACTGATAAGGCATTGCCCGTTTTCCAAATCACGCAATCGCTTCTGATTGTTTTCGTCCTCTGGGTCTACACCAAAAAAGGCTAAGGTCTTTTTAATCTCGTTAAGGTCAGTGGAACGAAATGCAAATTTTAAGCCGAGGTTATTTTTCAGTTTTTCATCTAAGAGGTCGTCTGTATTTTGGGTCACGAAATATACCCCAGCGTTCATAGCACGACCAGCCCGAACCAGCTTCATAGATAGTGTTTTTCCTTGTGCTACCTGTAAAAAGCTCCATGCTTCGTCTAAATCTACAATCTTGAAAATGCTTCGGTCTGTATGGATAAAGTCTAAAGCAAAGGTACTAATGACAATCAGCATAGCAACGGATAAAAGCTCCATAGTGGTATATTCCTCAAAGGAAGTTTCCTTGTCGGGAAGTACCAAGTCCGCAACCTGTATAATGTTCAGTTGTTTTTCTAAGCTGATAGACTGCTCCACATAACCATTACTGAATAATAAATGTGCAAAGTCATAGTCTGTAAAACTTTCGATATGGTCGGCTATACTGGTACTTAGTGGCGTATTCTCAACCCGTAATTCCTCAATCACTTTCATCAACCCTCGTACTTCACTATTGGTTACTGCACGAATGGCTTTTCTAAGGATTGGGAAGCGTTCCCCATCACGAGAGGAAATCCCCGTAAGGAATGTCAGAATATCAATAGCCAGTGATTCAGAATCTTTGGGATTTTTCATAATCACATAAGGGTCAAGTAAGCCTTTGTTTTTCTCATCAGAAGTCAGAGTGACGATATTGATTTCATGGGAAATCTCTGGCAAGGTTTCTTTCCATCTGCCACGTTCTGCTTTTGGGTCTACAATCACTGCTTGTGCCCCATAAAGCACCGCATAATAGACGATAAGGTTATTCGCAAAGGATTTACCACCACCCAGCGAACCAACAAAAGCCGACGCTAACGCATTGGTTACTGAACCCTTAACCCCTTGACTGGCAAGAGCAGGTTTCAGATAGACATTGCGTCCAGTATCTAAGCTGTAGCCAACATAAATCCCCTCATTTTCCCCCAGCATTTGAGTAGCACCAAAACCTAAACCAGCGAGGAAATCAGAGGTCACGTATTGAATATAATCATTCATATAACGCTTGCTGGCAGGTAAAAATTCTTCATGTAAGCCGAGCATATCCCCAAATGGTCGTACCAGTTTTACGCTTAAATCGTCATAAAAATCTTTCACTTCATTACAACGACGTTTGAGTTCGTCAAGATCATTTGCTGATACCCTTACCACATAAGACAGCTTGTACATAGATTCCTTGCTTTGGTCTAAATTGGTTTCCAGCTCATTCACACTTTCCAGAGCTTCCGCCACATTGGAGCTGGTTTCATTATCACTTTGCCAAGCGTGGTTATCCAAGTCTTTCAGTTCTTTCTTTTTATTGCGGACAGTAGATAGGGCTTTACGATTCGCTACAATTTCCACATTCATTGACGTATCAATCGGGAATGTAAATTGCTGTTGCTGGTAGTAGAAGATTTCAGAGGACGGGAAGTCCAGTTCTCCGACAATGCTGTTAATGGTAAAGTAAGCTACATAGACGGTTTCATCTTCCTGCTGGATTTTCAAATATCGCTGTTTTTCTTCCACCAAACAGCGAGTAGGCTTAACTTCCTGCTGGATTTTCAAATATCGCTGTTTTTCTTCCACCAAACAGCGAGTAGGCTTAATCAAGTCATAGTATTTAATCAGCGTTTCATTATCCAGCTTTTTCTTTGATAGATGGTACTCATACTCTTCATAGGCAGTGCCTGTCTGTCCGTAAAGGTGTTCAATCAGATAGCCGAAGTCGTCCTTATCTAACCTGCGGATTTTGAAACGACGAGAGATTTTATTTTCTAAGAGCTTTTCCATCTTCTGAAAACGCAGGATTTCATCATTACTCATACTAACAAAATCGCCCATCAGCTTATGGTTCACATCATAGACAAAATCAGACAAAGCATTTTTTGCTTCAACGGTAAGACTTTTCATAGAAAACTCCTGATCGTTGAGAAGCAACTTAAAGCCGATAAAGAAACGGTAGTTCACTTGATTTTCGCCAATCATGGATATTAAAGCGTCTGTCTGTTGGTCGATTTTGTCATAGGCAACCGCTTTGAGCTTGCCAGTGACTTCATTTTTGGAACGCTCTTGTGCAGAACGTATGCTGGATTCTGTACTGATTTGTAAAGCATGAATTTTGCCATCACGATTTTGTGCGATAAGCTGTCTGAAAGAATCATGCACTTGTATTTTCTGTTCTGGACTTAGAAATGAGTAATTGTAAGGAACAAGCTCATAGTAAGCATAACATTCCCCGTCTTTATTCCAGACGAGATTGTTTTCAATGTATTTAATTGGATATGCCATAAAATTCACTCCTAACTGCTGTAATGGCTTCTTGTGGCTGGTTTCTGCCAAGCGTTACTTTTTTTCCTGCATAGGTCAGCTTTGGTCGCAGTGCATAAGCAATGACAGACTTCAAAAATCCATAAGGCTTTTTACCATCAAAAGTTTTTGTAGACATAAACCATGTGAAAGCCACAGGAATCCCAAAGTATTTGAGAAATGCTCCCTCTATCATGGAAAGAGGGGGCAAGTTGCCAAGTATCATCACTGCAAAGAGTGACACGACAAACCATGTCATTTGCGTAAAGGTTATGGGAAACGGAAGTCTAAAATCATTGATAGAATACAGTACCTTTTCCACAGACCAGATACTGGTATAGCTTCGTATTTTCTTCATGTAATCAATCCTTTCATAAAAAATAGGGGTAGCTGATTGAGCCACCCCGTAAAATAGAAAATCTGCCAGTAGTAATGTACCGACAGATTTAATAGACGATTTCAAAAATCCCATGATTGGTTGAGATAAACGTTCCTGAAAGGTCTAAATCCCGACCATAGGCTTGATAATCAATATAGTTTTGAAGACTAGCTGGTACTTCGCCTAAAGCACCCGTTTCTTCAATGTAGTAGCGTGCCACGTCATACATATCATCACAATCGGAATGAATGATAATATCCTCTTGATGTTCGCTTAGTTCTTCAATGCTTGAAAAATGAGTGAGCAGAGCAGATAGCTCCGATTGTAATTCTTCGGGTAATTCCGATACCATTTCCCATAGTCGATTGAGTTCGCCAATGGAAGTGTATTCGTCAACCGTAAAGGGTAACTCGTAGTCATGAATGGCGTATTCCTCATATTCATCATTCAAGCCGATTTTCTCTTTGACTTCCTCAAAGTCAATGGGAAAGGTAAACCACGCACCGACCAATTCGCCCTCATTGTATTTGCCTAAATTCGCAATATAGACTTGCATATCGTCCATATATTCACGTCCTTTCTTTGTAGAGATTCAAAAATCCCTACCGCACTTCGTTTGGTGTACCATTCCTTTGCGGAACATAAGAAAACCACTTATATTCCACAAAAGAACGGTTTTATTTAAGCACCAATAATGCGATTGAATAGCTCTAGTAAAATGTCTTTTACTCCAGCAGCGTTGAAGACTAAGCCAACCGCAATAATCGCAATAATTAAAAAGCCAATCAGTTTGCTAAACTCACGCTTGAAGCCAAGATACAAGCCAATCACAACGATTGCTAAAAGCACCAGTGATTGAGCGTTTGATAGAAACCAGTTATAAAGGTTTTGTCCAAAATTCATAAAAATGTTCTCCTCTCTATATTCAATGAATTTGTATTTGAGTTATTTTTTTGTTGTTATCACGTCCTGTTCTTTTACTGACTGTTGCTTCAAAATCTGCTTGTGTCGGTCTGTCAGTTTCGCATGGTCGAGAATGTCTTTTACAACCTGCGTCTGGTTGATTTCATCAAGTTTAATCGCAACCTTTAAGGTCGGGGCAACTTGATGAGATAGCCAGTTCAGCGTCCTTTGGAAGGAGTAAGGCTCTGGTTTTGTGGTTAGTTTTAATCGTTCACGATTGTTCCCAATAAACCAAGCCCATTCTTCATTCAGTTTCCAATCAGAACGAGGTTTGGAATCGTCTTTATCTACAAAACGGATATACCGATTGATAATTTTAAAGGCGGTATGCTCTGGATTGTCATAGACGAGTAAATCACGGACTGCATAATAGGCACGCTCATTTTTCAATCGAATCTCAAAACGGTTTTTTACTTCTGCGTCTTCAATGGGAATATCATTTTTCTTGTACTGCTCGTAGTCCTTTTCATAGATACAGAAATAAACTTCACTTTGTAATGAACCGATATAGAGGGTGTTTCCCATACATTCCTTTTCCTCTTTGCGTACCAGTTCGCCACTGCGATAGCTTTTAAAACTGCGGAAGACGGAGATACATTCTTCCTGTTGGCACTTTTCAGTGAGTACAGGGATATTTAAAATCCCTGTCTTATCGTTAATGGCAAGGTCAAGGCGTTTCATCACACCGCCAGCCACCAAAACGTCCATAAAGAACTCATACCAGCTTCTTTGTTGTGCCAGAAGATAGCTTTCAAATTGTCTGCACCCACGACCTTTCAATTCCACCAGAACTCCTTTGTCCAGTTCATGGGAGCAAAGGACGAATATGTCGCCTAAAGCATAATGCTCTGAATAAGAATAGAAACCATAGTCCTCATGAAGAAAATAGGACAGTTTCAGTTGTAAGATGTTTTCGACCACCTGCTGTACGTCTGTTGTCGGAAAGCGAATTCTTACATAATCAAACAGCATTTCAAGGGGAGCGTCGGGATTGAAGCGTTCCAGAGCTTCCCAAAGGGACTGCTGTAAATCCTCTGATGGCTTGACTTTTCCTGTTTCAATATCGCTTAGATACTGCCTTGTAATACCAGTCGCAACAGCTAAACGGTTTTGAGATAGTCCATAAGCCAAGCGTTTTTCTTTTAAATGCTGTAACCAAGTTTGTTCATTCAGTAAAAATCCCTCCAATCAAAAAGGCGTATGTCAACTTTTAAAGCCCATTTGACATACGCTGAAATTTTGTAAATCCCTTGTAACCAAAGGATTTTCTAATGTTTTTTTGACTGTTTCCTGTCGATTTGTACCCCCCCTGTTAGATACGGGGGGTTAAGTGCTGGCGTGGCTATTGCCACACCAGCCAGCAAGATCAGTCCACACCTGCGACTTCCGCTTCGCACGTCGCCTGCGTGGACTGTCTGCTGTTGGATAACTTTTTAATTTCCTCCAAGAAATCATATCCTTTTGGTACAAGGGGAGTATAAAACTCTGATATGACACTTGTTCCTACATCAACATAGCCACGACCTTTGATTCGCTTTAAGAAGAAATCCTTTTGTACGTCACTGCCAAACATCATGCCATAGCCCATTTCAGACATACGACCTAAAGCCACTCTGAAATTAAACTGATCACGGATTCCGTCGCCTAAATATTTTGCGTCTGGACGTTGACAAGCCAGTATTAGAAAGAAGCCAGCTTGACGACCTAACATGACAATCTGTTTCAGCTTATTCATAACTGCGGTGTTTTCTTTTGTTCCCAGCATTTCCATGAAAGCGACGTATTCATCAAAGATTAAGAAGTGTGCCGGGAGACCTAAGTAAGCATAATTTTTGCCAGTCTTATAGTTCTTCATCTGCTTCATTTCCTCACTACGTTTCATCATTTCTTCATAGAATGTTTCAATGCAAGAAAGCAAGTCTTCTTTTCTATAGTAGACATTTGCCATCACAGAACCTAAGTCCGCAAGATCAGCATTTTTCGGGTCAAGAATATACAGTTTTGAATCTGTATGAAGCAAGGCTTCAATCAGTGTCAGTATAAAGTAAGTTTTACCGCCACCTGTACCACCAGCAATCAACATATGAGGGAGCTTATCATATTCCCACCATACGTTTTTCATTAAGCGAAGTTTACCATCTTTAGCTTCTACTTCATCAATAGAAATACGACTGGCTATGGTGTCATAGAGCAAAGTATATTCCACATAGGAATCCTTTAACTCTTTATCCGTCAGCTCACAGTACAAGCCACTCTCTAATTTCTTTTCCAAGTGTAAGAGTTGGTCTTGATATTTTCCCAGCGTGATTTCCACCCGTATCTGTATCAAGCCATTTTTAAGTCGATAATACATTTTAGGGAAGTAGGTTATCTTTTCCTTTGTACGACCAGCACTATCTTTAAAGAAACCCTCTGTTTTGACCTGTTCAGATTCATACCACTTGTTTTCAAGTATCATCTTTGCCAGTTTTTGACGGTGGTAAAGTTGTTTAACCGTATCATAGCGAACCCGTTTGAATACAAACGCTACCAGCAAGCAGATAAGAATTGCGACACTGAAACTGATAATTAAATAGGGAATGTCAATCTTATCTGCTTGTGATAGGTTAAAATCCTGCCAGTTGATCTGCTGGATTGTCTTCACATGAAACAGTCCGACAACCAGCAGGAAAACAGGCAGGAGTGACGCTATCGTAAAATGAAAGACTAAATCTTTACCAGATGGGCGAATCCTTTTACCACGCTGTTTCATGCGAAAAAGTCTCCTTTCTACCTAGCGACTATTTGTCTTGTGTCGGTTCTTTCTTTGCTTGTGGTTGAGCTTTGAATGAACTAGAATCCTTTGTCAGCACAATATCGTCTGCCTTGATATACCAGTCAACATCTGCTCCTTGATAGGTGGCAGTAGCAACGGTGTCCGCAATGGGATTGATAAGTTCCACCCGTGCGTTATAATCAAACTCTTTCAAAGGCACGCTGGCAGGAATACTTACTTGAATCATGCGTCCTTGTCCTTTGGATTTTAAGTCATAGGTACGTTCCTTGATTTCATCTGAAACCGACCCGTCTTCATTTTGGATTCTCACTTCACGACGTAGAGCAGAGAATTTCAATTCTCCAAAAGTCGTGTCTTTATCTAATACAATGCCATTTGCTAATCTCATCATTTTTCCTCTCTTTCTTTATTCTTTTATCATGTCGTCAGCATGTAAAAGGTAATTTGTAAAACCACGAGTGCCGATTTTGTAGCCCTCTGCGGTAATACGTGGATTGACTAACTTCACACGTTCCTCAAAGCCGAAATGTTTTTCGCCAGCTTCAGCAGGAAGCACCACCACAATATCATCTGCTCTTTGAACATCAGAATAGAGATTATAGCTTCTTGATAAGACAGTTAGCCGTCCGTTGATTCTTCGCTGAACGACTTTATCCTCGCCAGCAAATTCTAAATTGCCGAATGTTTTTTCCATGTTGGGAATCACAAATTTAAGTTCCATATTTTTACCTATCCTTTCTTTTTTATTGGCTGAATGAATGTTTGATGGTCTTAAAGAGTGGGGAACGACCTTTTGATTCTTGATTTTTTGTTTTCATAAGTTCACTTCCTTTCAAAATCGGGTAAAAAAATAGACACCTCATTTTTTGAAGTGTCTACCTATTAAATATTCAAATTTTATTGGAAGTATCTTTATATCTTCACTTTTCAAGGATAAATCGTCGTATCAAAGCTCATTCATAAGTAGTAAATTAGTAGTAAATTGAGTGGTTTTGACCTTGATAAAGTGTGATAAGTCCAGTTTTTATGCGGATAACTAGATTTTTATGCTATTTTTAAATAAAAAATAATAAGCAAATGTTCCTCACGTTAGCGAATTTTTCAGTAGATATAGGTGTTCATTTCTTTGGTGGCAAAGAAACGAACCAAAGAAAGCCACCGCAGATAAAATTTT
>OIEV01000961.1_pt1 | contig 14814 bp, 10 predicted proteins | sample 1581881 | NCBI WGS metagenome assembly OIEV01 (sample SAMN03279760, study PRJEB24777) | human gut metagenome | isolation source: fecal sample PR121 from 1 month old male Malay infant, vaginally delivered... | place: Singapore | collected 2005-09-16 | reverse complement strand
GGGTTCATGAAACCAAGCGAGAAGATCATCGAACTGCTCGACGCCGCGTGATAACCTCAACAACCGACAACGTGACCATGGAAGGCCGCTCAAACCTCAGGTGTTGCAACCACCACTAGAATCTGCCTCATCATGCTTTCCTCATCTCCGGAGAGCCGTCGGTGGGTGCATCGGTATGACGTATCGCCGCGACTCATTTGTTGTGCAGTTGTAGGTCGTGGAATAGGCGTGCAGCTTCGGCGGAGCATGCCTGTTTCATTGGCGGATCAGCTTTGCACACGCTAGCTTTTGGCCTGCGCAGAATCGATAAAAATAGCCACTAACCACTTACTGATTCTGACACGCATCGCTTCTCTCATTTGGGCGCCATCATACTGCAAAGGTTGTCATTCTTGCAAGTCGACATCAGTAAAGCCTGCCGGCCATATCTCATTTTTTCGCACAATACTGCAGCATTGCCCCTTGGCATCAAGCCAAATCAGCACGGAGTGTCGAAGCGTTTACTCTTTGCTAAGAAGGTATTCATTATTGCAAACCCATGCAATAGTGAATGTCAAAGATCACTTTTCGGAGCTAAATCGCATCAGACAGACAATCGCGGCACATTTGACCGGAGCAATATGCAAACGTTTCCACTTATAGACTCTTACCGCACTGTAAATCGTCTTCATCACAAGAGGATCTTCACCGGCGTTATTCAACGACAGATCAATGCATGATACCGTTGTCACAGCAATGACGATATGAATCATGTGCATCGACGGCGCAAACACGATGCGCAACATCGCGTCATTATCACAACGGCGCAACAATAACGGGGGTATTCGATATGACCAAAGCAAGCATTCAGGCGGTGGCCAAGGAGGCCGGCGTCTCCGTATCCACAGTGTCCCGCACGTTCGCCAAGCCGGACCTGGTGCTCCCCGAAACCCGCGACAAGGTAATGGCCGCCGCCGAGAAGCTCGACTACTCCATTTCCCGCTCGGCGGCCGCGCTGAAGTCCGGCCAGTCGTTCCGCATCGCACTGCTGGCCAGCGAGACCATCACCACCTGGTTCAATGCGAACATCTTTGCAGGGCTCGACTCGGTGCTGCGCCCTGCTGGCTATGACACCGTGGCCTACCCCATGCGCAACGCCGAAGAGCGTCACGATTTCTTTGCGGGCCTGCCCGTGCGCCGCAATGCAGATGCGGTAATCGTCAGCTCGTTCAACATCGAGCCGGCCGAGGTGGAGCGCCTCAAGCATATGCATGTGCCGATCATCGGCATTAACATCCCCTCCACGGACGGGTTCGACTCCGGCGTAAGCATTGATGATCGTACCGCCACCCGCGCGGCCGTCGAACACCTCATCGCGCTGGGGCATCGGGGCATCGCATTCGTTGGCGGCACTCCCGCCGAAACCAATATGCGCTATAGCGCCGAATCGCGACTGCAGGGCGTGCTGGACGCGCAGGCCGCGCACCCGGAGCTCACCGTGACCAACCTTCAGGTGCCCCGCGGCGCAACGGAGACCAGCGCGGCTCTGAACGCGGTACTGACCGCCCCGGCCGGCACCACTGCATTCTGTTTTGAGGACGATGAGCTGGCGCTGCCGGTGCTGTATCGCCTGCGCCAGTACGGCAAACGCGTGCCGCAGGATATTTCGATTGTGGGATTTGACGACGTTGAAATGTCTCAGGCCGTGGGGCTAACCACCATGCATCAGGATCCGTTTGCCATGGGTGCCGACGCTGGGCGCATGGCATTGGAGGCCATTGCGGGCGGGCCGATTGAACCGGCGTTCATTCAGCCCGACGCGCCGCTCGTGCTGCGTGAGACCACTGCGCCTCCTGCCGCGCCCGTGCCTGCGCAGGGGTGATTGGGCACGGTGCACCGCGTCCCACCTCTGCCCTCAATGTCTTTTCTGCGTGGACTAAGGTGAGCGTGACCACGTTACCACCACGAAACGCCGATGCTTGTACTTTCGCATAAATCATTTGCATGATACCGTTGTCATCAATGTGATAGGCAAGCATGGGTTCACCGTTGCAGTTCGAGTCCTGCTGAACCCAATAACCACTAACCCACAGCAATCGGGCGCAACACACCACGTGAGCCACACAATCACGCACGCACAGAAAGGAATCGGCATGACCGCCAACAACCTCAATGACGACTGGTGGAAGCAGGCCGTCGTTTACCAGATTTACCCGCGCAGCTTCAAGGACGTTAACGGCGACGGCATCGGCGACATCGCCGGCGTTACCGAGAAAATGGACTACCTGAAGAACCTCGGCGTGGACGCCATCTGGCTCTCCCCGTTCTACCCCTCCGATCTGGCGGACGGCGGCTACGACGTGATCGACTACCGCAACGTCGACCCGCGACTGGGCACCATGGACGACTTCGACGCCATGGCCAAAGCCGCGCATGAGGCCGGCATCAAGGTGATCGTGGACATCGTGCCCAATCACACCGCCGACAAGCACGTGTTCTTCAAGGAAGCCCTCGCCGCCGAGCCCGGCTCCCCGGCGCGCGACCGCTACATCTTCCGCGACGGCCGCGGCGAGCACGGCGAACTGCCGCCCAACGACTGGCAGTCCTTCTTCGGCGGCCCGGCCTGGGCGCGCGTGGCCGACGGCCAGTGGTATCTGCACCTGTTCGACAAGGCGCAACCGGACGTCAACTGGAAGAACCCGGACATCCACGAGGAATTCAAGAAAACCCTGCGCTTCTGGTCCGACCACGGCACCGACGGCTTCCGCATCGACGTGGCGCACGGTCTGGCCAAAGACCTTGAATCCAAGCCGCTGAAGGAGCTCGGCCGCGAATACAGCGTGGTCGGCGTGCTGAACCACGACTTCAGCCACCCGCTGTTCGACCGCCGCGAAGTGCACGACATCTACCGCGAATGGCGCAAGGTGTTCAACGAGTACGACCCGCCGCGCTTTGCCGTGGCCGAGGCGTGGGTGGTGCCCGAGCACCAGCACCTGTATGCCTCGATGGACGAGTTGGGGCAGTCGTTCAACTTCGATTTCGCCCAAGCCAGCTGGTATGCCGACGAGTTCCGCAAGGCCATCGCCGCGGGTCTTAAGGCGGCGGCCGAAACCGGCGGCTCCACCACCACGTGGGTCATGAACAATCACGACGTGCCGCGCAGCCCCTCCCGCTACGGTCTGCCGCAGGTCAAGGGCGCGCCCTACCACCAGCTGCCGCACGACTGGCTGCTGCGCAACGGCACCACATATCCCGAAGACCGCGAGCTCGGCACCCGCCGTGCCCGTGCCGCCGCGCTGATGGAGCTTGGTCTGCCCGGCGCCGCCTATATTTATCAGGGCGAGGAGCTGGGTCTGTTTGAGGTGGCCGATATTCCGTGGGATCGACTGGAGGATCCGACCGCTTTCCACACCGCTCAGGCCACGATGGATAAGGGCCGTGACGGTTGCCGCGTGCCTCTGCCTTGGACCGCTTCCGACGAGCCCGCTCTGGCCGATTTCAGCCGTCCGGCTCCGGCCGACGATGGCACCGGCGAGAACCATGTGCCGCTGTGCGCCGCCGGCCAGTTCGGCACGGGCGCTTCCTTCGGCTTCTCCCCTGCGGTTCGCGCCGATGGCGTGACGCCGGCCGCCGACCCGCACCTGCCGCAGCCGCTGTGGTTCAAGGATTACGCGGTGGACGTGGAGCAGGCCGACCCGGATTCGATGTACACGTTGTATCATGCGGCGTTGGCGATTCGTCAGGAGTCGCTGACCGCCACGCGCGACACCACCGCCGAGCAGGTGGATATGGGAGCGGACGTGGTGGCGTACCGCCGTGCGGCGGTTGAGGGACGCACGTTCACCTCGGTTACTAACTTTGGCACTGCCCCGGTCTCACTGCCCGAAGGCTCTGTGGTGCTCACTTCCGGCCCGCTGACTCCCGACGGTCAACTTCCCACCGACACCTCTGCGTGGGTAATCAAGTAACTCTGTGGTTCACTGCGTGGTGGAAGTTTGGCTACGTGGTGGGACCATACTAGAAGGCCGCCGTTCCGAATGAATCGGAGCGGCGGCCTTTTGGTACGTGCTGGGTACTCCCCTCAGGCGCTTATGCGCCAGCGGGAGCTACAGGGGCTCACTGAACCTGAGCGCGGGCGATCTTGCCGGTGAAGGAGTTGGCCTCGTCGGCATCCTTGACGCCATCCTTGTTCCAGGAGAACATGGCGCGCAGCTTCGGGCCGACGGTCTCGATGCGCTCGTTGGAGTACTTCTCCTGCAGCTCCTTGAAGTGCGGGGCGCCGGCATCCTGATCGTCGATGAACTCCTTGGCGAAGGAGCCGTCCTGGATGCGCTGCAGGTGGTATTCCATGCGCTTGCGGCAGTCCTCGTTGATGACGGTGTTGACGTAGTCGCCGTACTGAGCGGTGTCAGAGCAGGACCAACGAGCCTTGTTCAGACCGCCCTCGTTCATCAGGTCGACGAGCATCTTGAGCTCGTGGCAGACCTCGAAGTAGGCGATTTCCGGCTGGTAGCCGGCGTCGGTCAGGACTTCGAAGCCCATCTCGACGAGCTTGTTCACGCCACCCATGAGCACGTTCTGCTCGCCGAAGAGATCGGTCTCGGTCTCTTCCTTGAAGGTGGTCTTGATGGCACCGGCGCGCAGGGCACCGAGGGCCTTGGCGTAGGCCAGGGTCAGAGCCCAGCCGTCGCCACGCGGATCCTGCTCGACGGCCACGACGACCGGCACGCCACGGCCAGCGGCGTACTCACGACGAACGATGTGGCCCGGGCCCTTCGGGGCAACCATGAACACCGGGTGATCCTCAGACGGCTTGATGTAGCCGTAGTGAATGTTGAAGCCATGAGCGAACGCAACAGCAGCACCCGGCTTGATGTTGGGCTCGATGTCGTTGGCCCAGATGGTGCGCTGGTACTGGTCGGGGGCCAGAATCATGATCACGTCGGCCTCGGCGGAAGCCTCGGCCACGGACTTGACCTCGAGGCCCTGCTCCTTGGCGAAGTCGACCGACTTGGAGGTCGGACGCAGGCCGACGACCACGTCGACACCGGAATCGCGAAGGTTCAGCGCGTGGGCGTGGCCCTGGGAGCCGTAGCCGATGATTGCGACCTTCTTGCCTTCGAGAACAGAGAGATCACCGTCGTTCTCATACCAGATCTGTGCTGCCATTATTGGCACTCCTTTTCAGTAGTGGGTTGTGGCGCCGCTGGGCGCCGGGGGTATCTACGGTGTGCAGATAAGTCCTGTTTTGCGAGGATTGTGTCCTTCAAACCGAGTTCAATCCTACCGAGAACGCCGTCGCAGCCCCGCTGGAGTCCACAACGTGAGCTAGGTCACTATTGGAGTATGGACAGCCGTGTGCAGAGAACGATTCTCGATAACAACTCTGCACCCTTTTGAACAGAATCGCACAATCCCACATATGGGGAAAGGCTGAGATATCAACGATCTTGCATATTCGGTGTTCGTTTGCCTGCAAGAAATCAGCGCATAGTTGTTATTGAGAATGATTCGCTGCGCGCAACAACACAAAACCGCCGCTCCCGTATGGGCGGGAACGGCGGTTTGCTAGCTTAAATCCCCTTCAGGGGCGGCAATCACTGAACCTGGGTACGAGCGATCTTGCCGTTGAAGGACTCAGCCTCGTCCTTGTCCTTGGCCTCGGCGTTGTTCCAGGAGAACATGGCGCGCAGCTTCGGGCCAACGGTCTCGAGGTGCGGGTGAGAGTACTCTTCCTGCAGCTTCTTGAACTTCGGGGCGCCAGCAGCCTGGTCATCCATGAACTCCTTGGCGAAGGAGCCATCCTGAATGCGCTTGAGCTGATACTGCATGCGCTTCTTGGTCTCCTCGGTGATGACGGTGGAGGTGTAGTCGCCGTACTGAGCGGTGTCAGAGCAGGACCAACGAGCCTTGTTCAGACCACCCTCGTTAGCGAGGTCGACCAGCATCTTCAGCTCGTGGAACACCTCGAAGTAGGCGATTTCCGGCTGGTAGCCAGCCTCGGTCAGCACGTCGAAGCCGAGGTCGCACAGGTGGTTGATGCCGCCCATGAGGACGTCCTGCTCACCGAACAGATCGGTCTCGGTCTCCTCGGTGAAGGTGGTCTTGATGGCGCCTGCACGCAGAGCGCCCAGAGCCTTGGCGTAAGCCAGGCACAGCGGCCAGGTCTTGCCGTCCGGGTCCTGCTCAACAGCAACGACGACCGGGACACCACGGCCAGCGGCGTACTCACGACGAACGATGTGGCCCGGGCCCTTCGGGGCAACCATGAACACCGGGTGATCCTCAGACGGCTTGATGTAACCGTAGTGGATGTTGAAGCCGTGGGCGAAGGCCAGGGCAGCGCCCGGCTTCAGGTTCGGCTCAACGTCCTTCTTGTAGACGGCTGCCTGGTACTGGTCAGGCAGAAGAATCATCACAACGTCAGCCTCAGCGACGGCCTCACCAACCGGTTTGACCTCAAGGCCCTGCTCCTTGGCGAACTCCACGGACTTGGAGGTAGGACGCAGGCCGACGACCACGTCGACACCGGAGTCACGCAGGTTCAGCGCGTGGGCGTGACCCTGAGAACCGTAGCCCAGGATAGCCACCTTCTTGCCATCGAACACGGACAGATCGGCGTCCTTCTCGTACCAGATAGTTGCTGCCATTTTTGGCGCTCCTTTTATTTATTTGTTTATTTATGGGGTTGAATTTTTCTTGCGTTCTGCGGGGTTTCGCTGAGCGATATTCTGTTGTGGCTTTCCTTGTGGGCTTTTCCGATATGCAGGTTTAGTCCCGTCGCATCGGAAAAGCCCTGTAGGGGTTCACTTAGTGGAATTAGGGGTTTTCACGTTGTGAACATCGTCACTTGGTAAAGTCAACGTCCTTAGTCTCCTTGCAGGTGAGCACGGAGACGAGGCAGCACACGGCCATCACGGCAAGGTAGAGGCCCACGGAGTGGACGCCCCAGTGGGAGCTCAGCCAAGTGGCGATGGTCGGCACGAAAGCCGCGCCGACGATGGCGGCCAGGTTGTAGCCGATGCCGGAGCCGGAGTAACGCACGTTGGCGTCGAACAGCTCAGGCAGGAAGGCGCCGATCGGGCCGAAGGCGATGCCCATCAGGGCAAAGCCGACGCACAGGAACACCATGTTGGCGAAGAAGTTCTTCTGGCCGACCAGACCACCGTCCAGCAGGAACGGGAAGAGCACGGCGAACACGACGAGCGCGCAGGAGGAGAAGGTCAGCACGCGACGGCGGCCGATCTTGTCCGCGTACAGGCAGGACAGCACGATGAACAGGGCGAACACGCAGATGGAGATCATGAGCATGAGCAGGTATTCCTGGTTGGTGAAGCCAAGGTTGCCGCCGCCTTCGCCCTGCTCCTTGGTGCCCCAAGCGAGGGACCAGGTGGCGAGCGTGTAGAACAGCGTGTAGGTCACAGCCACAAGGAAGGTGGCCTGCAGCACCTGACGCCAAGACTTGCGGAAGACCTCGGTCAGCGGGGACTTGACAACCTTCTTCTGCTCCTGAGCCATACGGAAGATCGGGGTCTCCTCCATGTGAACGCGGACCACGAGACCGACGATCACCAGGATGGCGGACAGCAGGAACGGCACACGCCAGCCCCAAGCCAGCATCGCGTCCTGATTGTTGAAGGATTCGAGCACGAAGTAGGTGCCGTTGGACAGGAAGAAGCCGATCGGGGCGCCGAGCTCCGGGAAGGAGCCGTACAGTGCGCGCTTGTCTTCAGGCGCGTTCTCGGTGGCGACCAGTGCCGCGCCGGACCATTCGCCGCCCAGGCCGATGCCCTGGATGAAACGCAGCAGGCAGAGGATGGCGACTGCACCAACGCCGACCTGATCGTAGGTGGGCAGGCAGCCAATCAGGAAGGTGCCGACACCCATGGTCATCAGGCTGACGACCAGCGTGGTCTTGCGGCCCATGCGATCGCCGAAGTGGCCGAAGATCAGCGAGCCCAGCGGGCGGGCGATGAAGGCGACGGCGAAGGTCAGCAAGCTCATCAGCAGTGCGACGGTGGGGTTGTCCTTCGCGGAGAAGAAGATGTGCGGGAAGTAGTTTGCCGCGGCGGTGCCGTAGGCGTAGAAGTCATAGAATTCGATGGCGGTACCGACCATCGACGCGGCGATCACGGTCTTGACCGAATCGCGTACCAAGGTAGCGGCTTTACCTGCCGCCTGCCCTAAGCCAGTCTCTTCGACTGCTGCAGTCATTGTTACTCCTGTTTTGCTCTCGTTCACTCTCATCGGCGGGCGATTATTTCGCCCCACAGGGAGGTTGTTGTTCTGTCGCTGTGTTGTTGCCGTGTACTGTCCGCTACCGTTTCCGTCTGCGGGATTCTGCCGTAAGCCTTGTGAGCGCAACAAAAAAAGCCCCGCATCATGCAGGGCCGTGCCGATTGTGTCAGCTTGATTGGCCCTGCCTTCGTTGACGGGGCTTCAAGCATCAGTGCCGAATTAGTCCGCCAGCGAAGACGGGCTAATAATTCGTGCGGATACAAACGCAGAAGCATTGAATCCAGTCATCGCGTGGCCTCCTTTCGGTATTTCCTCAGGCCGTTCGACCTGAACTGGAATGTAAACATAGGTTTGTATGTCTTGCCAATCCAGCAAGGGTTCACATTGTGGACATTGTGACGTAGGAGTCATGTGAGATGGGTGACTGTGGGCGGCCGTGACTCGGCTCCCCTCAGTCGCCTACGCCGCCAGCTCGGCCGCAATTACAGACGGGCTACCGCCCGCAGTCTGCCTGCTCGCCTCCCGGCTCGCCTTCGCCTACAAACAGTCCACCGGACTGTTTGCTTCACAGCTCAGCCTCAGAGAGGGGAGCCAAGATAGGAGTCACCGGGTGGTTTCGCCGGGGATGAGGGCTACGGGGATGACTTCTTCGGGAGTGGGTTGGGTGTCAACGTCCGAAGCGCTATCGTTCTTGGACGGAGAGGCGGGGCCACCGTCGGCGGCGATCTGTGAGTCCATGCGGACGGCGAGCGCGGCGGCGATGGCCGGGAAGTCCTGTCGAATCGCGGTCAGGCGTTTGCCGGCGGTTTCGGCCATGAGAGTGCCGTCATAGGCGATGACTTGCAGATCAGCAGGCACCTCGATACCCCGTCGTGAGGCTTCCTGCAATGCCACGGATGCCACCACATCGGAGCCGACGATGGCGTCGACATCAGGATACTGTTCGAAAATGGCGCATGCGGTGGCTTCGTGGGCGGCGATGTCGGCCACGGCGCCGGCTTCCACGTAATCGCAGGCAATGCCGGCATCGGCCAGCAGACGCTCGACGGTGAGATGGTAGCGAATCGTGGGGAAAGTGGTGCCTTCCGCGAACTGGGAACGCGGGCCACCAACGAGCACCACGTGGCGCGCGCCGGAATCGATGAGCTGGCGCGCAATCAGACGGCCTCCCTGTTCATGATCAGACCGGACGACCGGCACACCCTCACCGAGCGTGCGGTCGAAAGCGACAATTGGCCGATGGATGGAGGTCCAGTAGTCGGCCGGATGCTCGGTGTGGGCGGCCATGATAATACCGTCCATCATGTGCCGCTGCAGCATATCGACGTATTCGCCCTCGCCTTTGTCCGCATCGGCGGTGGAACACAATAGGGTTTTGAGGTCGCGCGCGGCGAACTCGCGCTGCAGATGCGCGGTGAGTGTGGAGAAGAACGGGTGGGCGATGGTCGGCATGATCACGCCGATGGTGTTGGTGCGGTTTCGGTAGAGGTTGCGGGCCAGCTCGTTGGGAATGTAGTTGAGCTGGCGCATCGCGGACTCGACTTTGGCACGCATATCGGCCGAGACGTAGCCGGTGTTGTTGACCACCAACGAAACGGTGCTTAAGGACACCCCTGCCGCTTTGGCTACGTCGCGCATGCCGACCATGGTTTTGCTCCCCTGCGAGTACTGGACTGGATCACTGCTGACCAGTGTACTCGAACCGGTTTATTATTCGGCAGATTTGGTGGTGAGGGTGACGATTCCGGCCAGCAGCACCATGACGATGGCGGACGGGAAGAGCAGGTAATAGCCGAAGCTATGCTCGAAGGCGTTCACCAGTAGCGCGCCGATGATGGCGGCGAGCGCCAGACCGGCCGAGTTGGCGAGCGCATAAATGCCGAGGTCGTGGCCGGCTCGGCGCGGGTCGGGCAAAGAGTCCATCACCAGTTCAAGTCCGAGCGAATCATAGACGCCAAAGGCGAATCCGGAAATCAACGCAAACAGCAGCATGCCGTTTTCACGGGCAGTGCCGGTGGACCAGACGCCAAGGCCCCATGCGAGCGCCAAACCAGCGGCATACAGCAGGCAGGCACCGGCCACCACACGGGCCACGGGAATGTTCTTTTCCTCGATTCGCTCGGAAATCGGCCCGGCGGCCCAGGAGGCGAGCGCGGCACCGATCAATGTGGCCACAGCCATACCGGCAATGAGGAATCCGGCCGGAATGGTCAGCGGCGCGGACGTAAGTACCACGGCCTTGCCATAAACCCAGAAACGTACGAGATACCACAGAAACACACCGGTCAGCCCAACACCGGCCATCATGCACGTACGGGCGGCGAACACCCGGGAGAACTCGGGAGCGTGGGCCGGCGGGCGCAATTGGTCAAGTACCTGACTGCGGTCAAAAAGCTGGTTCGGCTGCTCAGCGCTAGAAGGCTCCTTGGGCAGAATCAATACGGTGGCAATACCGGACACTGCAAATAGCACGGCGGTGTAACTAAACGGCGCAAACGAATTGAACATCACACCAAGCGCACCCATGCACACGCCAAGCGCTTGGCCGAGCATCACACCGATGCCATGCCAGCGTTCGATGCGAGGGCGGAACTTGTCGGGCACCCGTTCGCTGATGGCGCTGGTCAACGGCACGGAAAGCATCGCATAGGCGAACTGTAGGAACACCCAGAAAATACAAAGCACAATGATGCCGATATTCTGCCCCAGAATCAGCGTGATCAGCGCGCACAGCAGACCTCCGCCAACCATCCACGGGGTACGACGGCCCAATGGCGTGCGTGTGCGGTCGGACAACACTGAAATCAGCGGCATCGCAAACATGGAGGCCACTACGCCGACAATCACCAACACGGCCAGGGGCATCGCCAATTCGGTGGCGACGGGCAACGGGCGGCCAGTGGCCGGATTGATGGCGATATGACCGGCAACAGCAGTGTCATAGCCGAACGTACGCGCAATCGCGTTGGGCATGGCAATGGTGTTCAACGCCACCCAAGGTGCGCCGACCAGAATTGAAGCAGCGAAGAAACCCCAGTTGAGTCGGGAGACCTGACCTGCGGTAGGGCGTTGGCCATTGACGGCGACCATGGGATCGCGCATGTCGAGGTAGGCGGACGACATATCCGGCGCGGGAGTGTCCACACTGGCGGCTGCAGCAGCGGCTGCCGAAGAACCGGCGGAAGCCAATCGCACAGCCTGGGCCTCAGGCTGGTCCGCAGAGGCTTCGGGCGGGCGGCGGCGATTCTTGATGGCCAGTCTGGCCACGGCGGCTTTGTCTTCGGGACTTAGGACCTTGTCCAAATCCGGGCGATCATCAATACCCGGACGCACATACGGTTCCAACATGATGCTGCTCTTTCTCTGTTCTGCTGCTCGTCTCGTCGATTCCGGCGGGATGCTTGGGCCGCGCCCGCAGGAGCATGACCTTCAACCCCGCATACGCAAAACCGCCCGGGCGCACTGGCTTCAGTGCACTGCGGGCGGTTTGCTCTCCATGAACCCAGCTTACGCCGGGCGCACTACTTGGAGCGCGCACAGCGGAGTGGCGTTTATGGGCCAACGGTTAGTCGATATCGGCAATCGGCGGGTTGGCGAGCAGATCGCGGGTTTCGTGGTCGCCGGCGGCATCGCTCCAGGCAAGGCTGGCAACCGGGGTGGTGTTGTCTGTGCCGAGGCCGCGTCCGGGCTCGAAGGTGAGGGCGGCCGTGGACGTGCCGTCGGCGGCGGTCCAGCGGAAGGTGATGGACGTGTCGCCATCGACCTCGTAGCTGAACTCGCCATCGAATGCAGGCAGTTCGTTGCGGAACTTGGCCAGGGCGTTCAGGGCCTTGACCACCGGGCGTTCGAGGTTTTCATCGATTTCGGCGGTGGAGTAGTAATGGCGATTGATGTCACGGCCGTTGTTGGTCTTGCGCAGCAGTTCCATGTCGTTGCGGCCGGCGAGCGCGCCCACGTAGTAGACCTGCGGCACTCCGGGCAGGAAGAACTGGACTGCGCGGGCGGCCAGATAGTGCTGGTCGTTGCAGCCGAGCGCGGAGTAGTACGTGCTGTTGACCTGATAGAGGTCGAGGTTGCTGGCGGCGGCACCGGTGGCGGCCTGGGATTCGCCGTGGGTGTTGGCGTGGATGGTGTTGACCAGATTATCGACGTCCTCGTCGGGCACGAGGCCCTTGAGGCTGCGGTCGAGCTGATCGGAGCCGATGTCGATCACGCCGATGCCGTCGTGCGTGTCGAGTACGGTGACGGCGTTGTTCGGGCGTATGTCGGTCCAGTGGGCGACGGGCTCGACGTGGCCGGTGAACAGCGAGTGCAGGAGCAGCGGCGGCAGGGCGAAGTCGTAGACGCGGTCCACCTTGGAGGCGATTTCAACCTGCTTCTTGTAGTAGCTATGCACCTCAATGAGAATTTCGAGGCCTCGCTTGACGCCTTCCTCACGCAGACGGGAGATCAGCTTGAACGTCTTCGGAGTCATGAAGCAGCTCGTGCCAGCTTCCTTGGCGCCGTAGCCGACGGCGTCGAGGCGGATGTAGCTGACGTGAGAGGCGGCCATCTGGTCGAAAATCGACATGAGGTATTCCCAACCCTTGTCGGAATCGGTGTCAATATCAACCTGCTGCGGGGTGAAGCTCACCCAGACCAAGCGCGTCTTGCCGGCGAACTTGTAGTGGGTGAACGGCAGGCCCGGACGCGGACGGTAGATGCCGGCCAGGTCCTCTTCGGTGGCGCCGTTCGGGAAGACGGAGCTCATGGTCAGAAACATCGGGTAATACTCGGATTCCTCACCTTTTTCAAGCACGTCTTGGAACTGCTTGGATTCCCAACTCATGTGGTTGACGATGGCGTCGACCATGATGTTGTGGGTCTTGGAGAGTTCGGCGACGTCGTCCCAGCTGCCGAGACGCGGGTCGACTTTGGTGTGGTCGATCGGGTCAAAGCCTGCATCCGCACCATCGAACGGAGTGAAGAACGGCAGGATATGCACGCCGTCATACACGCCGTCGAAGCGGGTGCGCAGGATGTCGGTCATCGAGCTAAGAGTGCCATCGCCGAGACGATCGGCGTATGTGATGAGTTGCACTTTGTTTTTCATGGGACCTCCCTTGGCTCATGGGCGCGGGTGCAATTTGCGTGCGCATCTGCCTGTTTGTTGTTTACGTATTTGCATACTCACGTATGTATCGAACCGGTTCGATATTACCTCGAAAGGGACGTCAATGTCCAGTCGCGCAGTGAAATGCGCGTGTCGAACCGATTAGATGCGGTGTTCTATGCAGCTTAGCCTGTCCGACTCCAATGTGTCCGATTGATAACGCCCGGTTTGTTGCGCATTTTGGTTGAGGCTTGAGTTGAGAGACATGGTCCGTCGTCCGGGTACGATTTCAGTCGCCAAACCAAATCAACCTATTTAGGAAGGCGACGGAACCATGCCGAATCAGATTCTACAGGTCGACGAGAACATGCTCGAGACGAAGCTGGACCGGTTGGTGTCGGAGAAGGTCGAACAGCTGTTGAACGCGATGCTGGACGCGGAGGCCGACGAGATCACGGGCGCGTGCAGGCGTTCGTATACGCTGGAATGCAAGACGAATGCGGCCAGACGCGCGCTCGAGGGCGAGCCCCTCGCCCGCGTGGCGCGCGACGCGGGTTGCACGCCGACGAGCGTGTACCAGTGGATGCGCCGCTACCGGAGCGAGGGGATACTGGGACTGATGGACAGGAGAAACGCGCCGATGCCGGCCGAACCGATGCCCGCGGCCGGCGATGACGTGGAGGAGCTGCGCCGGCAGGTGGAGGTCCTGCGGCTGGAGAACGCGGTGATGCGGGAGACGATCGATGTTTTAAAAGCCGACGACCCGCGCCTCGACCCGTCCATGCTGACGAACAGGGAGAGGACGCGGGTCGTCGACGCGATCAGGGGTGAATTCGGCCTGGCGGCCTGTCTGAAGGCCGTGGGGCTGAAACGCAGCACCTACTATTACGAGCGCGGCGCGATCGCCGCGGGCGACAGGTACGCCGTGCTGCGGGCCCGCGTCGCCGGCCTGTTCGAGCAGGGTGGGCGCGCATGGGGATACCGGACCATCCACCGCATGCTGCGCCTTGACGAGTCCGACCCGATCGTCGTCTCGGAGAAGGTCGTCAGGCGGATCATGCGCGAGGGGGCCATGCGGCCCGTGTACCTGAAGCGGCCGAAGCGGTGGAGCTCCTACGCCGGCGAGATCGGCGAGGCCCCGGCGAACCTCGTGGAGCGGGACTTCCACGCCGACGCGCCGAACATGCTGTGGGTCACGGACGTCACCCAGTTCACCATGGACGGGTACAAGTGCTGGCTTTCCCCGGTGGTCGACTGCTTCGACGGGATGGTGGTCTCCTGGACCTTGTCGCGCTCCCCGAACGCCGACATGGCGAACCGGATGCTCCTTGACGCGGTCGCCACGCTCAGGGACGGGGAACATCCAATCATCCATTCCGATTAAGCCGGGTTTGTTGTTAAGCCGGGGAACGGTTCGGGGTCTTGGTGGCTGGCCGTGTCCCATGTGGTTTCCCGGCTTAACGTTCCGGGTTATGTTCGTCTTGTCCCATTTGATTCGAACGAAG
>OIEV01000946.1_pt1 | contig 15094 bp, 16 predicted proteins | sample 1581881 | NCBI WGS metagenome assembly OIEV01 (sample SAMN03279760, study PRJEB24777) | human gut metagenome | isolation source: fecal sample PR121 from 1 month old male Malay infant, vaginally delivered... | place: Singapore | collected 2005-09-16 | reverse complement strand
TTTTCTGCGGTGGAGTTCTTTCCGACAAAAGATGAAAACAAGATTAATGAATCATCGAAAAAACAAAAAGAGATGAAAAAGAATGTTTTGAAAGCAACACTGGTTGCTGCATTCGGTTTGATAGCAGGATTTAATGTGTATAACTCTCAGAAGTCGGATGTGATGTCTGACTTGGCTTTGGCGAATGTGGAAGCATTGGCTACCGGAGAAGACGATTGGTCATACCGTTTATTTCCGTGTGCACACAAACCTTGGAACGAATGTGTTTTAAGTACAGATACACGTCGTGATCCCTGTTCTTCATCGTCTTATTGCTAAAAAATAAAGCCAAAGGGATATTAAAACTTAATAAAGATGGTTTGAATATTCTTTTGGCTTAAATTAAATTTATTATGAGATTATTTTTTTTAATATTTCTAGCCATGGTAAGTTGTGATCATCAGCGTAACACACAACCCCATCATATAAAAGATTCTCTTGCATATGATATAGAGTCAATCAAGATAATTCCTTCTAATGATATTTTAGATTTTCAACGGGTTGATATAACCGTTTGAGGAATAAACTTTTAGCGAGCTATTTGAAAAGTAGTGGTAACGAGTTGGAAACCGTACGAATTTCAGCGATTTGCGGTGCTATGCTGTCAAATAACTCTCTTAGAGTACAAAGATACGTATATTTTGCAATGCAGGCAATAGAACTCAAAAAAAATATATCATCTTGGTAATCCCTAAGTGGTGGAACAATTATCGTGAAGTCCTGCAAACAATATCACACCTGTCGAAAACGCTTTTCAATTACGGCTATATTCAAATTTTCGTTGGGGTTGCTATTATCCGCACGTTGAATGTTCGGTCTGTTTTTGCTCCGATAGGTCGGGATAATTGTTCCTGAATGACTCTCAAAAGCATTTCCCTGATTGCTGTATGGACTTCGGGACGGTCGGCAAAAATAATGAATGGATGCGTTTTACCATTGCTACGCATCCATTCCAATATGTTCACACATTCTCTGTCTAATAAATGTGAGTTTTCTATAATGATACAATACTTTTCAAAATATTACGGGCAAAAGATAGGCAATACACTGTTTAATTGTAATGTTTAATCTATCAAATATCTTTGTATATTAAGGGGCATTGTCTATAACTATAGCTTTCACTATTCAAGAGAATGATATGGTGGTATATCTCTATTACCATTTTACAGGTTCACTCAATATATTTCCGTCCGCTGCATCTTCAGTTGTAAATGTATCGCCTTTGTATTGCACGCAAAGCATTACAAGCGGTTCTGTCCCATTATTGCGTACTGAACGTTTGCCTTCAGGAGCCACACGAACCACGCTCCCCTCTGAAATAGGGAATACCTGACCGTCCACTTGAAACTCTCCTTTTCCGCTAAGGAAGAAGTAAAGCTCCTCGTGTGTTTTGTGGGTGTGAAGAAAGCCTGTTTCCGTTTCCGGCTGGAAAATTTGGAATGAAAAATCGCTGCCTGTGGTTTGAAGTGCTGCACCACCGAACACTTTACCTGGAATTTTTACTTCGGGAGCAAGTTCCAGTAAATAATCTCCCAATTCATTCAATTTACCCACATTGATAGCAGTAAAATTCGCAGCCGTTGCTGTTTGTTCAATCTGTTTCATCTTATTCTAATTTAAGTTGTTAATAAACATTATTTATAAAGGGCTTTTGCCAATTCTTCCAATCCGTTTTCTCCCTGCAAATCAGGATATTCTTTTTTCATTGCAGCAATGAATGCTTCTGTAGTCTTGTTGTTGGCAAGTATCTCTTTCATTGTTTCCAAGTACTGGATTTTGAATTTTACAGCATCGATGTTTGCTGCTCCTCCATGACCGCCGATGAACAATTCGCACCCCGAATTTAACGCTTTGTTTGCTTCTGCAATCTCTGCATCAATTGCCATTGGAGAGGATATTTGTAGATGGTTCATGTGTGCTTTTGCAGGTGTCCAATGCGTATAGTAAACCTTATTGCCGATAATGATGCTTGCCGCAGGAAAATCGCTTGTCGCTCCACGATAGAAACCGAACTTCACTCCTGCATAGGTTTGTGTCGTTTCAAACTTCACTTCCGTTGTTTTTCCATTAGGAATTGAAACAATGGCATCTCCAAATGTTTGTGCAAAACCGCTCATCATACCACCATATATTTCACCTTTGGTAAACTCCGGCATTCCTTGCGGCATGATTACATCGTGATTGCCTGTCCCTCCAAGATGATAATTGGTAATACGCTGTTCAATGGGCTTCTTCAAATCAGCCAAATACGCATCATATTCGGATACATTGTCTTTGAAAAGCGGCTGTTCCAATGTAACAATGCCTTTCTTTCCCTCAATGATGTAACTTGCGTCACCCAAAACATCATTGGTGTAATAAATGTGCAACTTAAATTTGTCAAAGTCATACACTTCAAACTTACCTTTCTCTTGTGCTGTGGCTGCGAGTGAAATCAATCCCAGCATAATTAACAATACCTGTTTCATTGCTTTTAATTTAATGTTAATACTGTTTTTATTTGTTATGTATCATAAATCAACTAACTTTGCATTGGATTATTGCTTTCTTTTTGATACTGCAAAATTACGAAGCATTTATCTATTATACAAGAAGTTACAAAAATGTATCAAAGTTACCAAAAGGTTACTTTTGCAGAAAAACAACGATTTGTCATGGCAAAAAAAGAAGAAAAAAATTCTATTATTGAGATTTGTCCCATCCGCAACGTGGTAGCACGCTTCGGTAACAAATGGGCTCTATTGGTTATTTTTATCTTGAATGAAAATAATCCAATACGTTTTAATCAATTAGGAAAACAAATTCCCGACATATCTACAAAGGTGTTATCCAATACGTTGCATATATTGGAAGCTGACGGATTAGTCAAACGCACTGTATTCCCCGAAGTCCCCATAAGGGTTGAATATGAACTTACGGAAACAGGGAAAACACTCGTCCCTATAATTCTATCATTGACAGAGTGGGCAAACAAAAATATGAAATCCATAATGGCTCATAGAAAGAGATTTGAAACGAGTTGAATACGAAAATAGGCAGTTGTAGCAAGCTGCCTATTTCAATATTGTTTCTTTAAGATTTATATCTTCATCCCCCTGCCTTTCCTTTGCGGTTGTATGGGTCGGCGTATGTTTTGCCTTAACTTCTCGAATTGTTCCTTGAACCACTCGGCAATGGGCTTTCGGTCAATGGCAAGGATTAACTTTGTTTTGTCTGTCGTGTCTTTCATCACTTGGAAGCCAGCCTTTTCGGTCGTAAATTTCCGTTTGTGTTCCTCCGAATAGAGTTCTCCTGCATACTCCAACGGCTTGCCACTGACGAGTGTTGCTGTCTGTCTTTCATCGAACCCGACAAGGCGGCAGAGGTTTTCGATACGGAGCATTTCACGGAAATAGGGAAACCATGCCGTCGCCTTTGCGATTACCGTTTTCAGAAACGATATTTCCTCTTTGTGCCTTGTTTCTTTGTCCGTCATCTCCTTTCGGTGCTTCTGCTGTATATCCGACAGTTGTCGGTTATGGTCGGTCTGCATGGTCTGTATCTTGTCTTGCAGTGCCTCTATCGTTTCCTCGTGGTCGGCTACCTCCCTATGCAGGGCGGTGTTCTCCCTTTCCAATGTCTTGACCTTGTTGCTGCCGAAAAGAGAACCGACACTCTCGGCGATGTTGGCGGCTGCGGCGGTTGCCGCCCCTTTCAGTTTCTCGGTCTGTATCTCCTTTTTCGCCCGTCTTAGTTCCTCTCGTGCCGTTTCTTTTTGCTGTTGCAAATCCACCACCTCCGATTTGAGGCTGTCGGCGAGTTTCTGTATGTCCCGATAATACTGTTGCGTGGACTTATGACGAGCCTTCGAGCCGTCTATGCCCCTTTGCAGCCCGTATTTCGCCATCGCTTCGGCATAGGTGTCTTGGTAAGACTTCAATTTCAGCCGTGTCATAATATCGTCTGCGCACAGCCTTACGGTGTCGGTCGGCTTCTTTCGGTATCGCTTCTTCGTCTGTTCCTCCCTTTTCCTGCGCTTGCGCTCTCCCTTGACGATGGGGACGAGCGTAACGTGTATGTGCGGCGTTTCCTCGTCCCTATGCAGGTGAGCCGCCACGATGTTCTCCTTTCCGAACGTGTCGGCGAAGTATTTCAGATTGTCGGCACACCATTCGCCTAACCGTCCCTCTGCTTCAATACGAGCCATGTCTTCGGGTGTACCCGATACATTGATGCGGATTGCCCTGACTTGGTTGTTTCCGATTTTGCGTGTCAGTCCCGCTTCTTCCAGTCTCCTCTGAATTGCCGCCGAACGGTCTTTTATCCCATCGGGGTATGTGATGAGTTTTCGGTTGAGGTGTGTGCGTGTCGGGTCTGCGTTCTTCGGAATGATGAAACGCTCGATGTGGGCGGTCGTTCCGCTGTCGGAACCGTGCGCCTTTTCCATGTGCAATACTACGAATCCCATATGTTTTCCTCCTTTATTTTACTTGTGAAACAATCGTTTTGCTTATCTTCGGAGCGGTTTGTATTCCGTCTCCGATGGGGTGTGCAGAGGGGCTTGCCCCTTGCCTTATTGGGGAATTTTCAGCGTTGCCCTGCAATGCGGCTCGGACAAATTCCCTAATAAGCTACGGTATTTTCCATCGGTAAATATCCGTGCCGCTGCGAGCCTGTTTCCATCTACATTTTCAGCCCTCGCTTTTTCGGTGGCTGTATCATCCGTCTTACGGATTGGACTTGCTTTGTCGGCTCTGTCTGCTTGGCGGATTGTCTGCTGCACAGATACTCGTTCAAGTCGTTGTACCCTGCATAGTGGATTGACATATCCTGCAAGCGGTCGCCCAATATCCGTTTCAGGTTGTCGTATGCGTTCCGCCCTGCGTGGTCGTTGTCAAGGAAACTGCCTATCCGTGTGTATTGTCTCAGCAGTTGTTCTGCCTTGCCGATGTTGGAAACGGAGTTAAGCACCATGTAATCCTGCTCGGTCAGTCGGGGCTGTTCGGGGTGGTCGTTTGTGCGGATGGTAAGGAATGAGAGGTAATCCATGAAGCCCTCGAAAAGATAACACACGTTTCGGGGTTCTCCCTGCTGTCGGATATGGGTAATGTCTTTCGGGGCTACACAACCCTTATAATAGCGGTTGCGAACCTCAAACCCTCCTGCCATGTTCGGGAAACCGATGGCGAAATAGGGCTTGTCGTTATGGATGAAGTGTAGCTCCTTGCACTCCCTCTTGGCAAGTCCGATATTTATCCCTCTCTCTTGCAGATAGGCGATAAGCGCAGGGGATGACAACTCGCCAACCTGCAAGTTACGATAAGTCCTGTAGTCCGATTGACACTCTCCGAAAGAGAACGATGCAGGGCGGATATGCGGTGTCTGCCGTTCTATCTGCCTTAACAGGTACGGCACATCTTCGGAGCGGTAGAGTTCCGCTGCCAATGCGATGATGTTTCCGCCTTTGCCAAGTCCGAAGTCATACCATCTGTTGATTTCGGTGTTCACCTTGAACGATGCATCGGTTTCCTCCCTGAGCGGTGATTTGTACCAAAGGCTTCTGCCTTGTTGCTTTACGGGCGTATAGCCCAAACTTTGCAGGTAGTCTGCAATTCTGATTTCTTTTGCTTCCTGTGTTGTCATATTACATACGGTTTTAATGTTGATGAAAATCTGTTGATTTGATGAACGGATAGCCTAACACTTTTATATACAGACTTATATCTGTTCAACATCTTCTCAACAAAGCACTCACCAAAAGAAAAAACAACAATCGGTCGGTGCTATACTCTCAACTTCTCTTTTGGATTGTTGAGATTTTGTTGAGAATGTATAATGCTAATTATCAATATGGTTATATACCTATTCATCATTTCAACGAAAAAAGAATGATATTACAGGGATTCAAGCTGCTCCCTTGTGACGGTAAAGAAACGACCGACCCTTTTTATCGGCTCATACCTGCACTCTCGATTATAGTTGAATTGGCAGGTGGTATAGGTCAGTCCGTTGTTTGCAGGTGTCAGTTTCCAACACTCCTGCAATACCTTTCTTACTTGATGTCTCTCGGCTTTTATCTGCGATTGAGCCAACAAGGAAAGAATGTCGCCATAGCAGAACGAGAAAGTGTCCGTGCCTGTACTCTCCATGATGTCAAGTATCAGCTCGTGCATCTCTATCTCCAATCGGTTGCGGTTGCTGCGGATTATCTTCTGCAAGGCTTCGGTATGCAGAAGCGATGGGGCAAACCACATTCGGCTTTCCTTTTCGGTGGATAGCTGTCTGTGTTGCAGGAAATGGAGAAAGGCGGGTATCTCCGCTTTCAGCTTTTGCAGGAAGTCGGTGTCATCGGACTGCAAGCGGTCTATCTTGCGCACCCAATAGCGTGTTTCCCCTGCATCTATGATTACAGGCAGATACTCGTTGTTGGAGCATAGCACGAACTTGGCAAAAAACGCTATCTCGTCACGGTCTTTGCCTTTGGCTTCCACCTTGTAGGATAGTGTGGTGCTGAGGTTCTTCAACCTTTCGCTGTCCTCCCTGCGGTTGAGCAGCACCTCATCCACCACAATAAGAAGCTTGCCAGCCCAATCGGAATTGAACTGGCTTCGAAAGTCCTCGTTGGTGTTAAAGGTTACATTGTTATGAAAGAGGAGTTTCAGAAAGTTAAGGAATGTGCTTTTGCCTGTGTTGCGTTCTTCCGATACCAATAGCAGGATAGGCAACTTTTGGACGGGTTGCAGGTAAAGCAATTGCAGATAGTCCATCCCCAACTCGTACTGTTCCCCGAAGATGTGCCGTACCAATGAACGGACAGAGGGAAAATCCCCTTGTCGTGGCACATGGTCTATCGCTTCATAGAGGTTAAGGAACTTGCCGACTATGGGGCGGTAGTTCAGATGTTCGGGTACGGTGCAGAAGCCGTCATACTTGGGAACGCTGCCGATGTAGTCCTTGCCATAATCTTGGCGCAGTGTCTCGTTATTCCACGCTATACGTTTCCTTACATACCCTCCGTTCAGTTTGGGCTGCTCCACAATCTTGTAGAGCGTTGTCCCCACTCGGATAAATTCTTCCTTTGCCATGCCGTCTTTTGATGGCGGTCTGTGGCTGTCTTTTTGTTTGTTAGCTGACATAATCAAATGGTTTTAAGTTTGAAAAATACCAGCTACAAAAGTATAAGCATTTATCGGATAAGTTGTTACGCAAAACGCGGCAGAACGGTGACAAATAGCCCCCGAAGAAAAAACTTTCAATGGTTTGGGGCGGAAGTCGGGCAGGACAAATGAAAAAAACTCCCGAAAAACGAATTGTTGGATTACGCTTTTCGGGAGAAAAAATCAAAGTGTCTGTCGTCCTGTCGTATTGTTGTACTGACTTATTGAATTACTGACTTAACGAGTGAATTACGTCAATCATACAGTCATTCAGCTACGAGAAGTGTTCGGCTTTGGCTATGCCGTTGGTGTTCAGCGAAAAGAAGATGCTTGTTTTCTCTTTTCGCAAGTACAGTCTTTCAAAAACGGCATTGCGCACTTGCTTCGCACTGTTTGTGCCGATACGGAACGCAAGGGCGATAATCGTTTCAAGGCTGTAAACCTCTATGCTACACTTGTCGGACAGACGGATGGTGTGCCTTATATCGTACTCGTTCAGGATTCCGCTTTTGCAGAGAGCCTTTATCCCTGCCCTGATGGTCGGGGCGGTTACATTGAACAACTCGCAAAGCTCCCACTCACTCATGGCGGTTGCCTGTATATCGGTCGGCAGGATTACTTTGCCGCACTCGTTTATGCTGATGATGTTCCTTTCTTCTTTCATTGCCGTTTGATTTAGCGTTATTATATTGACATGCAAATGCTTTTCTCCATATCTCCCAATTTGTCAGAGAGTTGTTCCAAATCCTGACTTATCTTTTGGGCGGTTATCTTTGCGTAGATTTGGGTCGTTTTTATGTTGGTGTGCCCTAACAGTCTGCTGACGGTTTCAATCGGTACTCCGTTGGATAGCAGAATGGTAGTGGCCGCAGAATGCCGGGCCACATGATAGGTCAAGTGCGTTTTTATGCCGCATAGTTTGGCTATGGTTTTCAGTATTTTGTTGCAGGTCGTGTTGCTCGGCATGGGGAATACTTTGTTGTCTCTTGTCATACCTTTGTACTTCTCGATTATTCTTAAAGGTACATCCAACAGGCGGATATTCGATTCGGTATTGGTCTTCTTTCTTCGGGTGATAATCCAAAGGTTGCCGTCAAAGAATGTTTGCAGGTTGTCTTCCGTTAGGTTCTTGACATCGGAGTATGCCAAGCCTGTAAATGTGGAGAACAGGAACAAATCCCTGACAAGTTCGTGGGTCTTGTCGGGCATTTCGGTATTCATCATGGTATGTATCTCTTCCTTTGTGACATATCCCCTGTCCACGCTTTCGGGAGAGTTGATGTACCCTGCAAAGGGGTTGAATGGCAGACGACCGTCATTCCTCGCTATGGAAACGATGTGTTTCAACACAATCATGTAACCCCATATCGTGTTGGTGCGGCATTTCTTTTCCGTGCGCAGGAAATACTCAAAATCGTTGATGAATGTGAGGTTCAACTCTTTAAGGGGAATGTCGTTCCGCTTGTAGGTGTGCGGAAGAAACTCGCAGAGATGCTTGTAAACGGTCTTGTAGCGTTGGAATGTCCCTTGCGCCCTGCTGTGCCCGACTTTCTTGGCAAACTCGCTGTTGTGCTGCTCAAAGAGTTTCAACAGGGTTTCCTGCTTGACACCGATACCGAGATAGGCATCTTTGAGTTTGGCTGCGGTGACATATCCGTCCGTCTGCATCAGTTCCTGATAACGGCGGTTTACCTCCACACGGATTTTATCAACGGCAATGTTGATTTTCTGTGCTTCGACACTTTTGCCCGAAGCACGGTTGTTTTTCACATCCCACAACCGCAAAGGGACATCCATCTTGCAGCTGAACTGTTTAATCTCTCCGTCAACGGTAAGACGGCACATCAAAGGCAGGTTGCCGTTGGGCTTTTCGCTGCCTTTCTTCACATAGAATAATACTTTGAATGTACTTCGCATAACTCACTCTTTTTTTTGGTTACAAAATTAGTTTATAGTGAGTTACCGACAGATAAGACAAATTATGCCAAACGATGAAATCTTTCGGTTTCGCAAGAAATTTTCATCATTACACGGGTAATGATAAAGTAACTGAACTTTTGCGCTGTTTGGCTATATTATGGTTCTCTTTGGCTTTTTGCCGAGAGAAAAATATAGCGTAACGAACGCTTTTTCAGTCAGTTCGCTACGCTTTTCTCATTTTTGTATGCTCGCTATGTGTTTATTTTAGAACTTAAATCCTACCATATAACTTCTCCTTTTAGTTGTCAAAATATAGATGGAATTATCGCATATAATTATCGTTTACATTCATTAGACTTAATAGATTTATATAATCACAAAGAGATATCATCTATACCATTACAAAGAGAAGGGCCTGATGGAATACCAGGAAGAGTAGCTGGAATATTTCCTTTATCAAAAGATTCTATTTGGGTTTATGATGGAATTTATATGTATCTATTAAATAGTGCGGGTAGAGTAAACGAAAAAATTACTTTAGAGGATAGAGAATCTTTAATTATAAATACTAATTACGCTATGAATACAGCTAAGTTCTCTTATAACCCAAAACGACATTCATTGTTGTATTTAACTAGAAAAGACGATTTTATAGTAGAAGAATATGATATAAAAAAAAGAAAAATAATTAAGACATACCCACTTTCATATTCAATAATAAATCCAAAAGGATCTTTGCTATATGCAGATATGGATGCACCTAATGTTAATTTTGTAGACAATAAAATAATCTATAATTATCCATACGAATCTACAATATATCTATTAGACATGGATTCCGGAAAACAATTATTGATAGATGCCCCAAGTTGCTATACTTCAAATAAAGCACAGACGTGCAATGCTAATGGGTATTCAATTTGGGAGAGACACCGAATCGAAAATGTACACTTTTACGATATTATGTATTTACCGGAATGTAAAACATATATTCGATTACACATAGGTGGAATTGATTTTTCAGAAAAAGAGTCTGTGCAAACATTACTTGATAGTAGACCTATTTACATGATGGCTTTTGATAAAGATTTTAATATTATGGGCGAAAGTAAACTAGCAGGAAAACGATATAGTTGCTTTACAGGATGGTGTGCATTGAAAAATTCTGTATTGTTATTCAATGAAAACAGCTTATCGGATTCCATTAGTTATGAAACCTTGAATGTAGATATTATCAGCTCCATTAGAGGTCTTTAATATCCTCTATGATTAAATGCACTGTAGGGGAAGTAGAGTTGGAAAAGTATTAAATTCGAGTATGCTCAATAAATAAAGTTTAATTTAGAGAAACCCTGCCTAGAGTCTTGGGTTTCTCCTTTAAAGAAAAGAGGATTAGTCCGATGCAAACTTAATGGAAATAATCAGAATCTGCAAGTCATGTATTTTCTTTTTCTGCGGTGGAGTTCTTTCCGACAAAAGATGAAAACAAGATTAATGAATCATCGAAAAAATGAAAAGAGATGAAAAAGAATATTTTGAAAGCAACACTGGTTGCTGCATTTGCTCTGATAGCAGGATTTAATGTGTATAACTCTCAGAAGTCGGATGTGATGTCTGAGTTGGCTTTGGCTAATGTGGAAGCATTGGCTGATGATGGTGAGACACTTACTCCCACAGAATGTCCGGGTGGAAGACATCTTTGTCAATGGATAATATACCCAGGCGGTTCTGTTACCTACTATGACAGAAACGGAGAAGATACTATTTAGTTTGGAAAAAAACACTGGATTGGAACTGACTAAAATTAGTGAATGATTTGAACTCGTTTTTTATCTAATACCAAGAATTTATGAATATCAAAATTATATTATTAGGATTGTTTACTTTAAGTTTTGTTCAATGTACCACTCATACAACGGATACAACTATAGGATATAAGTTTTCCAATCAAGAGACGTTGGTATTTGAGGACATAGATTATCCTGAAATACTAGGTGATATCATGCAGATTATTAAAATAGATAGCCTTTTGCTGATAAATGATTATTATGGAGATTCTTTACTTACTGTGTTCAATCTTAATAGTAATAAAGTAGAAAGAAAATTATTGGGGCAGGGAGAGGGCCCCAATGAACTAATATCCCCATTAGAAGTTCTTTTGTCGAATAATAATTTATGGATTTTAAGTCGTCCTATTCATCAGTTAAATCATCTATCAACACAGTCTATTCATAAAACCCCAAAACTGGTAAGAGATCTGCAAGTTAAAACAGAGGCGGATTGTTTCGTTCCATTAACCGATACTCAATTTGTGTTGTCCGGTTTTTGGAAGAAACGATATGCGTGGATGAACTTACAAAAAAGTGATGAGTTAATAGAGTTTGGTGAATTCCCGGACTTCTGGGAGGCAGAAAAAGATATTCCACACTTATCTAAAGCTATGTTTCATCAATGCCATTTTGCAGTAAATCCTCAAAAACATTTATTTGCTTCATGCTCTTATTTTGTTTTGGAAATCTATGAATATGACCCGTCAGGTAAAAAATGTCCGACACTGAAATTTAAAAAGCAACTTGGAAAATATCAATATAAATTCAGTACTGACGAACATGTTGTCTTCGCAAAGATGAAAGAAGGATGCGACCCGGTCTCTGTCGACATAGTGGGCACGGAAAATCATATTTATCGCTTGACTCAAGACCCGGAACAGAGAAAGCAAAGGAATATTCTAGTCCTTGACTGGAAAGGAAATCCTGTGAAGTTACTGAAAACAGGGCAACGAGTAATGTGTTTTGCCGTTGATGAAGAGAACCAAATGGGATATGGAATTATTCAGGACCCGGAAGATAAGCTTGTATCATTTAAATACAATCTGTGAAAATTTACGCAATAGCTTAATTTAAAGAATAAAAAGAGATGAAAAAGAATATTTTGAAAGCAACACTGGTTGCTGCATTTGCTCTGATAGCAGGATTTAATGTGTATAACTCTCAGAAGTCGGATGCGATGTCTGAGTTGGCCTTAGCTAATGTGGAAGCATTGGCTAGCGGTGAAATTGATGTGAACACCTCTTATGGATATGGCCTAAGAGATTGTAAAGATTCAGATGGAAATCTTACGGGCAAGCGTTGCGAACTGACGCATCCTTATGATACTTGCAATAACAAATTAACATGGGGAAACTGCCGCTAATTATGTATAGATGTATATTCATGTTCCTTTTGTTGTGCACAAGTTGTGTAGAACAAAAGGATACTACTTCAATCAAGATAGATTTGATGGCAACAGATAGTGATACCCTGTATTATTCCTCATTTGTTGACTCCTTGAGTTATATACCATTGGAAACAAAAGATGATTGTTTAATAAGGGAGATAACGGATGCTATCCTGACCAATCAATACATCTTCATTTTAGACACCCCACAACAGTCCGTTTGGATATATAGCACAAAAGGGAAATTCATACGCTCACTTCATCATCAGGGTAACGGTCCCGGAGAATATATAAACCTGATACAGTTTGAATATGATGCCGACAACAGGGAACTGTTATTATTGGACGGCTGGAATAAATCCATCCTGCGATATTCCCCTGATGATAAATTCATTGATAAAACAGTACTTGATATATATCCCTCAGATTTCAAGAAGACCGCTGATGGATATCTATTATCAATGTTGGGAGCCCCGGACAGCATTGGAGGAGTCTATTCTTATTCTTCGCAGAATCATAAGTCGACGCAATTAATAAAACGAACCTACAATTTGCCATGCAATTTTAATTGGGAATTAATGGGTTATGACAACGAGATAACTTTCATGGCACCTCCTTTTGATAATATAGTTTACAGTTATGATAAGAAAGGAGCATTAAGACAACAAATACCTTTTAAAATCTATCCACTTCCTACACAATCCTATACAGAAGATGTTTCCACCCAACATTTGCCCGATTTCATTCGGACAAATTATATAGAAAGTTCCCATTGGTTGTACGCAACATATTGGCGTGCGGAATCAGGTTTAAGAGTGTTTTTATACAATAAACAAAATGGAGATCTTCAAATAGGGAAACGTTTGGTGAATGATATTGACAGAGTTAAATATACCTATATGACTTCGTCCTGCAATCACAACCGATTTGTCTTTGGATACAGGAAAGAAGAGAATACGGATGACAATCCGATATTACAGATATTACATCTTAAGAATTAGATATGCATTGCGTCAGCCACCGTTTCTTCGCTTGGTATTATTTCAAGGCAAAGAAGCCAGAAACTTATATAAAGGCTACTCGTCGCTTAAATAAGATGTTGTATTGCAATACAAAGACATCCCCGCTTCGGTTAATGATAGCAGGGAATGCCAAATAAATAGAGTTTAATTTAGAGAAACCCTTCCTTCCCTTGGGTTTCTTCTTAAAGAAAGGAGGATTAGTCCGATGCAAACTTAATGGAAATAATCAGAATCTGCAAGTCATGTATTTGCTTTTTCTGCGGTGGAGTTCTTTCCGATAAAAGATGAAAACAACTTTTATTAATCATCGAAACATAGAAAAGAGATGAAAAAGAATATTTTAAAAGCAACACTGGTTGCTGCATTTGCTTTGATAGTAGGATTTAATGTGTATAACTCTCAGAAATCGGATGTGATGTCTGAGTTGGCTTTGGCTAATGTGGAAGCATTGGCTGATGATGATGAAAACCCAATGTGCGAAAATGGTTGTTTGGATAATGGTGATGGTTGTTTATGCCATTACTGGTTTCCGACTTATAGAGAAGCAAATCTATAAAAAGAGGAATTAATAGCCGAACAGCTTGATTGAATGAATTCTCTAAAAGTAAAAACGAAGGAGAAAAGTAGAATTTATGATAATAGAATCTTATTCTAATTTTTGTTTTTCTCTTTCTAAAAGCAAATACTTATGTTAAGAAAAATAGCAAACATATTATTTATTGTGTTAGCCATAACTAGTTGCACTAATAATGCAACAACCGAAAAGCACCAGACAGTTCGTAACAAAATAGAAAACTGTTATCAGAAAGTAAAAGAATTCCAGACTGGCGATATTTTAATAGGCTCTACAACACGTTTATATTCTATGGATAATCATCTGATTATTGCAGACCATAAATCCTCAAATCAGCTTATTCATATTTTTAACATGCAGGATTTTACTTACGTGCAAAGTATAGGAGAATTGGGACAAGGACCTGGTGAAATTACAATTCTTGGGAATATTGGCATAGACAATATACGCAAGAATTTATATATATCCGACTATGGAAAACAAAAAATATTCAGTTACAATGTGGATAGTGCGTTTGCTAATCCTTTCTATATGCCAAACGTGAAAATGGAAATGGATAAAGGAATATTCCCAGATGTATATCAATTTTTCAGCGATACGCTGGCTATAGGCAGAATGATTTCCCCTACCAGTTCTTCTTCTTTCAAACAAATGTTGGCACGTCTTAATATGCAAACAGGTAAAATACTTCCTTTGAAAGAAAACCATCCTGAAATAGAAAAGAAACGTGTTTGTTTTACTGCTTCAGAAACTAAAAACATCTGTGTGGAGTGCTATACAGGCTATGATTTAATGGTAATAACTGATATAATGGGAAATTTGAAATATAATATTTATGGACCGGAATGGAAAGAAAATCCGACTGCAACTCATTACTATAGTAAAGTAGCATTAGCCAAAGATAAGATTATCGCTTCATATTCAGGCGGTAACAAGCGAACCGATGATTATTATCCTACAAAATTCTTTGTTTTCGATATCGAGGGAAACTATCTTAAAACTTTAGATATAAATCGGAAAATAACAGACTTTTGCTATGATGATAATAGCAATAGAATTATCATGTCGTTCAATGATGATATACAGTTCGGATATTTAGAGTTGAATGGCCTAATTTAATTATAAATAAAAAAATAAGCCATGCGATAAATCTCATAGCTTACTCTGTACAATGAAATATATATATT
>OIEV01000945.1_pt1 | contig 15113 bp, 11 predicted proteins | sample 1581881 | NCBI WGS metagenome assembly OIEV01 (sample SAMN03279760, study PRJEB24777) | human gut metagenome | isolation source: fecal sample PR121 from 1 month old male Malay infant, vaginally delivered... | place: Singapore | collected 2005-09-16 | reverse complement strand
TGCGCGAGCGCGGCACCCTGGTCCTCGAGAAGAAGATCACGCACAGCTATCCGCACTGCTGGCGCTGCAAGCACCCGGTGCTCTTCCGTGCTACCGACCAGTGGTTTGTCTCGATGGACAAGACCGGCTTGCGCGAGCAGGCTGGCAAAGAGGTCCGCGAGAACGTCAAGTGGTATCCGGCCCACGCGGCCAACCGCATCGGCGCCATGGTCGAGCAGCGTCCCGACTGGTGCATCAGCCGTCAGCGCAACTGGGGCGTGCCTATCCCGAGCTACACCTGCGCCGACTGCGGCGAGAAGGTCATGAACGACGCCACGCTCGACGCCGTCATCAAGCTCTTCCACGAGAAGGGCTCCGATGCTTGGTTCACCGACGCTCCCGAGAGCTATCTGGGCGAGGCCTGCGTCTGCCCCAAGTGCGGCGGCCATCACCTCAAGGCCGATAAGGACATCCTCGACGTGTGGTGGGACTCCGGCGTCTCCTGGAAGGCCGTCTGCGAGTACCGTCCCGAGCTGGAGTACCCGGCGGACGTCTACCTCGAGGGCTCCGACCAGCACCGCGGTTGGTTCCAGAGCTCGCTGCTCACCTCGGTGGGCGCCAACGGCCACGCTCCGTACAAGGCGGTCGTCTCGCAGGGCTTCACGCTCGACGGCCAGGGCCGTAAGATGTCCAAGTCGCTCGGCAACGTCATCGACCCAAACAAGGTCTGCGACGAGATGGGCGCCGACATCATCCGCCTGTGGGTCGCCTCGGTCGACACCAGCTCCGACGTTTCCATCGACCACGAGATTCTCGCCCGTACGTCCGATGCCTACCGTCGTTTCCGCAACACGCTGCGCTTCCTGCTCTCCGAGCTCGAGGGTCAGTTTGAGCCCGAGACCGACGGCGTCGCCTTTGCCGATCTGCTGCCGCTCGACAAGCTCATGGTTGCTCGTCTGACCCAGGTCCAGGCCGAGGTCGACGACGCTTACTCTTGCTACGAGTTCCCGCGCGCCTACCGTGCGCTCTACGACTTCGTGGTTACCGAGCTTTCCAACGTGTACCTCGACGCCCTGAAGGACCGTCTGTACTGCGAAAAGCCCGGCTCGCTCGAGCGCCGCAGCGCCCAGACCGTGCTCGCCGAGCTCTTCTCGATGCTCATGCGCGATCTGCAGCCGATTCTGTCCTACACCGTCGATGAGGCCATGGCCTATGCGCCCGCCGGCTGCGTCGATCATCAGAAGTACGCCGCGCTGCTCGATTGGTACAAGTCGCCCATCACGATCGACGAGGCCAATGAGTTTGAGGGCGTGCTCGAGGCTTCGCTCGAGCTCCGTGGCGCCGTGACCAAGGCCCTTGAGGATGCCCGCTCCGTCGGCACCTTCACCAAGAGCCAGCAGGTCCGTGTCAAGGCGGTCGTTCCCGCCGAGATGTATGCGCTGCTGACCGGCGACAAGGCCGTCGACCTCGCCGAGTTCTACATCGTCTCCGCTGTTGAGCTCACCCAGGGCGAGGAGCTCTCCGTTGCCATCGACGCTGCCGAGGGCGAGTGCTGCGACCGTTGCTGGAACTACCGCACCACCGTCGGCGAGTACAACGGCCACGCTCACATCTGCGAGAGGTGTGCGAACGCCCTTTAAGGCACGGTAACTCGGCATTTTAGTTATAGGGAGAATCTGGGCGCCTTCGGCCCATTTGCTCTGTTGAATAAAAGCGGCATTCTGTTTTCAGAATGCCGCTTTCGTTTTTAGCTGGTTATTTCGCTTGTGTTGGTGGATATGTCGTGCGCTCTGCGTGTGGCAATATAAGATGGTTACTTGCACTTAACGTTATTTGAGCTTTGAGGGTAGGGGATTTCTTTGGGTCGTGGTGCGGATATGACGCCGCCTTTGCGTTGGCGCCTGGGCGTTGCTGGTGGGGTGGCGCTCGTTGTGCTGCTTGTTGACCAGCTGACCAAGCTTGCGGTTCGTGCCGTTGGCGATGCTCTGCATGTGACTGTTATCCCCGGTGTGATCGATTTCGTGTTTGTTCGCAATATCGGAGCCGCCTTTAGCATGGGTGAGGGCCATGGTATGGCTTTTGCCGTGCTGGCGCTAGCGGTCATTGTCGCCATTGCCGTGTACCTGGTTCGTGCGCCTCAGCTCGCTCAGCTGGAGGTCGTGGGCATGGCTATGGTTGCGGGCGGCGCCATCGGTAACGCGATCGATCGCCTTGTCTTTGGCTTCGTGACCGATTTTTTCGCCACCACCTTCATCGACTTTCCCGTCTTTAACGTGGCCGATATCGGCATTACGGTCGGCGTCGTGCTGGCGCTCATCGGTTATATGTTCTTGAGCCCTGCCGCTCGTGAGGTTGATGCGACCGCCGAGCTCAACGCCCGTGACGAGGCCCGCGCCAAACGCAAAGCCAAGCAGCGTGGGGAGCGTGCCCGCAAGATTCGCGAAAGGAATGAGCGTTAATGGCCGACATCCATATTCTCGTTGCCGACGATTTCGCTGGTCAGCGTCTTGACGCCTATCTGGGCTCCAACGATGGCTGTCCCACGCGCTCTGCCTGCGCGCACTTGATCGAGGGCGGCGCCGTTGCCGTCAACGGCGAGACCTGCCTGTCAAAAAAGTATGCCGTGCGCTCCGGTGACCGCATCTCGGTCGACCTACCCGAGCCGCACGATCCCACTGATGTGATTCCCGAGGCCATTCCCCTCGATATCCGTTACGAGGACGACTACCTCATCGTGCTCTCCAAGCAGCGCGGCCTGGTGTGCCATCCCGCCCATGGCCACGAGAGCGGCACCCTTGCGAACGCTCTGGTCTACCACTGCGGCATCGACCATCTTGGTACTGTGCAGGGTGAGGACCGCCCCGGCATCGTGCATCGTCTTGATCGCGATACCTCGGGCCTTATGCTCGCGGCAAAAGATGACGATACCCAGCGCGCGCTTCAAAATCTTATACGTACGCGCACGCTCGACCGCCGCTACATTACGCTCGTTCACGGACACATCGCCATGGACGAGGGCACTATCAACACCGGTATTGCCCGCTCAACGCGCGACCGCGTGAAGATGGCGGTTTCTGATGACCCCTTTGCGCGCCAGGCCATTACGACCTTCAAGGTGCTCGAGCGCTTTGATTCCACGCGTTTCGACGACGGCTACACGCTCGTCGAGTGCCACCTTTTTACCGGCCGCACGCATCAGATTCGTGTGCACATGCGCCATATCAACCATGCCTGCGTGGGCGATCCGCTCTACGGCAAGTGCGATGCGCGCGCCGATCAGGGTCTGACCAGGCAATTCCTCCATTCCTGGCGCGTGGCGTTCGACCACCCCGTGACGGGGGAGCGCATTGAGTGTCGCGACGAGCTGCCGTGGGACCTCGCCGCCGTCCTCGATGACCTGGCCCCGCGTTCGCTCGGCCGCACTGCCGCCGGTGACGAAATCGTCCCGCAGCTTGGCCTGCTCGAAGCCTAGCCAGTATTAGGTGGTTTCTTGAACTCGGTAAGCCTGCGGTAAGATATACGGTTGTTTACGTAACGCGTTCCTGGGAGCCTGCATGCTCGCCTTTTTACAAACCAACACACCCATCGTGGTCTTTAACCAGATTGTCGTCACGCTGCTCACAGTCTGCTTTCTGTACCAGGTGGTCTTCTTTGTCATTGGCGCTCTTCGTGGCGAGGTCGCGCCTCCCAAGGCCAAAAAACTCCACCGGTATGCTTTCTTTATCGCGGCGCATAACGAGGAAGCCGTGATCGCCAACCTCGTTCGCTCCATTAAGGATCAGGATTATCCTTCCGAGCTCATCGAGGTCTTCGTGGTCGCCGATGCCTGCACCGACAACACGGCGCAGCTTGCGCGCGAGGCGGGCGCCATTGTCTATGAACGCAACGACCTGGCCCGCAAGGGTAAGAGCTGGGTCATGGATTTTGGCTTCGACCGCATCCTTAACGAGTATCCCGACACCTTCGAAGGCTACTTTATCTTCGATGCAGATAACGTCATCGCCCGCGATTACGTGTCCAAGATGAACGATGCCTTTGACCAGGGCTTCCATGTGGTCACGAGCTATCGTAACTCCAAGAACTTCGGCAGCTCGTGGATTTCGTCTGCCAACGCCACCTGGTATCTGCGCGAGGCGCGCTTCCTCAATAACGCGCGTAATATCTGCAAGACGTCCTGCGCCGTCTCGGGTTCGGGTTACCTTATCTCGGCGAGCGTGATCGAGGGCATGCACGGTTGGCAGTTCCATACGCTGACCGAGGACATCCAGTTCACTACGTTCTGCGCCATTCACGGCATCCGCATCGGTTATGCGCCGGCGGAGTTCTTTGACGAGCAGCCGGTGACGTTTAAAGCGTCTTGGAAGCAGCGTTTGCGCTGGACCAAGGGCTTCTACCAGGTCTTTTTTACCTACGGCAAGCATCTTGTCAAATCGACGTTCCGCTATCATCGCTTTGCTGCGTATGACATGTTTATGACCATCGCTCCGGGCATGCTGCTGTCCCTGATCTCCATGCTCGCCAACGCGACCTTCCTCATCGTGGGTGGGCTTTCGCATGGCTTCTTGGCCACCGAGGTCGAGATGCAGGCTTGTGCCGCCTCTCTCATTATGACCTTCGCGATGATGTACCAGACCTTCTTTATCCTGGCGCTACTTACGACCATCTTCGAGTACAAGCACATTCATTGTGCGCAAAAGTGGCGCCTGGTGACCAACCTGTTTACCTTCCCGATCTTTATGTTCAGCTATATCCCCATCACGGTGGCTGCACTGTTTCTAAAGGTCGACTGGGTCCCGACGCAACACGCTGTCAACGTTACCCTCGACGAGGTCATGCAAGGCGCCAAATAACCACTACCAAAACCACCACAAAGGGGACAGGCACCTTTGTGGTGGTTTTTGCTTTTGAGAGGGCTGTCCCGGGAGGTGTCCAGTGGCCTATATCCCATTTTGGATCTGCGCCTTTGCCGGTGCGGTGATCGATGCCCACGAGCGGCGGTTTCCGAATGCGCTTGCCGGCGCGTGTGCGGTGGCGGCGTTTGCAGGCGTCTGGCTCGACCTCGGCTTGAACGCGACGCTTGACCACGCGGGTCTTGCCGTCATCGTGTATCTTGCTCTCGTCCTGACCGAATCGCTCTGGCGGCGCCTCCGTCAAGCCCCCGGTATCGGCATGGGGGACGCCAAGGCGCTCTTCGCGCTTTGCACGCTCGACCCTATGGGCGGCATCGTGGCATTTGCCGTCGCGCTCCTGGCCCTTGCCGCCGCCTGTCTCATCGCAAAATCGCGCTCCCTGCCATTACTCCCGTTTTTGGTGCCGATTTTTGCCATAATCGAGGTCGTGGGCTGCACATTGTAACCGATTGCGCATCCTACTTAAGGAGCATGCCATGGCAACTAATCAAGAAACGGCCGTCATTAAGGCGCGCATGGACCGCATTCCCGCGGCGTTGTCGCCCGAACTCGTCGAGCGCATTTTCGCCGATCGTGCTTCGGGTGCCGTCAACCCGTGTCGTTGCAACGACGAGCAGGTCATTCGTCGTGTTGAGCGAGCAGCGGACGAGGGCACGCTGATGCGTCCGGCATTTATTCGCGATACCGAAAAGATTCTTCATCTTCCGGCGTACACGCGTTATGCAGGCAAAACACAGGTCTTCAGTTTTCGCAGCAACGACGACCTGTCGCGTCGTGGCCTGCACGTGCAGCTTGTCTCGCGCATCGCACGCGATATCGGCCGCGCTCTGGGGCTCAACTGCGATCTGATCGAGGCGATTGGCCTGGGCCACGACTTGGGACACACGCCCTTTGGCCATGCTGGTGAGCGATTCCTCAACGATATTTACCACGAGCGCACAGGTCGCTACTTTTTCCATAACGTGCAGTCGGTCCGCGTGCTCGACGCGCTGTACGGCCGCAACGTGTCACTCCAGACGCTCGACGGCGTGCTATGCCATAACGGCGAGTACGAGCAGCGCGTGTTTGAATTGTCGGATATGGGCTCCTTTGACCAGTTCGATCAGGCGGTCGAGGACTGCATCGCCACGGGCTATGGCGCCATTGGGCACCTGCGTCCCATGACGCTCGAGGGCTGCGTCGTTCGCATCTCGGATATTCTTGCCTACGTCGGTCGTGACCGTCAGGATGCGATCGCGGCGGGTCTGCTTTCGCCCGACGCTTTTGACGATGGTCGGGGCGGCGCCTATAACAGCTGGATCCTCACGCACGCTTCCATCGATATCGTTGAGCATAGCTATGGTAAGCCGCGCATCGAGATGAGCGAGGACCTGTTTGAGGAAATTCGCCGTGCCAAGCGGGAGAATTACGAGAAGATCTATAGCAAGGGCGGTATCGAGGGCGATTCCGAGGCGGAGCTGCGCGAGGCGTTCGAAAAGCTCTACGACCGTTGCCTGCGGGATCTAAACAGTGGCGACGAGTCCTCTTATATCTTTAAGCACCATATTTCGCGCATTGAGCAGCAGCTTTCCTACTACGATCGTACCTATGCCTGGCAGGACGACAAGGATCAAGCCGTGGTGGATTACATCGCGAGCATGACGGACGGTTATTTCTGCGAGCTGACGAGCAAGCTGTTCCCGGGTCTAAAGTTTCCGCATCGTACCTATATTAACGAACGGTAGTTCGTATTTATTCGGTATACTGTTTGTGGAAAACGTTTTTGATTGATGCACGGGATGGCTATGGACGACCTTTTTTCTGCTTCGACGCGCGAGCGTTCCTTTCAGAACGCGCCGCTTGCGGTGCGCATGCGCCCCAATTCGCTCGACGAGTATGTGGGCCAGCAAAAGGCCGTCGGTATGGGCTCATGGTTGCGTGCCGCGATCGAGCACGACGTGCTTTCGAGCGTGATTCTGTACGGGCCGGCCGGTACGGGTAAGACGACGCTGGCCCACATTATCGCCAACCATACCAAGAGCGAGTTTGTCGAGGTCAGCGCCGTGACGGGCACCGTAAAGGACTTGCGCCGCGTGATTGACGAGGCCAAGACGCGCCTGAATACGTACGACCGCCGCACCATTCTATTCATCGATGAGATTCACCGCTTCTCTAAGTCGCAGCAGGATGCCCTGCTGCATGCAGTTGAGAACCGTACCGTCATTATGATCGGCGCTACGACGGAGAATCCGTACTTCGAGGTCAACTCGGCATTGCTCTCGCGTGGTCGTGTTGTGGAACTCGAACACCTTAAGGACGGGGACATTGCCACGCTGATCGAGCGTGCGCTCGAGGCTCCGCAGGGTTTAAACGGTAAGTTCTCGGCCGATGAGGATACGGTCAAGACCATCTGCACGCTGGCCGCGGGTGATGCGCGCTCTGCCCTGACGACGCTCGAGCTGGCGAGCGAGATTGCCGTCATGCGTCCCGATACCGAAGGGACGCCAGCGCCGGCGGCGGGGGAGCGTTATCCCATCACCGTCGATGACGTGAAGATTGCCAACCCGCGCCGCGGTTTTTCGTATGACAAAAACGGTGACATGCACTATGACATTATCAGTGCGTTTATTAAGTCTATGCGCGGCAGCGACCCCGATGCCACGATCTATTGGCTCGCGCGCATGATCGACGCGGGGGAGGATCCTAAGTTTATCGCCCGCCGCATTATGATTCAGGCTTCTGAGGATGTTGGCAATGCCGATCCGCAGGCACTTTTGGTGGCGCAAGCCGCGTTTAAGTCTGCCGAGGTCATTGGCTATCCCGAGTGCCGAATTAACCTGGCTCAGGCTGCACTCTATGTGTGCTTGGCGCCTAAATCCAACGCGTGCGAGGCTTCGATCGATGCGGCGCTGGCCGATATCCATAATAGCGGATTGCGCGAGGTGCCCAGTTATCTTCGCGATCGTCACCGTCCCGGCAGCGACGAGTACGGTGTATACAAGTACCCACACGATTATCCCGAAGGTTGGGTCGACCAGCGCTATTTGCCCGAAGGCCTGGAGCGTGGTGCCTTTTGGCAGCCTGCCGGCCGCGGTTGGGAAGAATGGCGTGTGGAGCAAAGCGAGCGCGACCGTAGCGGCAGGGCGCCAAAGTAAGCTTTTGGGAATCTTCTGTCCCCTTTGGGGTACCATGAACAACGTCTGTATTTCGATTCCTTTGGGAGGCTTGTATGAGTCCCATTCAAATCGCCTTGCTGCTGCTCGCCGTTGCCGGCGTGTGGGCTATCGTTGAGCTTGCGCTCACCCTGCGCAAAACCCGCACCGTTGTCGACTCGCTCGACAAGACGGTAACTGACCTCAACAATACGATTGCCGAGGCGCAGCCCGTGGTGGCAAAGCTTGATGGCGCTGTCGATGAGCTCAACCCCGCGTTGGCTCAGGTTGAGCCGCTCCTCAAGTCGAGCAAGACTGCCGTTGACGCCCTGACGTCCAACCTCGTTGAGGTTGAGGCGGTCGTTCGCGACATCTCCGAGGTCACGGGCAGTATGGCCGAGGCCAGTAATGCCGTATCGAGCGTGACAGATTCTGCGGCCGGCGCCGTGCAGAAGCTCTTCAATAAGGTGAAGGCTCCTGCAGCCGATGCCGATCGTAAGCTAGCCGCTGCCGCCGCCGAGGCCGAGCAGCCTATCGAGCGCGTTCTGATCGGTGAGGCCGAGGACGAGGCCGCCGATGGTGCGGATGCGGCTCAGAAGCCCGCAGCCAAGACGGCTCAGTATTACACCTATACGCCCGCCGAGTCCTCTGAGGAGTCCTGCGATGAGTAGCGAAGCAACCTGCCCCATCACGCTGACCGTTGCCGGCGACCCGCGTCTCGCTCGCCTTGTGCGCATGACGGCAGCTAACGTTGGTGCCCTGTGCTCCATGTCTGTCGATCGCATCGAGGACATCCGCATGGCTGCCGAGGAGGCTTTCATCTTTGGGTGCACCGCGGTCGACTGCGACGACATCACCATCAAATTCGATGTCGATGAGACTCACGTTGGCATGACTATTACCTTTGGAGACCAGGCTACGGTTGATGAAAACGACCAGGCTGCGGTGTATGCCGAGCTCATCCTCGCGAGCGTGTGCGATTCCTACGAAAAGACTGCGGCGCCCCTGACGCTTTCCCTCGATCTCAAGGCGGATATCTAATATGACCGAACGTTCCCGGAGCGGCAAGACCGCTTGGGACAAGGAGAAAACCCGCGAGCTGTTTCGTCGCTACAAGGAGACCGGTGATCCGGACGCCCGCGAGCAGCTCGTCATGTCCCACATGAACCTGGTAAGGTTCCTTGCCAACAAATTTAAGAATCGCGGCGAGCCGCTCGACGATCTGATGCAGGTTGGCTATTTGGGCCTGCTCAAGGCAATCGACCGCTTTGACCCTGAGCGCGGACTCGAGTTCACCACGTTTGCCACGCCCACCATCTTGGGCGAGATCAAGCGTCACTTCCGTGACAAGGGCTGGAGCGTGCGCGTGCCTCGTCGCCTGCAGGAGCTTTCTGCCAAGGTTAACCAGGCTACCGACAAGCTTACCAACGAGTTGCAGCGCTCGCCCAAGGTCGAAGAAATCGCTGAGTACCTGGACGTGACCGTCGACGAGGTCCTGGAGGCTATGGAATCGTCTTCGGCCTATACCTCGGTGCCCATTGAGGCTCCTGGTGCGTCCGATTCCGACGATGCGCCCTCGATTCTTGACCGTTACGCCGACGACGACAACGAGCTCGACTTTACCGATGACCGTCTGGTCATTGAAGAGGCCATCCGCGATTTCTCGCCGCGCGAGCGCGAAGTCATCGAGCTGCGCTTTGTGAAGGGCATGACCCAGATCGAGATCGCCAAGAAGCTGGGCATCTCGCAGGTGCAGGTCTCGCGCCTGCTGCGCCGCACCCTCAAGAAGATTCAGGATAAGATCGACCCCGACGGAGTGATGGTTCGTTCATGAGTGAGCATCCCCAACAAACCGATCGCGCGCTGCGCGACACCCGCATTCTGACGCTGCGCATTTGGGCTGTTGTCGGCTGCATTGTTATTGCTGCTGTCATCTTTAACCTTATGGGCATCCTGGCACCGGTTATTGAGTTCCTTGCCGTTGGCTCCATCATTGCTTTTGTGATGTCCCCGATCACCAACTGGCTCGAGCACCATGGCGTGAATCGCGGCATCGGTTCGCTTATCGCGCTTATTGTTGTTGTTGCCGTACTCGTCGGTGTCGTTTGCATCTTGTCGCCGATTCTCTTTGGTCAGATCATGGAAGTCCTGAGCCGTCTGCCTGAGCAGCTTCGTGTTGCGGGTGGCGACCTCAACGAGATGGTCTCGCATGTCAAGACGCTCAACAACACGCCGCTCATGGAGTATTTGGACGATAATCTTTCGTCGCTGGTTACCGTGGCATCGAAGTATGTGTCTCAGATCGCTGCCGAGCTTGGCCGCGGTGTGTTCCCGCTCATCACCAATACGGCCTCGCAGCTGTTCGTGATCTTCCTTGGTCTGGTGCTTGCCTACTGGATGGCTTGCGACTACCCTCGCATGCACCACGAGATTTGCACCATCATCGGTCAGGAGAAGGAGACCTCGTACCGCTTTATGGTCGCCATCCTTTCTCGCTCTGTCGGCGGCTACATGCGCGGTATGGTCGTGACGTCCATCTGCGGTGGTTTCCTCGCTTTTATCGGTTTTATGATTATCGGCCATCCGTATGCGGCGCTCATGGCTATCTTTACCGGCATCATGCATTTGGTTCCGGTCGTCGGCCCCTGGGTGAGCGCGGCAATCGCCACAGTGCTCGGTTTCATGTTCAGCCCCATGTTGGCGTTGTGGACGCTCATCGTGACGATGGTTGCGCAAAACGTCACCGATAACGTGATTTCGCCTAAGGTCATGCAGAGCTCGGTGCAGGTGCATCCCATCATGAGCCTCACGGCGCTCGTTATTGGCTCGGCACTCATGGGCCCCATTGGCATGATCATTGCCATTCCGCTGTGCGCAGCCCTCAAGGGCATTTTCGTCTACTACTTTGAGAACGAGACCGGCCGCCAGCTTGTGGCCTATGACGGCGCCGTGTTTAAGGGCACGCCGTACCGCGATGCCGAGGGCAACCCGGTCGCCGCCTACGACGCGCTTGGGGACGATACGTTCATCTATGAGTCCGAGCTCATCGGTAACGAGACTGCGCCCGAGGCTAAAGCTATGCCCAAGCCCGAGCTCGATAATCCTTGGATCAAGCTTTCGGACCTGCAGCCCGATGCGACAGGCTTTTTCAAGAACCCCTTCGCCAAGGATGACGATTCCAACACGGATGACGACACCAAAACCGGCATCGACGGTTCCATGGACGATGACGACAAGTAGCGGGGTAATTCGCGTTAACATTCATACGCGCTAACATGCAATTTCGCTGAAGGGCCGGCATTGTGCCGGCCCTCTTTTTTGCACTTGCGCGGTGGGATGGTAATATCGTTACGTTTGAACTGTTTCGATGTGAAACCGAGGAGATTCCCTCTATGAGTGCTGACTACCCGTCAATGACTACGGCCGAGATCCGCTCTAAGTTCCTCAATTTCTTTGAGGAGCGCGGTCTTAAGCTCTACCCTTCTTCGTCCCTCGTCCCCGACGATCCTTCGCTGCTGCTTGCCAACGCCGGCATGAACCAGTTTAAGGAGTATTACCAGGGCAAGAAGACCATGAAGGAGATCGGCGCGATCTCCTGCCAGAAGTGCGTCCGCACCAACGACATCGACTGCATCGGCGAGGACGGCCGTCACCTGTCCTTCTTCGAGATGCTCGGCGACTTCTCCTTTGGTGGCGTCTCCAAGCAGCAGGCCTGCGCTTGGGCCTTTGAGCTCATCACCAAGGAGTTCAAGCTGCCGCTCGACCGTCTGTACTTCACCGTCTTTACCGAGGACGACGAGACACATGACGTGTGGCGCTCCCTGGGCGTTGCCGAGGATCACATCTCGCGTCTGGGCGAGGACGACAACTTCTGGGCTGCTGGCCCCACCGGCCCCTGCGGTCCGTGCTCCGAGATCTACTTTGACATGGGCGAGGAGGTCGGTTGCGGCAGCCCCGACTGCAAGCCTGGCTGCGACTGCGATCGCTTCCTTGAGTTCTGGAACCTCGTGTTTACCCAGTACGACCGCCAGGAGGATGGCTCCATGCCGGAGCTGCCGCACCGCAACCTCGATACGGGCATGGGTCTGGAGCGCATGGCCGCCATCATGCAGCACAAGACCGCTAACTACGACGGCGATCTGATGCAGCACCTCATCAAGCTGGGCGAGAAGATCAGCGGCAAGACCTATGACGCCGACGATTATTCCGGTGCCAGCCGCTCCCTGCGCATCATCGCGGATCACTCTCGTGCCGTTGACTTTATGATCTCGGACGGCATCCTGCCCGGTAACGAGGGTCGCGAGTATGTTCTTCGCCGCCTGCTCCGCCGTGCCGTGTTCCACGGTCGCCTGCTGGGTATCGAGGGCGCCTTCCTGACCAAGTTTATCGACGAGGTCAACGCTCAGATGGGCGAGGCCTATCCCGAGCTGCTCAAGAACGTCGCGCTCGTCAAGGGTATCGTCGCCTCCGAGGAGGAGCGCTTCTCCACGACGCTCGACAACGGTCGCGTCTACCTGGATGAGGTCCTGGCATCGCTTGCCGAGGGCGCTGTGCTTCCGGGCGATGTTGCCTTTAAGCTGCACGACACCTTTGGTTTCCCCATCGACTTGACCGTCGAGATCGCCGGCACCGCTGGCCACGACGTCGACATGGACGGCTTCACCGCCTGCATGGAGGACCAGAAGGCCCGCGCCCGCGCCAATGCCAAGGGCGACGCCTGGGGCAGCTTCAACGACGTGTGGGTCGAACTGTCCGACAAGGTCGCCGCGACCGAGTTCGACGGCTATGACAACGACGTCATCGATGGCGCCAAGGTTGTTGCCATCGTGCGCAACGGCGAGTCCGTCGAGTCCGCTGCCGCCGGCGAGGACGTCGAGGTCGTTCTCGACCGCACCCCGTTCTATGCCGAGATGGGTGGCCAGCAAGGCGATGCCGGCAAGCTTTCCGCCGAGGGCGTTGTTCTGACCGTTGCCGACACCAAGAACCACAACGGTCTGTATGCCCACGTCGCGCACGTTGTCGATGGCACGCTGACTGTCGGTGCCGCTGTGACCGCCACGCTTGACGCCGAGCGCCGTGGCTTCCTGCGCCGCAACCACACCGCCACGCACCTGCTCGACGCCGCGCTTAAGCAGGTCCTGGGCGAGCATGTCTCCCAGGCTGGCTCGCTGGTGACGCCTGAGCACCTGCGCTTTGACTTCACGCACTTCGAGGCCCTGTCCTCCGAGCAGCTCAAGGCTGTCGAGGACCTGGTCAACCAGCAGATCTTTGCCTCCAAGCCGGTCGTGACCCGCGTCATGGGCATTGACGAGGCCAAGGCCGCCGGTGCTGTCGCCCTGTTTGGCGAGAAGTATGGCGACGTCGTCCGCGTTGTCTCCGTGGGCGCCGAGGACCAGCCGTTCTCCCGTGAGCTCTGCGGTGGCACGCACGCTGCCAACACCGCCGAGATCGGCCTGTTCAAGATCATTTCCGAGTCCTCTACGGGCTCCAACGTCCGCCGCATTGAGGCCGTGACCTCTAAGGGCGCTCTCGATTACATGGCCGACCGCCTGGCGCTCGTCGACGCCGCTGCCGCTGCGCTCAAGTGCCGCGTGGATGAGGTTCCCGCCCGCGTGGAGAACCTGCAGGCCGAGCTCCGCGAGACGTCCAATAAGCTCAAGAAGGCTCTGACTGGTGGGTCCTCCGATGCCATTTCCGGCGCCATCGACGGCGCTGTCGAGCTGAACGGCTACAAGCTCGTTATCGCTGAGCTCCAGGGCCTTGAGGCTGCTGACCTGCGCAACGTCTGGGATACCGTGCACCAGAAGGTCGCCGGCCCCGTCGCCTGCGTCGTCGCCAGCGTGACCGAGAAAGGCACCCCTGCGCTGCTCGCCGCTGGCTCCGATGACGCCGTGAAGGCCGGTTTCCACGCCGGTAACGTGATCAAGCGGATCGCGGGCCTGGTCGATGGTCGCGGTGGCGGTCGTCCCAACATGGCCCAGGCCGGTGGCAAGAACGCTGCCGGTATCGCCGATGCCCTCGCGGCCGCCAAGACCGCGCTCGGTGCTTAAGTAGTCGTTGTGGTCGCGCTTGCGCTGGACATAGGGGAGACAAGGATTGGCATTGCCGTCTCGAGCCGTGATGGCAAGATGGCGATGCCTGTCAAGGTGCTTCCGGCTGCCGAGGTCACCGGTATGGCCAAGACGTTCCGTTATCTGGTCGAGGACTATGAGCCCGATATCCTGGTAAGCGGACGCCCCTTGACCATGGCCGGTGAGCCCGGCCCCCAGGCCGAGCGCGTTGCCGCCGTGGCGCAAAAGATTGCCGACGAGCTCGATCTTCCGCTGGAGTTTGAGGACGAGCGCCTGTCCTCGCAAGAGGCCAAGCGTATCCTGCGCGAGCAGGGACTCAACGAAAAGCAGATGAGGGGCAAGATTGACATGATCGCCGCCAGCCTGTTCTTGCAGACGTGGCTCGATCGTAAGAACGAGGAGGTTTCGCATGCCTAGTGCTTCCGATCCGCGCCAGCCGAATCGCCCGGGACAGTCTGCCCCGCGCTCCGCTCGGCCGGGTCAGCGCCCGATGCAGTCGACCCAGCGTGTGGCCCAGCCTTCCGCACGTCCGGCGCAGCCCTCCTCTCGTGCCGCGCAACCCGCTCAGCGCGCCAGCCAGCAGCCCACCGCTCGTGTAGCCCAGCAGCCCACGGCCCGCGCAGCTCAGCCCGCAGGGGGCGCTCGCTTTAAACAACAGGCCCCTACCCAGCGAACGCAGGCCCCCCAATCGCATTCGCATCACGCTCATGGCTCGCACGGCGTTGCTCCGGCCACGCGCTCGAGCTATAACACGCACGCCCGCCGTGGTGCCCAAAAGAAAAGCTCCCCGGTGCCTATGATTATCGGTGGCGTCGTCGCCGTGCTTGCGCTTGTCGCGATCGTTTTCTTTGTCGCGCCGGCCGTTAAGGGCTTCTTTGTCGGTGAGGATTCGAAGGTCACGGCTGGTCAGCAGGTTACGGTGACCATTCCTGACGGTGCTTCGGGCGATACGATCGCCTCGATTCTCTCTGAGAACCATATCGTCGAAAATCCCAAGGACTACTATGCGGCGGTGAAAAAGC
>OIEV01000930.1_pt1 | contig 15406 bp, 12 predicted proteins | sample 1581881 | NCBI WGS metagenome assembly OIEV01 (sample SAMN03279760, study PRJEB24777) | human gut metagenome | isolation source: fecal sample PR121 from 1 month old male Malay infant, vaginally delivered... | place: Singapore | collected 2005-09-16 | reverse complement strand
TGCGCGAGCGCGGCACCCTGGTCCTCGAGAAGAAGATCACGCACAGCTATCCGCACTGCTGGCGCTGCAAGCACCCGGTGCTCTTCCGTGCTACCGACCAGTGGTTTGTCTCGATGGACAAGACCGGTTTGCGCGAGCAGGCCGGCAAGGAGGTCCGTGAGAACGTCAAGTGGTATCCGGCCCACGCGGCCAACCGCATCGGTGCCATGGTCGAGCAGCGTCCCGACTGGTGCATCAGCCGCCAGCGCAACTGGGGCGTGCCTATCCCCAGCTACACCTGCGCCGACTGCGGCGAGAAGGTCATGAACGACGCCACGCTCGACGCCGTCATCAAGCTCTTCCACGAGAAGGGCTCCGACGCCTGGTTCACCGACGCTCCCGAGAGCTATCTTGGCGAGGCCTGCGTCTGCCCCAAGTGCGGTGGCCATCACCTCAAGGCCGATAAGGACATCCTCGACGTGTGGTGGGATTCCGGCGTCTCCTGGAAGGCCGTCTGCGAGTACCGTCCCGAGCTGGAGTATCCGGCGGATGTGTACCTCGAGGGCTCCGACCAGCACCGCGGTTGGTTCCAGAGCTCGCTGCTCACCTCGGTGGGCGCCAACGGTCACGCTCCGTACAAGGCGGTCGTCTCGCAGGGCTTCACGCTCGACGGCCAGGGTCGCAAGATGTCCAAGTCGCTCGGTAACGTCATCGACCCCAACAAAGTCTGTGACGAGATGGGCGCCGACATCATCCGCCTGTGGGTCGCCTCCGTCGATACTAGCTCCGACGTCTCCATCGACCACGAGATTCTCGCTCGTACGTCCGATGCCTACCGTCGCTTCCGCAACACGCTGCGCTTCCTGCTTTCCGAGCTCGAGGGCCAGTTTGAGCCCGAGACCGACGGCGTCGCTTTTGCCGACCTGCTGCCGCTCGACAAGCTCATGGTTGCCCGTCTGACCCAGGTCCAGGCTGAGGTCGACGACGCTTACTCTTGCTACGAGTTCCCGCGCGCTTACCGTGCGCTTTACGACTTCGTGGTTACCGAGCTCTCCAACGTGTATCTCGACGCCCTGAAGGACCGTCTGTACTGCGAGAAGCCCGGCTCGCTCGAGCGCCGCAGCGCCCAGACCGTGCTTGCCGAGCTCTTCTCGATGCTCATGCGCGACCTGCAGCCGATCCTGTCCTACACGGTCGACGAGGCCATGGCCTATGCACCCGCCGGATGCGTCGATCACCAGAAGTACGCCGCGCTGCTCGATTGGTATAAGTCGCCCATTACGGTCGACGAGGCCAATGAGTTTGAGGGCGTGCTTGAGGCTTCGCTCGAGCTCCGTAGCGCCGTGACCAAGGCCCTTGAGGATGCCCGCTCCGCCGGCACCTTCACTAAGAGCCAGCAGGTTCGCGTCAAGGCGGTCGTTCCCGCCGAGATGTATGCGCTGCTGACCGGCGACAAGGCCGTCGACCTGGCCGAGTTCTACATCGTCTCCGCTGTTGAACTGACCCAGGGCGAGGAGCTCTCCGTTGCCATCGAGGCTGCCGAGGGCGAGTGCTGCGACCGTTGCTGGAACTACCGCACCACCGTCGGCGAGTACAACGGCCACGCGCATATTTGCAAGAGGTGTGCGAATGCCCTTTAAGGCACGGTAACTCGGCATTTTAGTTATAGGGAGAATTTGGGCGCCTTCGGCCCATTTGCTCCGCTGAATAAAAGCGGCATTCTGTTTTTCGGAATGCCGCTTTCGTTTTTAGCTGGTTATTTAGCTTGCGTTGGTGGATATGTCGTGCGTTCTGCGTGTGGCAATATAAGATGGTTAATTGCGTTAAACGTAATTCGATGTTTTTGAGGGTAGGGGATTGATTTGGGTCGTTCTGCGGATATGACGCCGCCTTTGCGTTGGCGGTTGGGTGCTGCTGGTAGCGTGGCGTTGGCCGTGCTGCTTGTTGACCAGCTGACCAAGCTTGCGGTTCGTGCCGTTGGCGATGCTCTGCATGTGACTGTTATCCCCGGTGTGATCGACTTCCTTTTCGTGCGTAACATCGGTGCTGCCTTTAGCATGGGCGAGGGGCACGGTGCTGCGTTTGCCGTGCTGGCGCTTGTCGTTATCGTTGCGATCGCGGTGTACTTGCTTCGCTCGCCCCAGCTTGCTCGCTTGGAGGTTGTGGGCATGGCTATGGTCGCGGGCGGCGCCATTGGCAACGCGATCGACCGTCTGGCTTTTGGCTTCGTGACCGATTTTATTGCCACCACCTTCATCGACTTCCCCGTCTTTAACGTGGCCGATATCAGCATTACGCTCGGCGTCGTGCTGGCGCTCATCGGTTATATGTTCTTGAGCCCTGCCGCCCGTGAGGTCGACGCGACCGCCGAGCTCAACGCCCGTGACGAGGCCCGCGCTAAGCGCAAGGCCCAGCAGCGTGGGGAGCGTGCCCGCAAGATTCGCGAAAGGAGCGAGCGCTAATGGCCGACATCCATATCCTTGTTGCCGACGATGCCGCTGGTCAGCGTCTTGACGCCTATCTGGGCGCTAATGACGGCTGCCCTACGCGCTCTGCCTGCGCGCATCTGATCGAGGGCGGTGCCGTTGCCGTCAACGGCGAGACATGCCTGTCAAAAAAGTATGCCGTGCGCTCCGGCGACCGTATTTCGGTCGATTTGCCCGAGCCGCACGATCCCACCGATGTGATTCCCGAGGCCATTCCCCTCGATATCCGCTATGAGGACGACTACCTCATCGTGCTCTCCAAGCAGCGCGGTCTGGTGTGCCATCCCGCCCATGGCCACGAGAGCGGCACCCTTGCGAACGCCTTGGTCTATCACTGTGGCATTGACCATCTGGGCACCGTGCAGGGCGAGGACCGCCCCGGCATCGTGCATCGCCTGGATCGTGACACCTCGGGCCTTATGCTCGCGGCAAAAGACGACGACACCCAGCGCGCGCTCCAGAATCTCATCCGCACGCGCACGCTCGACCGCCGCTACATTACGCTCGTCCACGGCCACATTGCCATGGACGAGGGCACCATTAACACCGGCATTGCCCGTTCTACGCGCGACCGTGTCAAGATGGCGGTTTCGGACGATCCTTTCGCGCGCCAGGCCATTACGACCTTTAGAGTCCTCGAGCGCTTCGATTCCACGCGTTTTGACGATGGCTATACGCTTGTCGAGTGCCACCTGTTTACGGGTCGCACGCATCAGATTCGCGTGCACATGCGCCATATCAACCACGCCTGCGTGGGCGATCCGCTCTACGGTAAGTGCGATGCGCGTGCCGACCAGGGTTTGACCAGGCAATTCCTCCATTCCTGGCGTGTGGCGTTCGATCATCCCGTGACGGGGGAGCACATTGAGTGCCGCGATGAGCTGCCGTGGGATCTCGCCGCCGTTCTGGATGACCTAGCCCCGCGCTCGCTCGGCCGCACTGCCGCCGGCGACGAAATCGTTCCGCAGCTCGGTCTGCTCGAGGCCTAACCAGTATTAGGTGGTTTCTTGAACTCGGTTAGCCTACGGTAAGATATACGGTTGTTTACGTAACGCGTTCTCGGGAGCCTGCATGCTCGCCTTTTTACAAACTAACACGCCCATCGTGATCTTTAATCAGATTGTGGTTACGCTACTCACGGTCTGCTTTCTGTACCAGGTGGTCTTCTTTGTCATTGGCGCTCTTCGTGGCGAGGTCGCGCCTCCCAAGGCCAAAAAACTCCACCGCTATGCCTTCTTTATCGCGGCGCATAACGAGGAGGCCGTGATCGCCAACCTCGTTCGCTCCATCAAGGACCAGGATTATCCGTCCGAGCTTATCGAGGTCTTCGTGGTCGCCGATGCCTGCACCGATAATACGGCGCAGCTCGCGCGCGAGGCAGGCGCCATCGTTTATGAGCGCAACGACCTGGCCCGCAAGGGTAAGAGCTGGGTCATGGACTTTGGTTTCGATCGCATTCTCAACGAGTATCCCGACACGTTTGAGGGCTACTTTATCTTCGATGCCGACAACGTTATCTCCCGCGATTACGTCTCCAAGATGAATGATGCCTTTGACCAGGGCTTCCATGTGGTTACGAGCTATCGTAACTCCAAGAACTTCGGCAGCTCGTGGATTTCGTCTGCCAACGCCACCTGGTATCTGCGTGAGGCCCGCTTCCTCAACAACGCGCGCAACATCTGTAAGACGTCTTGTGCCGTCTCTGGTTCGGGCTACCTCATCTCCGCCAGCGTAATTGAGGGCATGCACGGCTGGCAGTTCCATACGCTGACCGAGGACATCCAGTTCACTACGTTCTGTGCCATTCACGGCATTCGCATCGGTTATGCGCCGGCGGAGTTCTTTGACGAACAGCCCGTGACGTTTAAGGCGTCCTGGAAACAGCGCATGCGCTGGACCAAGGGCTTCTACCAGGTGTTCTTTACCTACGGTAAGCACCTGGTCAAATCGACCTTCCGCTATCATCGCTTTGCTGCCTACGACATGTTTATGACCATCGCCCCGGGCATGCTGCTGTCCCTGATCTCGATGCTCGCTAATGCGACGTTCTTGATTGTGGGTGGCCTTTCGCATGGTTTCTTGGCAACCGAAGTCGAGATGCAGGCGTGCGCCGCTTCGCTCATTATGACCTTCGCCATGATGTATCAGACTTTCTTCATCCTGGCGCTGCTCACGACTATCTTTGAGTACAAGCATATTCACTGCGCGCAAAAGTGGCGCCTGGTGACTAACCTGTTTACCTTCCCGATCTTTATGTTCAGCTATATCCCCATCACGGTGGCTGCGCTGTTCCTGAAGGTCGACTGGGTGCCGACGCAGCACGCCGTCAACGTCACCCTTGACGAGGTCATGCAAGGCGCCAAATAATCACCACCAAAACCACCACAAAGGGGACAGGCACCTTTGTGGTGGTTTTTGCGTTTGAGCGTTCAATTGAGGGAGTTTCTATGTTCTATATCCCATTTTGGATCTGCGCCTTTGCCGGCGCGGCGATTGATATCCGCGAGCGGCGGTTTCCCAACGCGCTTGCTGCTGCGTGTGCCGTGGCGGCGTTTGCGGGCGTGTGGCTGGATGGGGGCTTAAACACGGCACTTGACCACGCTGGCCTTGCGGTCATCGTGTACCTTTCTCTTGTGCTGACTGAGTCGCTTTGGCGGCGACATTGCCAGACCCCCGGCATCGGCATGGGAGATGCCAAGGCGCTCTTCGCGCTTTGCACGCTCGACCCTATGGGTGGCATCGTGGCATTTGCCGCCGCGCTCCTGGTCCTTGCCTTCTCCTGCCTCATCACAAAATCGCGCTCCCTGCCATTGCTCCCGTTTTTGGTGCCGATTTTTGCCATAATCGAGGTCGTGGGCTGCACATTGTAACCGATTGCGCATCCTTCTTAAGGAGCATGCCATGGCAACTAATCAAGAATCGGCCGTCATTAAGGCGCGCATGGACCGTATTCCCTCGGCGTTGTCGCCCGAACTTGTCGAGCGCATTTCTGCCGATCGTGCTTCGGGCTATGTCAACCCGTATCGTTGCAACGACGATCAGGTAATTCGTCGTATTGATCGCGCCGCCGACAAAGGCACGCTTTTGCGTCCGGCGTTTATGCGCGATACCGAAAAGATACTTCATCTTCCGGCGTACACTCGTTATGCAGGCAAAACGCAGGTCTTTAGCTTCCGTAGCAATGACGATCTGTCACGTCGCGGTTTGCACGTGCAGCTTGTCTCCCGCATTGCGCGCGATATCGGTCGCGCCCTGGGGCTCAATTGCGATCTGATCGAGGCGATTGGCCTCGGCCACGACTTGGGACACACGCCTTTCGGCCATGCCGGCGAGCGCTTCCTCAACGATATCTATCATGAGGGTACGGGGCGTTATTTTTTCCATAACGTGCAGTCGGTCCGCGTGCTCGACGCGCTGTACGGCCGCAACGTGTCGCTCCAGACGCTCGACGGCGTGCTATGCCATAACGGCGAGTACGAGCAGCGTGTCTTTGAACTCTCGGACATGGCGTCGTTTGACCAGTTCGACCGTACCGTCGAGGACTGCATTGCCAAGGGCTATGGCGCGATCGAGCACCTGCGCCCCATGACCCTCGAGGGCTGTGTGGTGCGTATCTCGGATATCCTCGCCTACGTCGGTCGTGATCGTCAGGACGCCATTGCGGCGGGCCTGCTGTCGCCCGACGCTTTTGACGATGGTCGGGGCGGCGCCTATAACAGCTGGATTCTCGCGCACGCTTCCATCGATATCGTTGAGCATAGCTATGGCAAACCGCGTATCGAGATGAGCGAGGACCTGTTTGAGGAGATCCGCCGGGCGAAGCGCGAGAACTACGAGAAGATCTATAGCAAGGGCGGTATCGAAGGCGATTCCGAGGCAGAGTTGCGTGAGGCCTTCGAAAAGCTCTACGACCGTTGCCTGCAGGATCTAAATAAAGGTGACGAGTCCTCTTACATCTTTAAGCATCATGTTTCGCGCATTGAGCAGCAGCTTTCCTACTACGATCGCACCTATGCCTGGCAGGACGACAAGGATCAGGCCGTCGTCGATTACATCGCAAGCATGACGGATGGTTATTTCTGCGAGCTGACGAGCAAATTGTTCCCAGGTCTAAAGTTTCCGCACCGCACCTATATTAACGAACGGTAGTTCGTATCCTTTCGGTATACTGTTGGTCAACAACGATTTTGATTAATGCACGGGATGGCTATGGACGACCTTTTTTCTGCTTCGACGCGCGAGCGCTCCTTTAAAAATGCGCCGCTTGCGGTGCGTATGCGCCCCAATTCGCTCGACGAGTATGTGGGCCAGCAAAAGGCCGTCGGTAAGGGCTCGTGGCTGCGCGCCGCGATTGAGCACGATGTGCTGTCGAGTGTGATTCTGTACGGCCCCGCCGGTACGGGCAAGACGACGCTGGCCCATATTATCGCCAACCATACCAAGAGTGAGTTTGTCGAGGTCAGCGCCGTGACGGGCACTGTGAAGGACCTGCGCCGCGTGATCGACGAGGCAAAGACGCGCCTGAATACGTACGACCGCCGCACCATTCTTTTCATCGACGAGATTCATCGCTTCTCTAAGTCGCAGCAGGATGCCTTACTGCATGCGGTTGAGAACCGCACCGTCATTATGATTGGCGCCACGACCGAGAACCCGTACTTTGAGGTCAACTCCGCACTGTTGTCGCGTGGGCGCGTGGTAGAGCTTGAGCACCTGAAGGACGAGGACATCGCCACGCTCATTGAGCGTGCGCTCGAGGCGCCGCAGGGTTTAAACGGTAAGTTCTCGGCCGATGAGGATACAGTCAAGACCATTTGCACGTTGGCCGCGGGTGATGCGCGCTCGGCGCTCACGACGCTCGAGCTTGCGAGTGAGATTGCCGTTACGCGTCCCGATACCGAGGGAACGCCAGCGCCGGCGGCGGGGGAACGCTATCCCATTACCGTGGATGACGTGAAGATCGCCAATCCGCGTCGTGGGTTTTCGTATGACAAAAACGGTGACATGCACTACGACATTATTAGCGCGTTCATCAAGTCCATGCGAGGCAGCGACCCCGATGCCACCATTTATTGGCTTGCGCGCATGATCGATGCGGGGGAGGATCCCAAGTTTATCGCTCGCCGCATTATGATTCAGGCTTCCGAGGATGTTGGTAACGCCGACCCGCAGGCGCTTTTGGTGGCACATGCCGCATTTAAATCTGCCGAGGTCATTGGCTATCCCGAGTGTCGCATCAACCTGGCTCAGGCTGCGCTCTATGTGTGCCTGGCGCCTAAGTCCAACGCGTGCGAGGCCTCGATCGATGCGGCGCTGGCCGATATCCACAGCAGTGGTCTTCGCGAGGTGCCCAGCTACTTGCGCGATCGTCACCGTCCCGGCAGCGACGAGTACGGTGTATACAAGTACCCGCACGATTATCCCGAAGGCTGGGTCGATCAGCGCTATTTGCCCGAGGGGTTGGAGCGCGGCGCGTTCTGGCAGCCTGCCGGCCGCGGTTGGGAAGAATGGCGTGTGGAGCAAAGCGAGCGCGACCGTAGCGGCAACGCTCCCAAGTAGGCCATTGGCGCCTCGCACATTCCCTTTGGGTATCTTTGCCCTTCTTTGGGGTACCATGAAATGCGTCTGTATTTCGATTCCTTTGGGAGGCTTGTATGAGTCCCATTCAAATCGCCTTGCTGCTGCTCGCCGTTGCCGGCGTGTGGGCTGTTGTCGAGCTCGCGCTCACGCTGCGCAAGACCCGCACCGTCGTCGACTCGCTCGACAAGACGGTGAGCGACCTCAATAATACGCTCGCCGAGGCACGGCCCGTGGTGGCAAAGCTCGATGGCGCCGTTGACGAGCTTACGCCGGCACTTGCCCAGATGGAGCCGCTCCTCAAGTCGAGCAAGACTGCCGTTGACGCCCTGACGTCTAACCTCGTTGAGGTTGAGGCGGTCGTTCGCGACATCTCCGAGGTCACGGGCAGCGTGGCCGAGGCTAGCAATGCCGTATCGAGCGTGACTGATTCTGCTGCTGGCGCCGTGCAGAAGCTCTTCAATAAGGTGAAGGCTCCTGCAGCCGACGCCGATCGCAAGCTCGCCGCTGCCGCCACCGAGGCCGAGCAGCCTACTGAGCGCGTTCTGATTGGCGATGACGATGCCGCTGCTGACGACGATGATGTTCAGAAGCCCGCTGCTAAGCCTGTTCAGTATTACACCTATACGCCTGCCGAGACCTCCGAGGAGTCCTGCGATGAGTAGTGAAGCAACCTGCCCCATCACGCTGAGCGTTGCCGGTGATCCTCGTCTCGCGCGCTTGGTGCGCATGACGGCCGCCAACGTCGGCGCCCTGTGCTCTATGTCCGTCGATCGCATCGAGGATATCCGCATGGCTGCCGAGGAAGCCTTCATCTTTGGGTGCACCGCGGTCGACTGCGACGACATCACGATCAATTTCGATGTGGACGAATCTCACGTCGGCATGACCTTTACCTTTGGGGAACAGGCCACCGTCGACGAGGATGACCAAGCTACTGTGTATGCCGAGCTCATTCTTGCAAGCGTGTGCGATTCCTACGAAAAGACTGCGGCGCCCCTAACGCTTTCCCTCGACCTCAAGGCGGATATCTAATATGACCGAACGTTCCCGGAGTGGCAAGACCGCTTGGGACAAGGAGAAAACCCGCGAGCTGTTTCGTCGTTATAAGGAGACCGGTGATCCGGATGCTCGCGAGCAGCTCGTCATGTCCCATATGAACCTGGTAAGGTTTCTTGCCAACAAATTCAAGAACCGCGGCGAGCCGCTCGATGACCTTTTGCAGGTCGGGTACTTGGGCTTGCTCAAGGCTATCGACCGCTTTGACCCTGAACGCGGACTCGAGTTCACGACGTTTGCCACGCCCACCATTTTGGGCGAGATTAAGCGCCACTTCCGCGACAAGGGCTGGAGTGTGCGCGTGCCGCGTCGTCTGCAGGAGCTCTCTGCCAAGGTTAACCAGGCCACCGATAAGCTCACCAACGAGCTTCAGCGTTCGCCCAAGGTTGAGGAAATCGCCGATTACCTTGGCGTGACCGTTGACGAGGTGCTCGAAGCCATGGAATCGTCCTCGGCCTATACCTCGGTGCCCATCGAGGCTCCCGGCGCGTCCGACTCCGACGATGCTCCCTCGATTCTCGATCGCTATGCCGACGACGACAACGAGCTCGACTTTACCGATGACCGTCTGGTAATCGAGGAAGCCATCCGCGATTTCTCGCCTCGCGAGCGCGAGGTTATCGAGCTGCGTTTTGTGAAGGGCATGACCCAGATCGAGATTGCCAAGAAGCTGGGCATCTCGCAGGTGCAGGTTTCGCGTCTGCTGCGCCGCACGCTTAAGAAGATTCAAGATAAGATTGACCCCGACGGAGTGATGGTTCGTTCATGAGTGAGCACCCCCAACAAATCGACCGCACGCTTCGCGATACCCGCATTCTGACGCTGCGTATTTGGGGCGTCGTCGGCTGCATTGTCATCGCTGCCGTCATCTTTAACCTTATGGGCATCCTGGCACCGGTCATCGAGTTTCTCGCTGTCGGTTCCATCATCGCTTTTGTGATGTCTCCGATCACCAACTGGCTCGAGCATCACGGCGTCGGACGTGGCCTCGGTTCGCTCATCGCGCTCATTGTGGTTGTTGCCGTGCTCGTCGGCGTCGTCTGCATCCTATCGCCTATTTTGCTCGGTCAAATCATGGAAGTCCTGAGCCGCCTGCCCGAGCAGCTTCGTGTTGCGGGTGGCGATCTCAACGAGATGCTCTCGCACGCCAAGACGCTCAACAACACGCCGCTCAAGGAGTATCTGGACGACAATCTTTCTTCGCTGGTTACCGTAGCGTCCAAGTACGTCTCGCAAATCGCTGCCGAGCTCGGTCGCGGTGTATTCCCGCTTATTACCAATACGGCCTCGCAGCTGTTCGTCATCTTCCTGGGCTTGGTGCTTGCCTATTGGTTGGCCTGCGACTATCCCCGTATGCACCACGAGGTCTGCACCATCATCGGACAGGAAAAGGAGACCTCGTACCGCTTTATGGTTGCCATCCTTTCACGCTCGGTCGGCGGCTATATGCGCGGCATGGTCGTGACTTCCATCTGCGGTGGCTTTTTGGCTTTTATCGGCTTTACGCTCATTGGCCATCCATACGCAGCACTTATGGCCATCTTCACCGGCATTATGCACTTGGTTCCGGTTGTCGGTCCCTGGGTGAGCGCGGCGATCGCCACAGTGCTCGGGTTTATGTTCAGCCCTATGCTGGCGTTATGGACGCTTGTCGTGACCATGGCGGCTCAAAACGTCACCGATAATGTCATTTCGCCTAAGGTCATGCAGAGCTCGGTGCAGGTGCATCCCGTCATGAGCCTTACGGCCCTCGTTATCGGTTCGGCACTCATGGGTCCCATCGGCATGGTTATCGCTATTCCGCTGTGCGCGGCCCTCAAGGGCATTTTCGTCTACTACTTTGAGAACGAGACCGGCCGTCAGCTCGTGGCATACGACGGTGCCGTGTTTAAGGGCACGCCGTATCGCGATACCGAGGGTAACCCGGTCGCCGCCTACGACGCGCTCGGAGACGATACGTTCATCTATGAGTCCGAGCTCATCGGCAACGAGACAGCACCCGAGGCCAAGGCTATGCCCAAGCCCGAGCTCGATAATCCCTGGATTAAGCTCTCAGGCCTACAGCCCGACGCGACGGGTTTCTTTAAGAACCCCTTTGCCAAGGACGACGACACAAGCTCTGACGACGACACCAAAACCGGCATCGACGGCTCCATGGACGATTCGGATTCCAAATAGGCCCTGTTAGCGTTTCTTGATGTTGTAAATAGCAATAAACGCGATCAAAGCGATTGATAAGGGGCCAGCCACATAGAAAAAGATGGTGTCAATTGCGCTTAGGGTGTAATACGCTTTATCGCCAGATGTTACTGCGTACAATGCGTAGCCAAATCTCGGCTGGTTCACATACCAGCTCGAGTAAGCGAAGATTGCTAAAAGGGCTACTGAGGTTAGTGCATTCACGACAAACCGTTTGCTATTCATCGATCGCTCCTTCCGGACGATTCTTATATGAAATTTTACCAAAATCATTTTTTTCAAAGTATTTGACAGACCATAACAACGTGCACTTTCGCTGGAGGGTCGCTGTTTGGCGGCCCTCTTTTTTGCACAGGCGCGGTGGGATGGTAATATCGTTACGTTTGAACTGTTTCGATGTGAAACCGAGGAGATTCCCTCTATGAGTGCTGACTACCCGTCAATGACTACGGCCGAGATTCGCTCCAAGTTCCTCAACTTCTTTGAGGAGCGCGGTCTTAAGCTCTATCCTTCTTCGTCCCTCGTCCCCGACGATCCTTCGCTGCTGCTTGCCAACGCCGGCATGAACCAGTTTAAGGAGTACTACCAGGGCAAGAAGACCATGAAGGAGATCGGCGCGATCTCCTGCCAGAAGTGTGTCCGCACCAACGACATCGACTGCATCGGCGAGGACGGCCGTCACCTGTCCTTCTTTGAGATGCTCGGCGACTTCTCCTTTGGCGGCGTCTCCAAGCAGCAGGCCTGCGCTTGGGCCTTTGAGCTCATCACCAAGGAGTTCAAGCTGCCGCTCGACCGCCTGTACTTCACCGTCTTTACCGAAGACGACGAGACCCACGACGTGTGGCGCTCTCTGGGCGTTGCCGAGGATCACATCTCCCGCCTGGGCGAGGACGACAACTTCTGGGCCGCTGGCCCCACCGGCCCCTGCGGTCCGTGCTCCGAGATCTACTTTGACATGGGCGAGGAGGTCGGTTGCGGCAGCCCCGACTGCAAGCCTGGCTGCGACTGCGACCGCTTCCTTGAGTTCTGGAACCTCGTGTTTACCCAGTACGACCGCCAGGAGGACGGCTCCATGCCGGAGCTGCCGCACCGCAACCTCGATACGGGCATGGGTCTGGAGCGCATGGCCGCTATCATGCAGCACAAGACCGCTAACTACGACGGCGATCTGATGCAGCACCTCATCAAGCTCGGTGAGAAGATCAGCGGCAAGACCTATGACGCCGACGATTACTCCGGTGCCAGCCGCTCCCTGCGCATCATCGCCGACCACTCCCGTGCCGTCGACTTTATGATCTCCGACGGCATCCTGCCCGGCAACGAGGGTCGCGAGTACGTCCTTCGCCGCCTGCTCCGCCGTGCCGTGTTCCACGGTCGTCTGCTGGGCATCGAGGGCGCCTTCCTGACCAAGTTCATCGACGAGGTCAACGCTCAGATGGGCGAGGCTTATCCCGAGCTGCTCAAGAACGTCGCGCTCGTTAAGGGCATCGTCGCCTCCGAGGAGGAGCGTTTCTCAACGACGCTCGACAACGGCCGCATTTACCTTGACGAGGCCCTGGCCGCGCTCGCCGACGGCGCTGTCCTTCCGGGCGACGTTGCCTTTAAGCTGCACGACACCTTTGGTTTCCCCATCGACCTGACCGTCGAGATTGCCGGCGCTGCTGGCCACGACGTCGACATGGACGGTTTCACCGCCTGCATGGAGGACCAGAAGGCCCGCGCTCGCGCCAACGCTAAGGGCGATGCCTGGGGCAGCTTCAATGACGTGTGGGTCGAGCTTTCCGACAAGGTTGCCGCGACCGAGTTCGACGGCTATGACAACGATGTGATCGTAGGCGCCAAGGTTGTTGCCATCGTGCGCAACGGCGAGTCCGTCGAGTCCGCTGCCGCCGGCGAGGACGTCGAGGTCGTTCTCGACCGCACCCCGTTCTATGCCGAGATGGGTGGCCAGCAAGGCGATGCCGGCAAGCTTTCCGCCGAGGGCGTTGTTCTGACCGTTGCCGACACCAAGAACCACAACGGTCTGTATGCCCACGTCGCGCACGTTGTCGATGGCACGCTGACTGTCGGTGCCGCTGTGACCGCCACGCTTGACGCCGAGCGCCGTGGCTTCCTGCGCCGCAACCACACCGCCACGCACCTGCTCGACGCCGCGCTTAAGCAGGTCCTGGGCGAGCATGTGTCCCAGGCCGGCTCGCTGGTGACGCCTGAGCACCTGCGCTTTGACTTCACGCACTTCGAGGCCCTGTCCTCCGAGCAGCTCAAGGCTGTCGAGGACCTGGTCAACCAGCAGATCTTCGCCTCCAAGCCGGTCTTGACCCGCGTCATGGGCATTGACGAGGCCAAGTCCGCCGGTGCTGTCGCCCTGTTTGGTGAGAAGTATGGCGACGTCGTCCGCGTTGTCTCCGTGGGCGCCGAGGACCAGCCGTTCTCCCGCGAACTCTGCGGTGGCACGCACGCTGCCAACACCGCCGAGATCGGCCTGTTCAAGATCATTTCCGAGTCCTCTACGGGCTCCAACGTCCGCCGTATTGAGGCCGTGACCTCTAAGGGTGCTCTCGACTACATGGCCGACCGTCTGGCGCTCGTCGACGCCGCCGCTGCTGCGCTCAAGTGCCGCGTGGATGAGGTTCCCGCCCGCGTGGAGAACTTGCAGGCCGAGCTGCGCGAGACTTCCAACAAGCTCAAGAAGGCGCTGACCGGTGGCTCCTCCGACGCTATCTCCAGCGCCATCGAGGGCGCCGTTGAGCTCGACGGCTACAAGCTCGTCGTCGCTGAGCTCCAGGGCCTTGAGGCTGCCGACCTGCGCAACGTCTGGGATACCGTGCACCAGAAGGTCGCCGGTCCTGTCGCCTGCGTCGTCGCCAGCGTGACCGAGAAGGGCACCCCGGCCCTGCTCGCCGCCGGCTCCGATGACGCCGTCAAGGCCGGTTTCCACGCCGGTAACGTGATCAAGCAGATCGCGGGCCTGGTCGACGGTCGCGGTGGCGGCCGTCCCAACATGGCCCAGGCCGGTGGCAAGAATGCCGCCGGCATCGCCGATGCCCTCGCGGCCGCTAAGACCGCGCTCGGCGCCTAAGAATCTAGGTAGTCGCTGTGGTCGCGCTTGCGCTGGACATAGGGGAGACCAGGATCGGCATCGCCGTCTCGAGCCGTGATGGCAAGATGGCGATGCCTGTCAAGGTGCTCCCGGCTGCAGAGGTCACCGGTATGGCCAAGACGTTCCGCTATCTGGTCGAGGACTATGAGCCCGATATCCTGGTAAGTGGGCGTCCCCTGACCATGGCCGGTGAGCCCGGTCCCCAGGCCGAGCGTGTTGCCGCTGTTGCGCAAAAGATTGCCGACGAGCTCGATCTTCCGTTGGAGTTTGAGGACGAGCGCCTGTCCTCGCAAGAGGCCAAGCGTATCCTGCGCGAGCAGGGCCTCAACGAAAAGCAGATGAGGGGCAAGATTGACATGATTGCCGCCAGCCTGTTTTTGCAGACGTGGCTTGATCGTAAAAACGAGGAGGTCTCGCATGCCTAGCGCTTCCGATCCGCGCCAGCCGATTCGTACACGTCAGCCTGTGCCGCGCCCTGCCCAGCCTGGCCAGCGTCCGGCACAGCCGACGCAGCGCGCAGCTCAGCCTGCCGCGCGCCCGGTGCAGTCCTCCTCTCGTTTGGCTCAACCTGCTCAGCGGACGGTTCGACAGCCCACTGCTCGTACGGCCCAGCCTGCAGGCGGTACCCGCTTTAAGCAGCAGGCACCTACCCAGCGAGCACAGGCCCCCCAATCGCATTCGCATCACGCTCGCGGTTCGCACGGCGTTGCTCCGGCCACGCGATCGAGCTACAACACGCATGCTCGTCGCGGTGCCCAAAAGAAAAGCTCCCCGGTGCCTATGATTATCGGCGTCGTCGTCGCCGTGCTAGCGCTTGTCGCGATCGTTTTCTTTGTCGTGCCGGCCGTCAAGGGCTTCTTTGTCGGTGAGGATTCGAATGTCACGGCTGGTCAGCAGGTTACGGTGACCATTCCTGACGGTGCTTCGGGCGATACGATCGCCTCGATTCTCTCTGAGAACCATATCGTCGAAAATCCCAAGGACTACTATGCGGCGGTGAAAAAGC
>OIEV01000906.1_pt1 | contig 15908 bp, 15 predicted proteins | sample 1581881 | NCBI WGS metagenome assembly OIEV01 (sample SAMN03279760, study PRJEB24777) | human gut metagenome | isolation source: fecal sample PR121 from 1 month old male Malay infant, vaginally delivered... | place: Singapore | collected 2005-09-16 | reverse complement strand
AGCCGCCGACGGACTTTTTCCAGACACTGACAGTGTCGTAACGAATTTCCGCAATGTAAAATCGGATATTATCCGGTATAACCTATATGGAATTTTCGTATCTTTATGGAAACCTAAAACCTATCGAATCATGAAATTCTTCATCGACACGGCCAATCTGGAACAAATCCGCAAGGCGCACGAACTGGGCGTTCTGGACGGCGTAACGACCAATCCTTCTCTGATGGCCAAAGAGAACATCCGGGGTACGGAGAACTGCAACCGTCATTACGTTGAAATCTGTAACATCGTCGAAGGGGACGTGAGCGCCGAGGTCATAGCCACCGACTTCGAAGGAATGGTGCGAGAGGGTGAGGCGCTGGCGGCGCTGCATCCCCGCATCGTCGTGAAGCTGCCCTGCACGGCCGCAGGAATCCGGGCCGTAAAATATTTCGCGGCGAAGAATATCCGGACGAACTGCACGCTGGTATTCTCCGTGGGGCAGGCGTTGTTGGCGGCAAAGGCCGGAGCGACCTACGTGTCTCCGTTCGTGGGACGTCTCGACGACATCTCTGAAGACGGCGTGGCATTGGTAGCCCACATCGTGAAGGTCTACCGCACCTACGGTTACAAAACGCAGGTGCTGGCCGCTTCGATCCGTCATACGCAGCATATTATCCAGTGTCTCGATGCGGGCGCCGATGTGGCGACATGCCCCCTTGCGGCAATCGAAGGGCTGCTCAGACATCCGCTGACGGACAGCGGGCTGGAGAAGTTCCTCGCAGACCATGCACGCCTGAATGCCTGACGGGTCACCGGCAGCGATAAAACGGCAACGCCCCGATTCGAACATCCGAATCGGGGCGTTGTGGCAATCATTTCTTTTCCAAAAGCCGCTGGAAGGCGGGAGAAGGCTTAAATGCAGGAATGTCGTGTGCCGGAATTTTGATCGTCGTATTCTTCGTAATGTTACGCGCCGTCTTTTCTTTGCGATGCTTAATCAGGAACGTACCAAAACCGCGGAGGAAAACGTTTTCCTTGCGGATCTGTGCGGCTCGCACCTCTTCCATGAAACCTTCCACGACGGCTAAAACGGTTGCGGCCTCGACGCCCGTTTCCCGGGCGATCTGCTTTATGATATCTGCTTTGGTCATGTTTTGTAAGTTTTTATCCGATAAAGGTAAACAAACTTTTGAGCTTAAAAAAACTCATCGGCAGTCCAACGATTATACCAACAGGTTTATTGTATTGCCGCAGGACGGCACATAATGATAATTAGAAAGTAAAATCCGGGTTCGGACATTTTTAACTTGGATACGGATTCATCTCTTCCGGCCCCGTTTCATAGAGGTCGTATCCTTGTCCTCCGCTACGGGAAGTTTCTGTTCTTTTAACGGCCACTGCGAAAAAATATGCTCTTGGCGGACTGTCATCTCTTTCAGTCGTCGGGCGATCTGCTTCCAGTCGTATTCGAAATTCAGCATGACGATATCCTCACCGAAATCGATGTCATCGAAATATGTGAGTGCCTTGAACGGGCGGATGACATTTGCCTGCGGAAATTTTCGTTCGTAGCATTTGAGCATCTCATAAAACGGGATGCGGGTGGACAGACAGGCGATATCCACGAAATCTTTGAGCCGCGAACCGTCGTCGGCTATCGCAGACAGCTTCATGGCGACGATATCCTCGATGCTGTATAAACGGATTCCGGATTCCGCATAGGGCTGCCGGAGATATGCATATTTGTGAGCTATGCAGTCGATCTTAACGCCGTCGATCATGCCTTTCAGCGTGTCGGGGCGCCTGAAGGCCGTTTGGAATCCGTATCGCTGCGAAAGAAACGCTTCGAGTTCCCCGGCGTCGAACGACTCCGGAGTGAACAGATCCAGATCGACACTCACACGATGCCCCAGATATAAGGCCAAAGCCGTACCTCCGGCCAGATTGAACGCCGCAAGCCGGGGCTCGGCCTCCAACTGTTTCAACAACCCAAGTGTCTGCGGCGCAACTGTCTGCGTGTGTAACATCTCAATTCCTCTTTTTTAAGGCCGAAAGCCGTACATACGAAATTCATATCCTGCGCCGAGAGTGTCGGAACCTCTTTGATAATTTCCCGGAAGCCTTCGATGCCTCCGTAGAGGTCGAACGCCGCGAAGTAGTCCCGGAGCCATCCCCGTTCTATGATGCGCTGCACGACGACCTTACGCGAACGCTGCCAGTCGAACTGCGTCAAGTCATAGTCCCAAAGTAATGTCTTTGAGACCTTGCAGCAGCCTTTATTTCGGATATAGTCATCGAATATGGTCATGGGCCGGAGTTCGTTTCGCTTTACAAATATACGAATTATCCAGATGATATGCAATTTCCGTGCTTTGTCCGGCATACGCCTTCAAGAGTTGTGTCTTATCGCTCGTCATTCGCCGCAGCAAACATGGGACAAATCGGATATACACTCCCCGACGAAGGTCGGATACGGTGGTACGGACATCTCCGAACCGATTGTCCCTGTCTGCAGCATAGCGCAAAATTTTCATACGCATAAATAACCGGTTTTTCAGGTGTGGGTCGCCCAGCCGTGAAAGGGACGGTCGATAAAACAGCACGACCGATCCGGACATCCATGATAAACCAATCCGCCGACAACGCCCAGACTTCCGTCGGGATAGCGTTCCTTGAAGAGGAACGAATAGGGCGCGAAGTCCCTGTAAAGTTCTATCTCGCACGGATGATGGGGATTTTGCTCCCAGCGTTCGAGCCGTTGCAGACACTCTTCGAGCGTCTTGTCGCCGATACTCTCGGCGTATTGCACTACCTTATCGTAGTGCTCCTGACACATGATTTTCATAATAATCAAATCTTAGAATTTTGTTTATTTCCCCATTTCGGGGTGTTGTTCCAGAAAGAGCATCCGCTGCCGGATATAATGCAGCAGCGGTTCTCCGTCGCCGACAGATTCCATAATGTTGTTCGTTCCGCCAATATCCTTCAGCACTTTCAATGAGAAAGAATTGTGTATCTGCCCCGAATCGAACTGCAAGTCGTGTCCGGACTCGGTAAAGGTGATGCAGACAGGTCTTCCCCGCTTCGTTCTGCCGAAAACCGTGATAGCACCACGCAGGTCTGTCGGATAGAACCCGTCGTTGTTCTCCCAGTCGATCTCAGGAGTCAGGCGGGCGATCTCCGCCATGACCGGCCGAAGCAGCCCTTCCGTCCAATGCGGATTATTCAGCCGCTCCCGTTCCTGCTTCAGATGTTCAATCTCCCAATCGATCTCCTTGCGGCGCTTGTCGCACTGCGTTTTATGCAGGCGGTAACGTGTAATGATATTCTCAATAGCATTCATCTTTTCAGGTATATTATGCATACCAACTGCACCGCAGGGGCTGCCCGCCCCATTTCCACGCAGTACGGTATGAGTCAATGCGGATATAATTTTTCGACAGACGGAGCGTATGGGTCTTGCCCTTGAAAACATCGGGCAGCGGGACGGTCGTTCCGCACATATAGCCGTCTTCGGTAGTTCGCTGGTCGAGCTGCCGCAGGTCTACCGCGCTGCCGCGGATCGCTATGACCTGATAGAAGTCGATATTGGTCTGCTCCCAGCCCCACGATGCATAAAGTATGTCACCGACGCGCAGCGAACGGCGGAACTCCTCACTCGACCGCGCTACGGCTTCGTCATGGCGGCGGAACCGCTCGGCCTCCTGCCGGATACGCTCCATAGCCTTGTCGTATTCTTCCGGGGTGTGGACCTTGTAAACATACTGGGGGCGCTTTATCCCCGGCGTCCATGCCGCGATACAGCGGCCGTTACAGCCCTGAAACCGGACAAGCGAGATATTATAGATCAATTCGGGAGCGAAGCCCGTCCCCTGAGCGAGACGCTCGGCGTTCTTGTTGATGCGATAGGTTTTCATTGTTTCTGAGATTTAAGATTTTGGGTATCTTCTTCTACGATTCGGAAGTTTTCGGGATTCCAGCCCTTTGCGACCAGCGCGGCTTGCGCGTCGAGGACGCTCGGAAAGATGCGGCGCCTCTGCCGCGAAAAAGAGATGTATCCGACATAAATACGCCGCACAGGGCTTCTTTGATATTCGAGGTGGCAGCGGCACGGAACGGGCCGATAGTGCAGGAAGCCCCGCATGCGCAGCAGCAGGCCACGTTCGTACTCCTTGTCCTCGCGGCAGCGTTCCCACGCCTCGTATTTGTCGATGCCGTCGGTCAGCAGCGTGTAACCGACAGCCCGGTCATAGCGGGTTCGGCCCTGCCAAAGGCCCTTGAAAAAAAGCGACAGCAGTTCCAGTTCGAGCGTCGGACGGCCTTTCGTGCGCAGCGTTTCTGTCAGGGATACGACCTCGTCGTAACGGAAGTCGAGCGGGCGGATGTTGTTCGCCGCCATGCGCACCATCACCCGCAGGTCGGGGGTAATAGTGATACGTGTTATAATCTGATAGCTCATAATGATATGCAATTAAAAGACCGCAGCTTTAGGGCTGCGGCCTGATTTGACAATACGTGAAGTGTCGTGTTATTTCGGATTGGTCGTGTCCCGGAGCTTCAATCCGAAATCGCCGCAGGCCGTACGCAGATCTTCGCTGAACTTGCTGCTCTCGCAATAATAATCGCCCATCCGTCCGGCCAACTCCTGCAGATCGCTGTCTGTAATCGTCGCAGTATCGTATCCGTGTCTTTCGAGTACCGCACGGTTCAGAAAGGCGATGTCGAACTCCGCATTCGGATCGTCCTTGTTCGGAACGCTTTGCAGCTTCTCAGCGGTGAACCTGTAAATCTCGTCGAGGAACTCCTTCTCCGTCCAATCCGTATCCTCATGCTGCCGGGAGAACTCGTCGCCCCAGGCAATGAGCGTCGCGGCCGTATCGCGGGAGTTGTCCGAGGGCCGGAATTTCCTGCGCCCAGCTTCATAGGCGATATCGACCAGCGCCTCGGCATAGTCGCGCAGGGACACATTGCCCGGAAGCGCTGCGGACTGCCTTTTCATAAAGGCAGTAATGGCCTCGGCATAGATCCGAAGCTGCAAACGGTCGCGCTCCGCGGCGGCTTCGTCGCGGTTCAGCCCGAATTCCGGGGATTCATGGCCATCGAGGAAGTTCTGCAATTCACCCAGCCGGAAAACGTCGTAGCGCGTAGGATATTCCGGCAGGCAGCGTTCCACAAAATCTTCCGTAAGATCGCTTGTCGTCTGCGGCGCAGCTTCGGCGGACGGGATGAAATCGTATTCTTCCAGCCATTCGACGATGCCTTGCAGGGTATCGCAGGAGAGATTTTCAAGCGGAAGCGGGAAATCATCCCCGCCGTTCATCAGGCAGACGGGAGTCAGCCCGTCCTCACAAAATTCGAGGGAGATTACATTGCGATAAAGACCGTCGTATCTGATTGTAAGGGGCGACTCGTAATACTCTTCATAGGCGAGGCCGTCCGTATCTGCCAGCCTCTCGCGGTCTGTCGCATCGGCCGAATAGGTTCCCAGGCGCCCTTGCCGGCTGGCGATGACCGAGCGGATCACACCGATCTGATAAGTGCGCAGTTTTTCGAGTGTTTCTTTGTTTTTCATAATCATAGAGAATCAAGTTATTTATAAGAAAATTCCGGTCTGACGAAATAACAGACCGTGGTGTGCCGCCCGTGATCCTTAACGAGTTTTACGGGTTGGGGCGCGTTGTAGATGCGCCGCTCTGTAACGGGAGCATCGAGCGCATCCCATTTCTCTTGCGATACGGCGGTCTGCTCGTCCCGATAGCACCAGACGATGACGGATTTCGGGTAGGGAGCTGCGAATGCGGTTCCTTCGTAATCAGAAAGAAACATTTGAAATTCCTTCTCCGTCCGAAACGAAATGCAGTCGCCCCGGTAAAGATCGCTGCTTCGGCACTCCGTATCCTTGTAAAGGCTGATCTTGCGCCATTTCTCGGTCGAGAAATCGCCGTAAAGCGATTCCGGTTCCCGGTATTCCCACAACGGCACCTCGGCGCAGAACCGGACGACTCCGTTGCCGCAGGCGCCGCAATGTCCCCAAGCACAGAAATCCCCCGGCACAGCACCGGAAGGCTTCAGCTCTTGCGGCATCACGGCTGTAAAAGGCCCGCCGCTGACCGCGCAGCCGATGCCGCCGGCTGTCATCCACACGAAGGGAACGTATGGGCACAGGCAGATCGAGCGCGTTCCATCTTCACGGACAGCCTCGATCAGGGCGTTGCCGTGGAAGTCACCGTGGCGCGTGGTATAGCGCACCCGGTCGCCGACCTGCGGGACACGTGGGTTGCGGGTGCGTTCGATATGACGCACCAAAGCATTGGCGGCATCTACATCCGCCTGCGTCAGGTGGTGTTCATGGTCGTAAAGCGTATTCATCGACAGCAGCGTTTCGCAGCTGTACCGATCTTCGGCTTTGGATTGTTGCATATTGCTGATAATGAAAGCGCCGCGGCCCAAAGGTCGCGGCGCGGGTTGAACAATCGTTTATATTCGGTTTTTGGATCAGGCGGCTTCGGCCGGAATCGCTCCCGGGGGTGCCGGCTCCTGTTCGCAGGCCAGCCGTTCGGAGATCATCCGCGCGGCACGGTTCACGTCCGTGAGGATGTCGAACAGGTAGGTCGGCTCTTTATGGAACTCCGCCAGCCAGTCCTTGATATAGGCGGCGCTCTCCTCACGAGGCGTCGTAGCGAAGCCCAGCATCGCACCGCACAAAGCCGCCGTAAGTTCGGCGACCAACTCTTCGCGGATGTAGTCGGCATCTCCGTAGCAAGCGCCAAAAGGACGGTTCAGACGCTCCGCATGCCCCGTACTGTGCGTGACCTCGTGAAGAAGCGTGGTCCAAAAGGCCGCACTCTCCGGAAACTGCCGTTTTTCGGGGCAGACGATCCGGTCGAGCGTCGGTGAATAGGACGCCCTGTTGCCGGATTTGAGCAGGATGGGACAGAGCCACGACTGCTCCGCCAGCATCCGATCGAGCACCTCGCATGTCAGACCGTCCGAGTAGTCTTTCGGCCCGGTCGGTGTCGTAAGCGAAGCGTAGCGCTCCGGCTGCTGTTCCGACATATCCGTCTGGTCGATGTTGAAGACCGGGTAATAGCGCATCACGGGCAGCACGTCGTATTGCCGCCGCTGCTCCTGCGGCAGGCGGTAATAGTCCGCCAACTCAATCTTCTTGCGGGTCTCCTTATGGCGGATATACAGCTTCCAGAAGAAGACCGGGAACGAACCGGAGCCTTTGAGGATGTTCAGACCCTCCTCCTTGGCCTGCTTGAACGTCATAAAAAGCGGCGTACTGTAGCCTGCGATCTCCGAGAGGAACAGCAGCATCAGGATATTCCCGCCCCGGTAGGGCGTGCCGCGCAGATTGCGCGGAAGACCGTGCGCAAGGTCGGCGATCCACGGCTTGCGCCACTCCTCGGTGAGCGTCTCCATTTTCTTTATCATCAGCTCCGTCAACTGCGGAGCGATCTTTTCAATCAGATTCTTATTCATGGCTCTTATCTTTACGTTATTCTTCCTCCGGAGCGGTAGCTTGCCGCCAGAGACGGATCTTCTCGTCGTTCGTCCTGCCGTTCCACCACATGTCGCAGGCATCGCGGAAAGCCTTGCGATCATCCTTCGGGCTGAAATTTTCCGGATTCAGTCCGGTGATAATTTCCCGGTCTTCTTCTGTCGTTCCGTCATTCCACCACGGCTCGACCGTATCGGACATCAATTCGCTTTCGCGGATCTGGTACGTGTGCTCTTCGCATCCGTCGCACCACAAATCATCCTGCTCGGGAGCTGCCGGTGCAACTTGTCCCGTATTGCTGTCCACCCATGTTCGGTAGGACACTTCGAGCGAACCGCATTCTTCGCAGCGCCATGGATCGGCGGACGTTTCGACTGCCGGGTTTTCCGGAATGGACTCTTGTTCCGGAATCTCTGAAATCTTATTCATAGCAATAATAATGAAAAGACGGAGCAGGCTATGTCTGCTCCGTCGGTTATTTAGTTCATGTTGTTACTATGCCGCCGTTTTCATCTCCTCCGGCATTCGGGTGTCGGGTTCGATATCGGGATCCAGCGGAATAATAAGCGGCTCCGGCGACGGCTCTGCGTCGGGCATCTCGTCCGGCACCAGATCCGGGAGTTCCTCGGGCTCGAAGTCCGGAGTCTCCTGCATCGAAGCGACCTTTTCTTCCGCTTCGGCTTTTGCCTGCAAAGCATCGATCTGCTCCTGAAGACGGGCTTTGCGACGCTCGTAGACTTTCAGATACTCTTGCTGCACCTTCTGGCTCTGCTCCGTGAAGTTCATATCCGCGAAGCGGCACATCATTCCCGTCAGGAGCGTTTCGTCCGTACAACGAAAGTCCGGAGCCGCCGAGCGGAAGTAGTCCACCAGATACGCGCGGACCAGCGCCGCCTGTTGCTTGGCCGTGATACGTCCCGCCGCGGCAAATTGCTCTCGGTCGGTCAGGTAAGAGCCCTCCTTAGGCCGGAAACCGCACTGACGGAGTTTCGAATCGCTCATCACGCGCTGCATCACGGCGTAGTAGAACATCTGCTGCTCCTCCTTCTGCAAGGGCTTGTTCGCAACCTTCACATCGAGAAAGACACGCTTCATATCGGTCGTGATATGCTCGTAGCAGATTTCCCGGTTGCGGCGATCCTGCTGCATCAGCCCTTCCAGCGGAGAAGGCGGGACGACGGTGACGAAGACCTTATGCTCATCGTCCTGCCCCTCGTTTACCGTCACTTCCCGCTCCTCGTCCTCGATCTCTTCGTAGCGGATTTCAATATCGAGGTTGCCGATGACGGCGTATTTGCGCACCCGTCCTTCCGAGATGTCGAACTCCAACCGCTGAGTTTCTTCGGCAAACGCCGCCATTTCGGCCTCGTACTCCTCCTTAGCCTCAGTAAAATCCTCTTCTGACTCGAACTCCTCGGCTTGTGGAGCGTCGGGCATCTGAGGGCCTTTATCGTAGTGATAAACGCTGTATTCCAGCTCTTCGACGTGATAGCCCTCTTTCCCAAGAGCTTCGAGTACTGCGGCAGGAGTTTCGCCGCCCGTAGCCAGCGTCGTACGCGGATCGTCCTTGAGGAGTTTCACGGCCTTCAGTACGAGGTACTCGTCATTCTTGCGGAGCATGCACTCGCGGTTCTGGCAGCCTGCGCAGCCGTCTGCACATTCGTCCTTGAACAGCACCTGATTGGCCGTGTTGTGCTGGCAGGAAAGGCACTCCGTCTTATCGAAGTTATAGCTTTCCAGCTTGGTCATGTAACGCTCGTAGAGCCGCCGGGCGATCTCCTTGATCCGCGCCGTCTTCCACGAGTTGTAACACCCCTCGGCGAAATGATCGTTGTAGACCTCCTGCTGGATGTCGGCGGGATATTTGGCGATCTCTGTAGCGACGCCCACCGAAATCTCCTCTTTGTCGAGCATCCCGGCCAAGGCGTCGATCAGTTCGCAGAGTTTTAGACGCGAGCGGATGTAGGCTTCCGACTTGCCGAACTTGCCCACGAGGCTCTCGACCGTATGCCGTCCCGACTGAAGGGCCCGCTTGTAGGCAGCGGCTTCCTCGCGCGGCCGCACGTCCTCGCGCTGCAGGTTCTCCGTGATGGCGGCATCCTCGGCCTCGGCGTCCGACAACTCCCGGATAAGGGCCGGGATGAATTTCAGGCCCGCCATTGCAGCCGCCCAATAGCGGCGCTCGCCGTAGACGATCTCGAAGCCCTCGTCCCTCGGACGCACGCAGATAGGTTGAAGAACGCCCGACTGTTTGATGCTCTCGGCAAGTTCCAGCAGCGTATCCTCGCGGAAATTCTTGCGGGGATTGTAGGTCGAATTGACGATTTTGTTCAGATCCAGCAGCCGGACATCCGTCTCGGGATGGGCTGCCGGTTGTTCGGCAGGACTGGTTTCTGCGACAGGATTCACAGCTCCGATATCCGTTGCCTGCGGTTCGGCGGGTTTCATGTCGGGACTCCCGGCTGCAACCGGGTCTTGCGCTTGCGCCGCAACGGCCTCGGAAACGGCCGGCGTCCGAACTGCGGTCTTACCGCTCTGCTTCGATTTCGAATTTGCTTTCGCAGTCTGCATAACATGTAACAGTTTTTACCGTGTGTCTCACGTGTTTTCTGCTCGCACGAATTTTATTGTTTTTATCGCGCAAGCAATGAATAATATGTTATGAGGCTTTATATCCCGAACGGATCGGTTGCCTCGGGAAGATTCATAAGCCCGCGGCGCAGGCGCAGGGGCGGAAAAATACCGCAGCCCCGGCGAGGATGATTTTTCCGTCCCGGAGCCGGAGAGGGAGGCCCGGCCGACCGGCCCGGGATTATCTTTCCCGATGGCAACCGACAAGGGGTATATCTATAGGTCCAAAAGCTATGTGTATTTTCGGAAATCGAATTTTTATCAGCGTAGATTTTTTGCTATCTTTATCGCAAAATATGGCAGAAATCCTATTTCGCATGTCCCGCATAAAAGAAAGACGAAAAAAGAAATTAAACAGACTTGGCCGGTCGAAAAACTCGGCAAGAGTTTCAGCGTAGTCAATCCCTATGTCTGCAACCGCCGCCAACTCAGTCTCGAACAGTTGTTCGAGATCACAAGGATTCTCCAAGTCAACCCAAAAGATTTAATTGAAAGCAAAGAATAGATGACATTCGATTTACACATAATAGATTGGGTGGCTGTAAGTGCAATAGCGACTGGCATAATGGCAGTTGCTACGTTTGTTACTATTGTAAATAGCAGAAAGCAATTTATTGAACTGCAAAGGCAAAATTTCGAGAATGCATTGTTTAGTTTGCTGGATAGGCTCGAAAAGACACATAATCAGGTAAAATATCAAGTTGATATAGATTATGTTTCGGTTGGTTCTGATGGCTTCACATCCGCTTGGGATGATTTTAAGCGACGCATGGATATAGAGTTATATCAAGATGCTAACAATTCGAAATTTCAGGAACGATTTAGGACAGAAGAAGCCAAAAGAGATATTGAATTAACTCGTACCAATTATTTTTTATTAATCGAGAATAACGTTACAGACTTCATCTCCTATTTTAATTCTTTGTTGTCGATTATAAAATACATAGATACAAGTTCGTTTTCAATAGACGGAAAACATAGATATATGACATTTATTTTAAGTCAATTAACTGAAATAAATGTATTGTGGCTTTTTTATGTATGTGTGTTAGATGAGCGATTTTCCGATTTGAAACGCCTTGTTGAGAAATGGTCGCTATTGAGAGATTTCAAACAATGGGAACTAATTCATCCCGACCATATTTCATGGATTTCACCAAATGCATTTAATAAAATTGATCTAAGTACATGACAAAAAATCAAACACATTGATTTTACTTGGTCTGAAAGGATTGAGGAGAGCGTCAGCGATGAAGTTCAGACCGTACTTGACAAGACTGATTGCACGCCTCCCGTTGTTGAGAACCCTGACAGCCTTGACTTTGATGTTGGCGGCAATGCCAACACAGTAGGCCCAGGTATAGGCAATAATAACAACCCCGAAGAGTTGCTCGATACGATTGATATGAACCATATGCGTGTCCTCGATATTGAATCCGCTGGATTTCAGGCTCTTAAACATGGTCTCGATAGTCCATCTTTCCTTATATGCCGGGAGGGCTTCCTCCGGGCGGCAGAAGGAAACGAGGATCTGCGGTTCGGGCTTTCCGGTCTTGTCCTTGATAACGGCACCGGACAGATAGCAGAGTTCTCCACAGATACGATAGATACGATACAGGACGCGTTCCTCTCCATGTTTGAGATTGGCGAAGATGTGCTGGGCCCGTATATTTCTGTTGGTTCTTGGGTCTTCCACCCAGAAGTTGTCGCGGATGCGGATATGGTACTGGATAGCGTTGTCGTTGAGCCATTTGAACCACTCATTACCGACAAACTCACGGTCCGCTACCAGGCATTTGATACTGTCACGACCGAACAGGCGGATGAACCGCTGCATGATATTGATTCGTTCCTTGCAATTGGAGTTTCCCCGCTTGGGCAGCAGTCTGAACAGGATGGGGAACGACATATGATCGTAAGCTATGCCCAGAACTAACGCATTGATATTCACCTCTCCGAACTTCCAGTTCGTGCGGTCCATCGTGAGCGTGTATGGGCCATCGGACGGGATGCGCGACTTGAGATACCCCGCAACGGCATCCAGGTCCAGGACCATCTGCGACATGAAGCGTTGGATGCGGCGGAAGCAGGATTCCCGTGAAGCCTTGCTGTCAAATGCCCCTGCCAGTTTGGAAAGGCATACCGTCTGCACGGCGCAGAGTGCTCCGAGCAGCATGGACAGGCATTTGATGTGGGCAAGATTCATGGATACTTTGAATATCGGTAGGATTACCGAGAAAATTTCACTACTTTTGTGCGGGACCTTGAGGTTTCGTAACATGGTAATAATGTGGAAGTTATATACCTTAAAGTTACGAGATTTTGAGGTCTTTTGCAAATATAATTAATTGATAATCAATAATTCACGACAGGATTTTTCAATTTTTGTCATGTACTAAAAAAATTGATATATAATAACTACTATGCCTACACTGACTTGGATAGGAAAAGATAAGGTTGTCAATCATCATCACGATGTGCCGTACCGGGTGCTGGAGCACAAGTACGGATTCCGGGCGGAGGATGAAAGCGACAAAATGCTGACGAATAGTGGCAACAAAATCATACACGGTGACAATTTAGAGGCGCTGAAATCGCTGCTGCCCGAATACGAGGGAAGAATCAAGTGCATCTATATCGATCCGCCGTACAACACGGGCAATGAAAAGTGGGTTTACAACGATAACGTAAACGACCCGAAAATCAAAAAGTGGTTAGGCGAAGTCGTGGGCAAGCAGGGTGAAGATCTGAGTCGCCACGACAAATGGCTCTGCATGATGTATCCGCGTCTGAAACTGCTGCACAAGCTGTTGGCGGAAGACGGTGTAATCTTTATTTCGATCGACGACAATGAACAGGCGAATTTGAAATTGCTGTGCGATGAAATATTTGGGGTGAATAATTTTTTAACGGATATAATTTGGCAACATAGTATTCAACCGAAAGGCTATCTTGGTAAATTCTCAATACATCATAACCATACCTTCGTTTTTCAAAAATCTTTTGATTTTGTTTTAGGAAATATTGAGCGTACAGCAGAGCATAATAAAGCGTATAAAAATCCAGATAATGACCCACGTGGAGCGTGGCGTCCGGGAGATGTTAGAAATGCGCTTTATCGTCCCAATCTAATATATGACATTATATCTCCATCTGGGAAGCGAATATCTCCGCCTGCTAATGGGTGGAGATGGAGTAAAGAGACTGTTGATGAAAAGATTCGCACTGGAGAAATAATCTTTAATAAAGAAGAAACTAATATTATTCGCAAAATATATCTATCGTCAGTTGAAGGTCGGGCACCAGAATCTATTTGGTTTGGAAATGAAGTTGGTACGACAAGAGAAGCAAATACTGAATTAAAAAATATTTTCGAGGGTATTCCTCCTTTTGATACGCCCAAACCGACAAAACTCATAGATCGCATTTTACAAATTGCGACCAATAAAGATTCAATTATCCTCGACTCCTTTGCCGGTTCGGGAACAACGGCCCATGCCGTGCTGAACCTGAATAAAAAGGACAAGGGCAACCGCAAATTTATCCTTGTGGAAATGGAGGACTACGCCGAGGATATTACCGCCGAGCGGGTGCGTCGAGTCATGCAGGGGTATGGCGAGGGGAAAAATGCAGTGGCCGGTACGGGCGGGGCATTCGACTATTACGAGTTAGGCGAACGGATGTTCGACGAGGAACAAAACCTCAACGAAAATATCGGCGAGGAGAAGATTCGCGAATATATCTACTACACCGAGACCAAACGGCATTTGGAGCACGAGCGCTCCGATGCGTCGAAATATTTGCTTGACACTTACAACGCTACGGGTTACTATTTCTACTACGAACGCGATCGCCTGACGACGCTCAGTATCGACACGCTGCATATCGTGACGGAGCGTGCCGAGCAGTATGTCATTTATGCAGATACCTGCACCGTGCCGCCACAAGTGCTGGCAGCCCAAAATATTACTTTCAAAAAAATTCCGCGCGACATCAAACGATTCTGACTGTATGGAACTCAAACAATATCAAAAAGAGGTAATCTCCGATTTGGATGCATATATCGGGTATGTTGAAAAATACAACCGCCCCGATACGGCATTCCATAAATTCTGGGAAGACAAGGGCATTCCGATTTCAGCAATCGACAACTACTATCTGCATCCATACGACAACAGCATTACCGATGTACCACACGTAACAGTCAAGGTGCCGACCGCCGGCGGCAAGACCTTCATAGCCTGCAATGCGTTGAATACGATATTTAAGCACTTGCCCGCCGAAAAGCCGAAAGTCGTGGCGTGGTTCGTTCCGTCGGATACGATTCTGAAACAGACCGTGAAAAATCTACGAGATTCGTCGCATCCGTACCGGCAGAAAATCGACAGCCATTTCGGGAATGCCGTGTGCGTCGTAGACAAAGAGGCGGCATTGTTCGGGCATGGCATCCATCCGACGGAGATTCGCGAGCAACTGACGATTTTCGTGTTGAGCGTGCAGTCGTTCGCCGCCAACAACAAGGACGGACGGCGAGTCTATCGCGAAAACGAGAATCTGGCGGAGTATGCCAAACTCTACGATACGATGACCAAACGCGTGGAGGGGTCGGACGAAACGGGATTGATTCAGGTGCTGTCGTATCTGATTCCGGTCGTCATCATCGACGAAAGTCACAACTTCGAGGCCAACCTGCGTGTGGATATGCTCAAGGCAATCAATCCGTGTCTCATCCTCGACCTGACGGCGACGCCCCGCAAGAAGAGCAATATCATCAGTTTCGTAGATGCCATGAAACTCAAACGAGCCAACATGGTAAAGCTGCCGGTAATCGTGTACAATCACCGTTCGACGAGCGATGTTATTTCGAGTGCGATACAAATGCAGCGCAGTCTGGAACAGAAGGCAGTCGCAATGGAAGCGGAGGGCGGCAGATACATTCGCCCGATTGTGCTGTTCCAAGCGCAGCCGAAAACCGATGACGACAATATTACGTTCGACAAAATCAAAAGCAAACTTATCGAAATCGGCATTCCCGAAGACCAAATAAAAATCAAAACGGCAAACAAAGACGAAATTAGAAACACCGACTTGTTGTCCCGCGACTGTCCGGTGCGTTACATCATTACGGTCAATGCGCTGAAAGAGGGCTGGGATTGTCCGTTCGCCTACATTCTCGCATCGCTGGCCAACAAGACCTCGCGGGTGGATGTCGAACAGATACTGGGCCGCGTATTGCGCCTGCCCTATACGACCAAGCACAAAGAGGAATTGCTTAACCTGTCATACGTATTTACCTCGTCCAACGATTTTCGGAATACGGTCGAGAATATCATAGAGGGGTTGTATCGTGCAGGCTTCAGCAAAAAGGATTACCGCGTAGCCGAGGCCCAGATAGAACCCGCTCCCGTTCCGACCGGGCAATCGTCTCCGAACCTGTTCGGCGACGACGAGCCGGTGCACGATACGCCTGCAATCGCGACAACCGACGACATCGATGAGCAGATAAACACCGAAACGATTAAAACGGCGATTGCAACACCCTCCGAAAATACGGGGACGATCGAATTGGAGTCTTTTGCCCGGCAGGAGAATGAGAGCTACAATCAGCAGGTGGCGCAGCAGACAGATAACAACGACATTCCGAATGATATTAAAGGTATGATAAATACATATCCGATTAAAGATATTTTTGCAGACAAGGCAAAAAAACTGGCATTACCCCAATTCGTGAAAAAGATAAATGCCAACTTGATATTTGCCGATGAATATGTGCCGTTGGACAAGACGATGC
>OIEV01000904.1_pt1 | contig 15937 bp, 10 predicted proteins | sample 1581881 | NCBI WGS metagenome assembly OIEV01 (sample SAMN03279760, study PRJEB24777) | human gut metagenome | isolation source: fecal sample PR121 from 1 month old male Malay infant, vaginally delivered... | place: Singapore | collected 2005-09-16 | reverse complement strand
CCAAGAACCTGATCAAGCCGGAAACCCTGCAGCTGTTCGCAGACCTCGCCAAGGCCGTCAAGCTCGACGAGCGCACCAAGGCCATGTACACCGGCGTGCACATCAACAACACCGAAGCCCGCCCCCGCCTCCACCCCGCCCTCCGCCCCCCGCCTGTTCACCCAACGGGCGTACAACCGCCTCATCACCGTACAGGATAACGTCGGCCAGCCCTTTATCCAGAGCCATGCGCGCGGCTTCCACGGTTTCACTGTCCGCGTTCGCCACGCACACCACTGTCCGGGGCATGGCCTTCACCTTGTCGATCAGTTCCGAAAAATGTTGCAGCATGAAAAGGCTCCTGTGGAAGAAAGCGGGAATACGGGAAAAGGAATGCTCTTTGAGAACGGCGTTCCGCCCTCCTCCCTGCGTCCCTTCCCCCACCGTCCAAAACGATTCGGGCGACGGGGCCTGGACAAAAACTTTCTTTGTAATATATTGTTTTTATTAATTATTTTATCTTAACAAAGGGTACAAAGCTCCTACCCTCCCCAAAAAGGAGGGAACAAACAGCGAGACACCGGCCCACAAAGGGGACGTCAGCCGCGCAAGGCTAATCGGAATAGTCGGCCAACACGCCGTTCACCACGAAACGGGGCGGCTGGCCATGAACGAGCACACGCTCCAAGTTTTCAAGCGCCTGAGAGAGCATCCGTCCGAACGCGGCGCGGGTTACGCCCGCGAGATGCGGCGTCAGCAGGACGCGTTCGGCGGGAATGGACAAGAAAGGATTTTCGGCGCGCCCGTCGTCCGCAAAGCAGTCGAGCGCCGCGCCGCGTATCCTCCCTTCCGCGAGGATACGGGCGAGATCCGCTTCCACCACCACACCGCTCCGGGCCGCGTTGATCAACAGGGCATGGGGCTTCATGGACGAAAGCAGGTTGTAATCCACAAGGTTGCGGGTACTGCCGTTGAGCGGGCAATGCAGGGAAACCACGTCGCACTCGGCGAACAGCTCCGCCACATCCATACGCTCGACCCCGTTTTCAGCCGCGAACTCTTCAGGCCAGAAGGCGTCGCAAGCGGCAACGGAACACCCAAAAGCCTTGGCGAGCGGGACGACCGCGCGCCCGATATTGCCGAGCCCGAACAGCCCGATCCGGCATCCGCGCAGCTCAAGGCCGCCCTGCTCCAGAAGTTCGGCACGCGAAGCCGCATAGCGTCCGCGGCGGATTTCCCCGTCGGCCCATGCGAGGCCGCGCTGGAGGTTCACAATGGCGGCCATCACGTATTCCGCGACCGAGGACGCGTTCATGTTCGGCGAATTCGATACCGGAATACCGAGCTCCGCCGCCGTGAGGTGGTCAACGGAATCAAAGCCCGCGCCCGTGGTCTGGATGAAGCGGATGGACGGCATCCGTTCGAGGCAGAAGGCGTCCACATACGGCTGGGACGGCGGGAGCAGAAGCGCCTGCGCGCTCTCTGCCGCCGCGATCAGGACGTGGCTGCCGTTGGGAGGCAAAAAATACAGAGAAAGGGTTTCCGGAAGGGTCATACCGGATTCCGTAAACCGGGAACGGGGGAGCAGGCTGAGGACCTTCATGGCGTTCTCCTTTTCGCCTCTTGAACGGCAACGTCTTTCGCGCTTCGCGACGACACGCTTTTTGTTTCGCTTCCGGGGAAAGCGCCGCAACGCCTCCCCGAAAGCATCCGGGGACGGGACCCCCGCCATGCGGGGATCCCTCTTTCACTTACCGCATCATGGCGGGCAGCCACGTGCTCAGCGGCTCAAAGGCGATGCAGAAGCCGAGGCACAGGAAGAACGCAAGGACGAAGGGTATCGAGGAGCGGTACACCAGCGAGAGCGGAACATCCGCCAGTTCCTTGGCGACGAACAGGCTGACGCCGAAGGGCGGGGTCATGCCGGCCATGGTCACGAGGATATTGATGATGACGCCGAACCAAATTAGGTTCCAGCCGAACAGCGCGGCGAGCGGCAGGAAGATGGGCACACAGATGAGCATCAGCGGGATGGCCGGGATAAAACAGCCGAGCAGGCTCATGCACACGATGATGGCGAACATGACGGCCATGGGAGGCATGTTCATGGAGGCGATGACGCCGGCGAGGATCATGGGGATCTTGCTCATGGTCATAAAGTAGCTGAACACGCCCGCGCCGCCGAGGACCGTAAAGGCCATGCTGATCGTCTTGCCGGTGTCGTTGAGGCCGTTGGTGACGATGGACCAGCTCAGGCGGCCCATGACGAGGGCGAGAAACACGGTCGTGAACGCGCCGATGCCGCCGCCTTCCGTGGCCGTGAACATGCCGGCGTAGATGCCCCCGATGACCACGATGAAGATGATAATGATGGGCAGGCCGGTCTTGAGCGAAACGAGCCGTTCATGCATGGGCACGCGGGGCAAGGCGGGGGCCAGCTCGGGATTGCGCCAGACCATGATCATGATGACGACGATGAAACAGGCCATGCACACGAGGCCGGGGAACACGCCGGCGATGAACAGGTCGGCGATGCTCTGTTCCGCAAGGACGCCGTAGATGATGAAATTCGAGCTCGGCGGGATGAGGCTGCCGATGCCGCCGGAACAGGCGAGCGTGCCGATGGCCAGCTTGTCGTCATAGCCGTGCCGCCGCATTTCGGGCAGGGCGATGGTCATCATGGCGATACAGCCGACCAAGGCGTCGCCCACCACCGCGCCGAGGGCGGTACAGGCACACACGCTGGCTATGGCGAGGCCGCCGCGGAAATGACCGCACCAGTTGCGGGCCGTGCGGTACAGGTCTTCGCCGAACCGGCTGTAGAAACAGAGGAAGCCCATCAGCAGAAAGAACATCAGGGGCGCCCACGTGTAACTGCTGCACGTGGAGAACCATGCCGTCCCGAACAGGTTCAGAGCCGCCGTCAGGCCGCGCAGGCTGGCGATGAAGACGAGCGAGGTCCCCATGAGCGCGAAGGCCACGGGCATCCCCAAGAAAAACATGGTAAACATATACACCATGCCGATGACGCCCTGCGCGGGCGCGCTGATGCCGGGCAGACGCTCGACCGCCACCCAAACCGACAGAGCCACGCCGAGCAGGCCGATGCCGAGCATCAAGAAAGCCGACCCCATCCCGCCGCCCCGGATAATGGCGGCAAGCTGATCCAAAAGATGGCTGAGCATGGCAAGGAACAACAGGACGCATCCGAACACGGCGAACCAGATGAACGGCTTGTAGGACATGTTCCATACCGAGGTGGTGTCGGTGGTGGTCATGGCGTACTTGCCCATGCAGGTTATGCAGAAAAAGACGACCGCAAGGCTCCAGACCGTGGTGATGGCCCCAAGCCGGTTCTTATTGAGTTCGCTCAGCTTGCCGGTCACGATGTCCATGCTGACGTGTCCGCGCCTCCAATAGGTATAGGCCACGGAGGAAAACAGCACCACGGACATGAGCATTTCGGTGATTTCGATGCTGCCGCTGATCGGCGATCCGATAACATAGCGCAGAAGCACATCCGCGAAGGTCAGAATGACCAGACCCATAAAGATATACATGCCGACAGCGCTTATCCTCTGGCAAAACGGTTCCGTGCGCCGTATCAGGGCAGATAGCGATTCCAGCTGGGCGGCCAACGGGGGCGTTTCAATGGCGTTGCTGCTCATAAGTTCAGACCTTGATTGGGGAGGTTGGGCGGCGGGGACCCCCCGCCGCCGTTCGGAACCGATGGCTTACTGCTGCTTGACGTAACGGTAGGCTTCAGACTGACGCCACGGCGTGAAATACTTGGCTTCCAACTGGTGGAACGTCTTCTCCAGTTCGGCGCCCCGATAGCCGGCCTTGTCGAGCGACTTGAACCACGCCTGCGCCGGGACGGCGGCCAGCTTGTCGGCGCGGGCATAATCCTCGTCGGACAGGACATGGACGGTGCCGCCCATTTCCTTGATCCACTTGTCGAGGCTGCCGTACACGTTTTCAGCCCAGAACTTTTCCAAAAGATTGGGGCCGTAATTCTGGGACATATCGTCGACGATGGCCTTGAGGTCGTCGGGCAGGCTGTCGTAGCGTTCCTGATTCATGACCACGTAAAAGGCGGTTCCGGTGATGTTCAACAGCGTGACGTGCTTGACTTCCTCACCGTAGCGCCGGGAAATCAGCGGATCGAAATCCATGACGATACCGTCGATGATGCCGCCCTGCATGGCCTGATACAGATCGGACATGTTCATGCCGACCACGGAAGCGCCGAGGGCCTGCATGGTTTCAAAGCGCAGGCCGCCGCCTTCAAAGCCGAGCTTCTTGCCCTTGATGTCGTCGAGCTTCAGGATGGGCGCGGACTTGGTCATGACACAGTCGCCCACGGGGTAGGCGTGGATGAACATGAGCTTGACGCCCTTGATTTCCTTCTTCAGGACTTCGGGATGGGCCTTATAGAAATCGCTCAGCATCTCATAGGCATTGCCGAGAGCCATGCTGGGGTTGGCGGCGGAAAAAATCTGAGAATGGAAGGGGAACGCGCCGGGGTTGGAGCTGAAAGGCGCTTCGGCCAAGTCCGCTATGCCGGTGCGGACGGAGTCCATGGCGTCGGAACGCTTGCCAAGGGCGTTGGCGAAATAGGGTTCAATCTTGATGCGCCCGTTGCTGCGCTTTTCGAGCTCGTCGCACCAAGGCTTGATGGCATTGACCCACCGCTGATGGATAGGCGGCATCCCAAGGTTGAAAGTCAGCACGATGGGTTCTTCGGCGGCACTCTTCTGCGCGAACAGAGCGGGAAGGCACAGCGCCGCGGCCAACGTCAATGTCAATAATGTCCTCTTCATGGCGTCTCCAGTCGGGTTATACAGTTCCTGTCCTTGGAGCAGAGCCGGAGGGGCCGCCCCTCCGGCCCATTCACACTACAGTGAGGCGACCATCTTCCGGATGCGGTCGACACCTTCCAGACAATCGTCCAGCCCAGTGGCGCAGGAAAGACGGGTGTTGCACCCCGCGTACGGCCCGTATTCGGAACCGGGCACGCAGGCCACATAGTATTCGTCGAGAAGCTTCGCACAGAACCGCACGGGGTCCAGCCCTGTCTTCTCGTGGTTCAGGTAGATGTAGAACGCACCCTTGGGAGCCGCGAAGGACACGTTGGGTATGGTGGACAGGGCTTCCATCATGGCCTTGCGCCGGATGTCGAACTGCTGGCGCATTTCCTCAACGCAATCCTGCGGGCCGGTCATGGCTTCCACGGCGCCCCACTGGGCGAAGCTGTTGACGGAGAGCACGAAGCTCTGCTGCAACAGGGCCATGCCGCGGATGACTTCGGCGGGTCCGGCAAGGTAGCCGATGCGCCAACCGGTCATGGAATAGGTCTTGGAGAAGGAGCCGAGGATGACGGTACGGTCGCGCATACCCGGTTCGGACGCGATGGAACGGTGTTCGAGGCCGTCATACAGCAAGCGGTCATAGGCTTCGTCGGAAACCACCAGCAAGTTGTTGGCCTTGGCGAAATCGGCGATCTGGCCGAGCTCTTCCTTGGAAAGAACCGCGCCGGTGGGGTTGTGCGGGCTGTTGATGAACAGCATCTTGGTGCGTTCGCCCGCTTCCGCGCCGCCCCAGCCGAAATCGGGGGCCTTGAGCGCATAAGCACGAACCTGCGCGTCGGCGATGGCGGCACAGTTGTAATACAGGCCATAACCGGGAGACGGCAGCAGCACTTCGTCGCCGGGCTCAAGCACGGCCTTCATGGTCAGGAGGATGGCCTGCTGCCCGCCGCAGGTGATCATGACCTCGGTCTTCGGGTCATAGCTGACGCCGGTCTGCCGCTTGATGTGCTCGGCGACGGCTTCGCGCAAGGGCAGGATGCCCATGTTTGGGGTGTAGTGCACGTATCCCTTGTCCAGCGCGGCCTTGGCGGCTTCCTTGATGTGGGCGGGCGTATCGAAGTCGGGGCGGCCGATACTGAAAATGACCACCTTCTTGCCTTCACGCCGGTAGGCTTCAGCCTTCTGGGTGGCGGCATGGATGCTGGAACTGGGGATTTGGCGCGTCATGGCGTTCAAAAAGGATGGCATGACTTTACTCCGCGGTAACGAGGTTGTCGGGCGTGGCGCCGTCCACGTATTGGAACAACTGGTCAACGGACATGCGGGACATGGCGTTGAGCGCATCCGTAGTGAAGGCCCCGGCGTGCGGGGACAGGATCACGTTGTCCAGCGAGAACAGCGGGGAAGCGGTGAGCGGCTCCTGCGAATAGGCGTCGATGATCGCGCCGGAGATGACCTTGCCGCGCAGGGCTTCGTACAGGGCGTCCTCGTCCACGATGCCGCCGCGGGCCATGTTGACCAGCAGCGCGGAGGGCTTCATGAGCGCCAGTTCCGCCTTGCCGATGAACCCGGCGGTGGTTTCGTCGAGGGGGCAATGCACGCACACGATGTCCGACTCGGCGAGCAGCTCGTTCAGTTCCCGGCGCTCGATGCCGTACTTGGCGGCAAGGGCTTCGGGCCAGCAGGGATCGGTCCCGAGGAGGCGGGCTTCGAACCCGGCCATCCGGGAAGCCACGCGGCTCCCTATGTTGCCGAGGCCGATGATGCCCACGGTCTTGCCGCAGATTTCACCGCCCATGGTCCGGGCCTTTTCCCACTGCCCGGTCCGCACGGCGTTGTCGCACTGCGGCACGTTGCGCAGGTAGCCGAGCAGCAACGCGAAGGTATGTTCCGCCACGGCCACGCTGTTCGCGCCGGGCGTATTGCAAAGCAGGATGCCGCGCCGGAGCACGGCTGGGATGTCGATCATGTCCAGCCCGGTGCCGAGCTTGGCGATCAGCTTGAGGTTGGGGAGCTTTTCCAGCAGCTCGTCGGTGATGGTCAGGCTGTTGCCGGTGACGGCGATGTCGGCGGTGGCCAGCGCTTCAACGAAGCCGGGCGTGTTCACGCGCTTCCCGCGCCAGTCCAGCACTTCCAGACGTTCGTCATCAAGCAGGCGGCGCATCTCGGCGTCGGAGAACTTGGCGAACGGCGGGGCTTCCACAAAAACGGTATGCTTGCTCATGTCCGCTCCGCCTAAACGAGGGTGTATAAGGGGAATTCAAAGGAAACGGCCTGATGGGGGCAGCTGATGCGGCAGTTGCCGCAATGCCAGCACTCACGCTTGTATGCTTCGATGACGTGAGGCGTTTCGTCGTGTTCCTTATCCAGTTCCAGGATGTAGCCGGGGCAATCCTTCACGCAGCGGCCACACTTGACGCATTTCTTGGAATCAAAAACCGGAGGCATGTCGTTTCTCCTTGTGAAAGATGCGGGATCACTCCGTCCAGCCGAACTGGAACGCGCCGTCCTTGCGGGTGAGCACCAGCCCCTTGGCGAGTTCGGGGTCCTTTTCGGGATAATCGGAGAGCTGGTACATGCCCCGCCCGCTTTCCTTGCGCTGGAGACAGGCTTCCAGATGGGCCCGGCACAGTTCGAGCAGGTCGAACGCCTCGTGCAGGCGCATCAGCTCGTGGTTGTTGGTGGCTACGACGCGATCCGTGTAGCTTTCCACAAGGGCGAGCTTTTCGAGAGCGAGACGCATACCGGCCATGTTCCGGCGGTACTTGGCGTAGTAGTCCATGATCTGACGGATGGGATCTTCAAAGTCGTTGTACTTCAGAAGGTTGGTTCCCTTGCGCTCCCAAGGGGCGAGGATTCGGTCGTGTTCGGCCTGCGCTTCCGCGTCGTCGATGACGCCCATCTCGGTGGACGCCGCATCGTTCGCGGCATGGAACGCCGCCACGTAGCCGCAGCACATCGCGCCGGAGAAACTCGTAAAGTTGCTGCCCGCGAACAGGCCCTTCACCGTGGTTTCCAAGCGATCGTCGGCGAGGAGCATCCCGGAAACCGTCATTTCGGAAACTTCCACTTCCAACGGAGCCTTCTTGAACTCGATGCCGCGGGCCGCGCAGTAATCAAGGTAGGTTTCCTTGTCCGCGGGCATGAGCACGTACTGGAGGTGATGCACGTCCTCGTCGCTGAAGTGGGTCATATCCATATAGAACGGCGGACCGTTGCCCTCGACCTGTTCCTGCCACGTGCCCATGACCTGATTGCGGCGCTTGCCGTTTTCGCCCATCGGGTCATACTTGAACATGAACCGTTCGCCGAGCGCGTTGATTTCCTTGCCGCCCATGTTGTTGATGCCGTTCATGCCGGGCGCGCCCCAACCCTTGGGGATGAGCGTCGCGCGACCGCTGATGTCGATATTGACCAGCGACGCACCGATCTGCATGGGCAGGACGAAATAGCTGCCGGTGTTGTACGGCATATGCCAGCAGTTGTAGGGGTTGCCGGTGGAGTTGTTGGTCAGGCGCTGGGGGTGCCAGCCGAGGGAACAGATGGCGGTTTTGCATTCGATGGCGTACACTTCGCGGGTCAGGACGTTGAAGCCCATGCACCCCATGATGTGCCCGCCGCGCTCGAACAGGCGGGTGATGTGGAAGTCGTCGAGGATGTTGACGCCGGACTTGCGCACGCGGCGGGCCAGATGCCGCTTGATGGTCGTGCCGTTGGTGATGTGCAGCCACCACGCGCCGGGCTGGCCGAAGCCGACGGAACGATACCGCTTGCCGTCCTTGATCAGGAATTCCGTATCGACTTCCTCAAGGATTTTCACGCAAGGCTTGATGGCGTCGAACCACTGGTTGAGCTGGGCTTCGCGGTAGCCGAAAGCGGACTTCATGAAGAAGCCGACAAAGGCTTCGCGGGTGTCGTTGGGTTCGTCGGTGCCGAGCGCCGCCATGAAATGGTCGTTGCCGCCGCCGAGGCAGCCGGAGCTTTCCAGCCGCCCCTGCCCCACCATGAGCACGTCGGCCTTAAGTTCCGCCGCGCGCAGGGCTGCACCGACACCTGAAGCGCCGGTTCCGAGGATGAGCACGTCGGTCTTGATGCGCTTTCCCCAAGCTGTTTCTGTAACAAGCATGGTTTCTCCTTGGCTTCACTGAATAAAAAGGAAAGAAAAGGCCACTTATGCAACCGGAGTATCCGGTGTTTTCCTATTTCTTGTTCAGCAAAGGACATGCCAACGCATTATATTCGACTAGAGCTGATATTCTAATATGTTAGAGGAGAACACTCCACACAAAACGTTAATGAACAGAAAAATACATGATTCTATCAGAATATTTTCTGAATACAGAAATATTTCTGAAAAAATCCACCATCCGATAACCAAACACCATGCTCAAATGGCCTGATCTCCCGCCACAATCACGCTGAAGCCGCAAAAAAGATTCCATTCGGGCAAAGCGAATCTTTCTCTCTTGCGAAAAAACACCCAAACAAAAGGGGAGCACGACCAATCAATCGCCTGAACGAAAGGGAATCCGGCAATCCCGCTGCCCCTCCGCCTCTTCTGCCCACTGAAGGCCCCTTCCCCACCCCACCGAACAACGCTGTGCGCGGACTGCAAAAACGGCCATCCGCGCACAACAACGTACGGGCACAAATAAAAAAGCCGCCTCCCAAACGGGAAACGGCTTTTCCTCGCCCTCAACAGACGTTCTTAAAACAATGTGCCCTGCCCCAAGGCAAGAAATTAAGTCACAGAAGAAACCACGTTACGCTCTCAAGAAACGCCTTACGGAAGAGCGACCGCGAAAGGGCACCCCTTCCGGGGCCTTCTCCCCCGCATTCCTCAATCATACCGCAGAACGCTCATCCCCTGCAGCCGGGAAAGAATCAGATTCTCGCGGCGGACGTTGGGAAGTTCAGCTCCGGGCTGGAGGGAGGTGACGACGGCCCGCCCGATAATGTGCCGGCCTTCGCCGTTCCCGTCATTGGTACGAACGCCCCAGACGTTGTGGAACATAACGGGCTCGCCCTTGTACTCCCCTATATATAAGGTAATGTGCCCGCGCAGCCAGAGCAGCGTGGCGAACGGAACCCCTTCGTCCTTGATGATGCTTTCCTTACCCGAGGGGGACGCCTTCACGAAGCTGATGAACTGCCATGCCTTGGCCTGCGCCGATGAGTTGCGTGGCAGCCACACCCCAAAAGGGACGAAAAGATCCCTCATCGCCAGCGAGCAGTCCCGGTTGAACAGGTATCCGCCCCAGCCGTAGGGCTGCCCCATCATGCGGTTGCCGATCTCGGCCGCCGCCCTTGCCGTCAGGGGAATGGGCTTGCGCACCGCATCGGAGGAAGACACCCGCACGGGTACGGCCACGGCACGGCCCTGCGGATCACGCACAGGGACCAGCAGCCTCAGCGAGGATCCCGATCCGCCGGACAGAGGCAACATGGTCCCGAGGCTCCCCGTGGTAACATAACGGCCCAGCTCGTCCACCAGCGGGACGTCGTCACGGACGATGACCGCATACGTCCCGTTCTCGTAGCGCGAGCGGAACGGCGCGTCCGTCACAGCCGTATCCTCCGTGGGAACCCAGCCGGATACGAGCCCCGTCTCCACGAACACCCATGCGCCATCGGCGGAGGTATGCACGACAAGCAACGGCATCCCCACCGGAAGCGTGGAGTACATGAACATATCGAAGGGATACCCCTCCCCGGCCTCGGCAGGGTTCCCGAACCGGGGCTTATGGGTGGGCGCTTCGCGCAGCACCGTGGGCCGCACGGTAATCGCCTTGTCGAACCGGGACGGGTACGCATCCCGAGCGGCGTTCGCCGTCAGCTTGTCCCAATTCTCCTGCGTCCACGGCAACAGGTTTTCCGCCCATCCCCGCGCCTTGCTCCGCTTCTTCTGGCCGCCGAAAATGGCGAACGCCTCGGAGGCGGAAACGGAGGAGCGTACAGCCTCCCACGGACCAAAGAACAGGCTGTTGAACCGGGCGTCCTGCCGGGCCTGCTCCGCAGCCGACATGAGGGGCTTGTCCGGATTGCCCTGCCGGGCATAGACCAGCAAATCCTGCGGCAACCGCCGCAAATCCGCAATGCTCCCTTTCGGGCCTTCAAAGCTGCCGGACTCGGCCGGAGGCAGGCTCCCGCCCTTGCGTCCGCCGCCGCAGCCGCCGAGCGCAAGGGCGCAGCACAGCAATACGCCGAGAGCAATCAGACGGAGGCTTCTCCCTTTCACCATTTGGGGGACAGAGACAACGCCCCGCCCCCCGAGCCTTTCATACGGCGGCACACCCCAAAAGCCCTTGCGGGCACCAGAAACCATCATGTGCGTTCACCCTCAGTTTGCGGACCGGCGGCCTCCGGGGCCGCCCCCAAACGTCGGGCCAGCCACGTATACCGCTTCTGCATCCGGTTGTTTTTAACGGCCATCGCCAAAGCGCGGGGCTCTCCCACCAGTACGACGAGACGCTTGCCCCGCGTCACCCCCGTATAGATGAGATTCCGCTGCAGCAGCATATAGTGCTGCGTCATCAACGGAATGACGACAGCAGGATATTCCGAACCCTGTGATTTGTGAATGGAAATCGCGTAGGCCGCCACTATTTCGTCGAGTTCTTCCCAATCGTACCCGACATAACGGTCATCATACCGGACAACAAGGCATTTTTCCTGTACGTCCACACTGGAAACCCGCCCGATATCGCCGTTGTACACATCTTTCTCATAGTTGTTGCGGATCTGCATGACCTTGTCGCCGAGCCGGTAGAGCCGCTCTCCGCGCTGCAGGGCCTCCCCTTCGGGATTGAGCGCCTGCTGAAGCCGCAGGTTGAGGTTCGCCGCGCCCACGGTGCCCTTGTGCATGGGCGAAAGCACCTGAATTTCATCGAAAGGATCAAGCTGGAAACGACGGGGGATGTGATTCTTGACCAAATCCACGATGATGTCCGCCGCGCGATCGGGATCGTCCTGCCGCATGAAATAGAAATCGGAAAGACGATCCTTTGAGGATTCGAGGCGTGGCAGCTCGCCCCGGTTGATCAGGTGGGCGTTGCACACGATTTCGCTTTCCGCCGCCTGCCGGAACACCTCCACCAGCTCGACCACGGGCATGGCCCCGGAAGCGATGAGATCCCCGAGCACATTACCCGGCCCCACGGACGGGAGCTGATGCACGTCGCCCACGAACACGATGGTCGCGCCGAGCGGAGCCGCCTTGAGCAGGTGGTAAGCCAGCATGGTATCCATCATGGACGCCTCGTCCACCACGAGCAGCCCGCAGGCCAGCGGGTTATCCTCGTTGCGGGCGAACCCGTCGTCCTTGGGCGTGTATTCGAGCAGGCGGTGGATCGTGCGGGCCTCCCGGCCGATGGCCTCGGACATGCGCTTCGCCGCCCGGCCCGTGGGCGCGGCCAGCAAAATCTTGGCCTTGTTTTCCGCGAAAACCTGAATGATCGCGTTCAGGATGGTGGTCTTGCCCGTACCGGGGCCGCCGGTCAGGACCATTACTTTGGACGTCGCCGATGTGCGCACGGCCTCAAGCTGTTCCTCGGCCAGCGTAATGCCGAGCCGGGACACGACTTTCTCCACCACCTCGTCGGCTTTTGGGAACCGCACTGACTTCGGCGAGGCGAGGATACGCCGCAGGTAATAGGCAATCTTCGATTCGTAATGATGGAACCGGGTCAGGTACACGCCGATCTCGTCGTCGAGCTCCTCCAGCACCACCCGCTCCTCACGGGCGAGGCAGTCCACGGCCTCCTCGACGAACTCTTCCGCAATGCCGAGCTGGGAACAGGTCTGTTCCACCAAGGCCCGGCGGGGATAATAGACGTGCCCGTCGTCGATCTGCTTCATCAGCGTGTACAGCGTGCCCGCCTGAATCCGCAAAGGGTGCTCGCTTTCAAAGCCGAGCTTGGCCGCCAGCGCATCCGCCGTCAGGAAGCCGATGCCCCTGATGTCCATCGCCAGCCGGTAGGGGTTCTCCTGCACGATGGACAGCGCCTGCGGGCCGTAATGCTTATAGATACGGACGGCGAAGGAAGCGCCGATATCGTGCGGCTGGAGGAACTGCACCAGATTGCGCACGCCCTGATGCTCGGTCCAACACTCGACGATGGTCACCAGCTTCTTCTGGGTGATGCCGGAAATTTCCAGCAGACGCTGCGGCTCCTCATCGAAAATCCTGAGCGTATCTTCGCCGAACGCCTTGACGATGCGCGCCGCGATGCTCTTGCCGATGCCCTTGATCAGCCCGGAGGCCAGATACAGCTTGATGCCCTCGGCGGTGGCGGGGAGCAGGCTTTCAAAGGAATCCATCTGCACCTGCCTGCCGAAGCGGGCGTTGTTCACCCACCGGCCCTTGATGCGCAGGGACGCGCCCGCCTGCGGGCTGCCCATATGCCCGACCACGGTGACGAGATCCACCTCGTCCTTGCCTTCCGGCCTGACCCGGAACACCGTGTAGCCGTTTTCCTCATTATGGAAGACCACACGCTCCAGCGTGCCCTGCAATTCCACCGTATCATTGAGGGATGAAAGAGAAAGCTGCGTCATGCCCTACCCCATCCGCCGCTGCAGCAGCAGGGCGTCGGCCACGGTCAAGGCGGCCATCGCCTCAAGCACGGGATTGACGCGCGGAATGGCGCAGATGTCGTGCCGTCCGCCCACACGCAAGGATACGGGGCTGCCTTCGGCGTTCACGCTTTGCTGTTCCTTGGCGATGGAGGGGATGGGTTTGATCGCCACGGTCATCACCAGCGGCTGGCCGGTCGAAATGCCGCCGAGGATACCGCCGCAATGGTTGGTCGCGGGATTGCCCGGCGTCGATCCGGCCCCGGCCGGACGGTAGGCGTCGTTATTGAAGCTCCCCCGGCTGCGGGCCGCGGCGAAACCGTCGCCGATCTCCACGCCCTTGACCGCCCCTACGCTCATGAGCGCCTGCGCCAGCACGGCATCCAGCTTATCGAACACGGGTTCACCCAGACCGGAGGGCACGCCGAGCACCTCCACCCGGACGATGCCGCCGAGCGTGTCGCCCTCGCCGCGTACGGTACGGACCAACGCCTCCCACGGTTCCACGGCGGCCTCACACGGAGCGCAGTACGGACGGGACGCCGCGCCCGCCATGTCTTCCGGCGTAAAAGCCGGGGCGGGCATACCGCCGATTTCCAACGTGCAGGAACGCACCGAAATCCCCTGCGCCGCGAGCAGCGCGCGGGCAATGGCCCCGCCGGCCACACGGGCGGCGGTTTCGCGGGCCGAGGAACGCCCCCCGCCCCGGAAGTCGCGCACGCCGTACTTGGCGTCATAGGTCATATCCGCGTGCCCCGGACGCCAGACCGCCGCCAGCGGCCCGTAATCGCCGGAGCGCTGGTTGGTGTTCTCGATTTGGAAGCCGATGGGCGTTCCCGTGGTCGCGCCTTCAAAAACGCCGGACAGCAACCGGACAGCGTCCGGCTCCTTGCGCGTGGTCCCGGCCGTGCCGCCGCCGGGACGCCGCCGGTCGAGTTCCTTCTGGAGCAGTTCCTCCGAGAGGGCGATGCCCGCCGGGCAACCGTCAACGACGCCGCCGAGCGCCGGGCCGTGGGATTCCCCGTAGGTGGTCAGACGAAAAAGACGTCCGAAAGTATTTCCGCTCATGAATGCTCTTTCCTCCGTGTGACTCCCGCCATCAAAACACGATTCGTTTTCGGCGTCCAGAGACGAACCCCCAAGCGGAGCATGACTTTTTTCGCTTCCGCCTCCGCCGCCGCGCGCTTCCCTCCCTTTACAGACGGCGCCGTTCCCTACTATAGATACAAATTCACGCTACGGACAGGTACTTCCGTCCCTTCCGCGAAGACTTCAGCCCAAAAGGACATCTGTTGATGAATACGACCCTGAATATCGGACTGGCCGGACTCGGAACCGTCGGCGGCGGCCTTGTGCGCCTGCTGTCCGAAAACGCCGAAGAAATCCGGGCCCGCTCCGGCTGCGACTTTAATCTGAAGGCTGTCGCCGTCCGCAATCCGAACCGTAAACGCGATCTTCCGGAGGGCGTGCGCCTGACGACCGATCCCATGACCCTTGCCGACGATCCCGACATTGACGTGGTCATCGAGCTGATGGGCGGCATCGACACGGCCAAGGAGCTCATCACGCGCAGCCTCGCAAAGGGCAAACAGGTCGTCACCGCCAACAAGGCCCTGCTCGCGGAAGAAGGCGAAAGCCTGTTCCGGCTGGCCGACGAAAAGGGCGCCACTCTGCTCTATGAAGCCAGCGTGGCGGGCGGCATCCCCATCGTCCAGACGCTGAAGGAAAGCCTTACCGGGAACCATATCACTTCGCTCGAAGGCATTTTGAACGGCACCGGCAACTATATCCTTTCGGAAATGACCAGCAAGGGCGTCAACTTCGCCCCTGCCCTCGCCGAAGCGCAGGAAAAGGGCTACGCCGAGGCCGATCCCACGCTGGACATCGACGGGTTCGACACCGCGCACAAGCTCGTGCTGCTTATCCGCCTTGCATGGGGCGTGGACTATCCCTATACGAAAATGCCCATCGAAGGCATCCGCAACCTCGACAAGATGGACATCGACTTTGCCCGCGAGTTCGGCTACCGCATCAAGCTCCTCGGCCGCGCCCGGATGCGTGACGGCAAGCTCGAAGCGGGCGTCTTCCCGACGCTGGTGAACCACACCTATCTCCTTGCCCGCGTGGGCGGCGCGTACAACGCCGTGCGCGTGGAAGGCAATGCGGTCGGCTCCCTCTTCCTGCACGGACTCGGCGCGGGCAGCCTGCCCACGGCCAGCGCGGTGCTCGGGGACCTTATTTCCATCGCCCGCCAGAACAACAAGCTGAACTCCGGCTTCGTCAAGCAGGTGCTCCCGCAAGCCGACATCCTGCCCCCGGAAGAAGCCTGCAGCACCTATTACATGCGCTTCATGGTCAAGGACGATCCCGGTGTCCTGCGCGACCTTTCCGGCGCGCTCTCCGATCAGGGCGTCAGCATCGCGCAGGCGATCCAGAAGGGACAGAGCGAAGCGGGCGTGCCCCTCGTCTTCATGACCCACGAAGCCCCGGTTTCCGCCATCCGCAAGGCCGTCGAAACCATGCGCAAGAGCGATTTCCTCCTTGCCCCGGCTATTTGTTATCGGGTCATGGGG